>Ga0222708_1000184_pt1 | contig 17860 bp, 16 predicted proteins | sample AntAcemetage1576_FD_179806 | JGI IMG/M metagenome (GOLD analysis project Ga0222708, IMG submission 179806) | Saline water microbial communities from Ace Lake, Antarctica - #1576 | ecosystem: Environmental > Aquatic > Non-marine Saline and Alkaline > Saline | place: Antarctica: Ace Lake... | reverse complement strand
CAGCGCTGAGGCGCCCCTCACCTTCGACGAGATCGAAGCGTTGCGTGCACAGTTTCCGATTCTGTCGCGCGAACTGAACGGGCATCCGCTTGCGTACTTCGACTCAGCGGCAACGTCGCAAAAGCCGAATCGCGTCATCGACGCCGAGAGTGCCTTCTATCGCGAATCGAACGCGGCCGTGCACCGTGGGGCCCACACGCTCGCCGGCGAAGCCACCGAACTGTATGAGGATGCCCGCCACACCGTCGCCGCCTTTCTCGCCGTCGACGACAACGAGATCGTGTTCACCAGTCACGCCACCGAAGCCCTCAACCTCGTCGCCTACGCGCTCGGAAATGCCAGCATCGGTGCCGGTGCCGATGCCGGTGTCGGTGCCGGTTCCGGTTCCGCACCCTATGCGCTTCGCCCGGGGGATGAGATTGTCGTCACCGAGCTCGAGCATCACGCCAATCTGATTCCGTGGCAAGAGCTTGCGGCGCGCACGGGGGCAACGCTGCGCTACGTTTCGGTGCTCGACGACGGCAGTCTTGACCTTGCTGCTGCCACGCGCATCATCGGCGAGCGCACCAGAGTGCTCGCCATCACCCACGTGTCGAACGTGACCGGTGTCGTGACTCCGCTTGAGGCGATCGTGCCCCTCGCTCGCGCGGCCGGCGCCCTCATCGTGCTCGACGCGTGTCAGTCTGCCCCGCACCTCGCTCTGCGACCTCGCGACCTCGATGTCGATATCGCCGTGTTCAGCGGGCACAAGTTGTACGGACCCACCGGCATCGGAGTGCTGTACGGCCGCGCCGCCGTACTCGACGCGCTGCCGCCGCACCTTTACGGCGGTTCGATGGTCACCACTGTCACCATGGAGCGCGCCGAATACTTGCCCAGCCCGCAACGATTCGAGCCGGGCACCCCGCGCATCGCACAGGCCATCGGCCTTGCCGAAGCGGTGCGCTTTGTCAACGAAATCGGTATGGGGCGTATCGCCGCAACCGAACACGCTTTGACAGGGCGACTTCGAGATGGGCTCGCGCGCATCCCGAACGTTCGCGTACTCGGTGCCGACATTGTGGGTGCGCGCGTGGGCTTGGCGAGCATCGTCGTAGACGGCGTGCACGCCCATGATGCGGGCCAAGTGCTGGATGAGGCCGGTGTTGCGGCGCGTGTCGGCCACCACTGTGCACAGCCCTTGCACCGGCGTCTCGGCGTGACAGCGAGCCTGCGTTTGAGTCTCGGCGTGCACACAACCGAGGCCGAGATCGATCGGGCTCTCGCGGCGGTCGCCAGAATTCGACCGTTCTTCGGGCTTGATGACGACGATGACGCTGACGACGATGACGATGACGTCAGTGTGAACCATGCCAGCGGCGTGGGGGCACCGCAGTGAGCGGACTTGAACAGCTCTACCAGCAGATCATTCTCGACCACGCGAAACGCCCGCATGGCGTGGGGCTTGCGGCGGGCGAAGTGACCAGCCATCAGCGCAACCCCGTGTGCGGCGACGAGATTACCCTTGCGCTGCGTTGGAACACCGCAGGCACGCGAGTTGAGGCCATTGCGTGGGAGGGCGCCGGATGCTCCATTTCACAGGCAAGCGCCTCACTGCTCGCCACCCTCGCCGAAGAGTCAACTGTCGACGGTTCTGCGTGGCAGCCGGATGAGCTGACCGCACTTATCAACGATTTTCGCGAAGCCCTGCGCTCACGCGGGGCGCTGCCGCTCGACGAAGAACGCTTCGGTGACGCTTCAGCCCTCAGCGGCGTCTCCAAATTCGCCGCGCGTGTCAAATGCGCCATGCTCGCCTGGGTCGCTGCCGAAGACCTGCTCGCTCGCCGCGGCGCCTGAGGCCTAACTGCGATCGATGAGTTGCGCTAAACGCGCGATGAAATCACTGAACCCAGCCGATTTGCGCACCAACTCTGCCACGTCGCGTCGGTCAGCAAACACTTCGACGAATTGATCAAACAGGGGTTGAAAGCGGCCCCTTCCTTCGGCGCTAAACGCAATGAAGGCGATCACGGACACCCGGGCATCTCCCCACGCAATGGGTGCTGGTGAGAGAGCGATGGCGATTGCGGTGCGCTTGGCGTTAAGCCCCATCGCGTGCGGCACGGCAAGTGTTTCGGTGAAAGCGGTCGACGACATGCGCTCTCGTTCTAGCGCGGCGATCACGTAAGCCTCATCGACGACACCGGCCTGCACGAGGGCTGCGCCGAGCCCGCGGATTATCGACTCGGGGTCGTCACCCGGCGGTGGAGTGAAAAATAAGCCCGGGTCGAAGTATTCGAGCAGCTCGTCTGTGATGCGAGCGCGTCGTCGCTGTCGTCGAACGCGGGAAATCGCGCCCCTGATCGCATCAATATCCACGTCGGTGAGGAAAGGCTGCACAATGACGACGCCCTCTCGCATTGCGAGAGTAGGAATAGTCGAAATGACGAGGTCGCTGGTGAGTTCGCGTGGGTTGACGTCGGTGCGCGTAACGACGAACTCGACGCTCACTTCGTTGCCGAGCTCGCGCTCAACGCGTGTGCGCAGAATCGCGTGCAAATCGTAATAGCTCGGGCACACGATCGTGCACGAGACCCGTTCTTCGCGTCGCGACACCCGCTCAAGATGGGAGCCGAGGTGCAACGCAATGTACGAGATTTCATCGTCATCGACGGTGATGTCGCGTTCTTTTTGAACGATAGACGCAATGTAGACGGCAATGTCGAAGATCATCGGATAGGAACTCTTGATCGAGCGGGTCAACGGGTTGCGCGTGTGGGCATTTTCGCGCGCTCGGCTGACAAGGTTTCCGAGATGAATCGCGAGACGGGTAATGAAAGCCTCGTCCCGAAAATCGACAACATATTCTTCGAGTACGAGGTCAACGATGCGGCGTACGGTGTCGAGATCGTCCTCATCGACGGCCGTTTCTGCGGACGGACCATTGCCCGGCGCGATGACGCGCGTTGTCAGCAGTCGGGCGAGGTAGTCGGTATCGGCAACAGTGAGGTCAACGTCGAAATTCTCGCGACACAGTCGATTGAGGATTTCAACGATGGGTGCGTGCCGCGCTGACATCGTCGTCGTGTCGGTGTCGGGAAGATAAAGCTTGCGCCTAGCCCGATCCACGGCGATGGCTACGTGCAAGATGACTGCGTCAATGCCGTACTCATTGATGAAGAAGCCTTCGTGATCGAGCGCGTCGATCAGTTCAGTCTTGAAAGCCCCCAACCCTGTGAGAGCAAACTCGGCCTCGATTTGCTCAAGGCCAAGTACGCCCTGTGTGCTCTCGCTTTGGACAAGCGAGCTCAGCAGTCGACGCCGCGCGCCCTCGTTCCCTACCAGTACCACGGTGCTGCCGCGCCGCTCAAGCGCTGCACCTGCCGCATCGACGAGTACTCGAGCTTTGCGTAAGTCAGCTTCGATGGTCGACTCGCTCACGAAGAGACTGTCGGCGAGCGCGTACACATCGATGCCGAGTTGTGACCCGGTCAGACGACGAATCAAGTGGTGCACCCGGTCTCGCGGCGTCTCTGCCCCCACACTACGTTCGCGGCCCTCGGCCAAGAATTCGCTGTACTGCTCTCGATTGAGGCGGTAGCCAACCGTCGACGCGGTGACGATAGCCAGGGGAAGCGCGGCAGACTTGGCCGCCGCGACATAGCTGCGCACTGAGCGTGTCGTCACGCCCAACTTTTCGGCAAGCTCGGTCGCGGTGACCCAGTCATCCGCCTGAAACAACAGTTCGAGCATCCGGTCATATTTGTCGGCCATGTCGAGAATCACTGTAGACGAGCGTGCGTTGAAGAGGTCTTCCGCACGGGGGGAAAAATGTGTGCTGGCATGTGCGGCACCGCTATACGAGAGTAAAACGTGTCGACAGTTGGTTTCGACAACCCGACATCCCTGACCGCAAGGAGGCGATCATGACCCGCATTGCCGCGATCGTTTGTGGGGCCGGGGTATCAAGCACGTTTCTGGCTCGGGTGCTGCATGCACTCGTCGTCGAGCGAGGACTTGACTGGAGCATCGAGCCCCTGGCCGAAGATGAACTGATTCGCCGAAGTGGCGACGTTGCAATGGTGTTTGTCGGCCATCATCTGGCCTATCGCTTCGCTGATGTGCAGGCGAGGCTTGCCCTGAGTGGTGTGCCCTTCGCGCTCCTTGAGACGAGTGACCAGGCGACAGCGGCCGAGCAAGGCGTGGCGGCACTCGATGCCATGGATCAGGCGCGACAGTTCAAGGCGATAACCCCACCTAACAAAGGACCCTCCCGTGCCTGAACGTATCCTCGCAGTCGCATCTGCACACGGGTTACACGCTCGACCAGCAGCTCTGTTCGTCAAGGCCGTCAACGACTCGGGGTGCACCGTCGAGTTGCAAAAGGGCGAGCGCACGATCAACGCCGCAAGTATTCTCGGCGTGGTTTCGCTCGGAATCGAGCACGGCGACGAAGTCACCTTACGGGTGCAGGGGGGCATGGCCGAGGCCGTGCTGCAGTCGCTTGGCGCGTTCCTGGAGAGAGACCACGACGCGTGAATCACATCGACACACGTGATCTCACGACTCAACCTGATCTCATTCACGGGGTCGGCATTGGGCGCGCCACCACGGTTGGCCTGGTGTTGCGCATGCCCGAGCCGATCCCTGATCCGGCCGATCGGCCTAGCGAGTTGACGCCGGTAGCCGAGGCGAGCAGAGCATCTGACGCTTTGTCTGCCACCGCAGCGCAGCTGCGACATCGAGGGGCGGCGGCAGGTGGTACTGCAGCCGAGGTGTTGGATGCTCTCGCCATGATGGCCGAAGATCCAGCCCTCGCGGCCGATGTGCGGCACCGTATCGAAGATGGCGCTACCGCTGAATACGCCATCCACGCGGCCATGACGACGTTCCGCGAGATGCTCGCCTCAATGGGCGGATACCTCGGCGAGCGCGCCGGTGACCTCGACGACGTGGCACTGCGCGCCATTGCCCATCTGCAAGGGCTACCAAACCCGGGTGTGCCCGAGTCGGTCACACCTTTCGTTCTGGTGGCGCGCGATCTCGCCCCCGCCGACACGGCCACGCTCGACCTTGACCTCGTGCTGGCGCTCGTGACAACAGGCGGCGGGCCCACGTCACACACCGCAATATTGGCGCGCGAAAGGGGCATTACGGCTGTGGTCGGTGCGACTGGGGCGGCATCACTGGTTGACGGTGACGTTGTGCTGGTCGATGCCGAGAACGGCACGGTTGAGCGCAACCCGGCTCAGGAGCGCGTCGACTTAGCGTTGCAGCGCACCGCCACACTTGAAGCGATTCGGGCGCAGAGTGCAGGGCCGGGGCGGCTCGCCAGCGGGCAGGCTGTACCGCTTTTGGCGAACATCGGCTCAATCGACTCGGCGCGTGAAGCAGTGGCGCGCGGTGCCGAAGGGGTTGGCCTGTTCCGCACTGAAGTGCTCTTCCTCGGTGCCGAGAAGGCTCCGAGCGTCCACGATCAGGCTGCAGCGTACCGCGAGGTGTTTGCTCAGTTTCCTGGCCAGAAAGTTGTCGTGCGCGTGCTCGACGCCGGTGCTGACAAGCCGCTGGCGTTTCTCACCGATTCGAGCGAAGAGAACCCCGCACTGGGTCGCCGCGGGCTACGCGCTCTCGCGGCACACGAGCACGTCTTGCGCGACCAGCTGACGGCGCTCGCTATTGCCGCTGCCAACTCAGATGCGCTCGTGCAGGTCATGGCACCCATGGTGTCGATTCCCTCCGAAGCGCGATACTTTCGCGACCTCGCACACGAGCACGGCATCGCCGTGGCGGGCGTCATGGTCGAAGTGCCGTCATGTGCCATTTTGGCTGACCATGTGGCCCCGCAGGTCGATTTCATGAGCATTGGCACCAACGACCTCACGCAGTACACACTTGCTGCCGATCGACTTCTCGGTACCGTCGCGAGTTTCCAAAACCCATGGCACCCTGCTGTGCTGCGTCTCATCGAAGCTGTGGGTCGCGCCGGGGCGGAGCATGACGTGCCCGTCGGTATTTGCGGCGAGGCCGCCGCCGACCCTCTTCTTGCCGTAGTTCTTGTGGGCCTTGGCGCAACTTCTCTGTCAATGTCTCCCTCCGCGATCGCCGACGTGCGTGCCGAACTGGCGCAACACACACTCGACGACGCCCGCAGACTCGCCGCACTCGCTGTGTCGGCTGAGAGCGCCGAGGCCGCCCACGAGGCGGTCCTCGACGCATCTAGAAACACCCCTCGCTAACCACTGCACCGAGGTTCCCGCACCATTGCACCGCATCCCCTCATCACACCCAACCAAGGAGCGACACCATGACGACGACGTCAGCACCTCCCACGAGCGCAAGGGTCCGAGTCCAACGATTCGGAACCTTCCTCAGCGGGATGATCATGCCCAATATCGCGGCTTTTATCGCGTGGGGTTTCATCACCGCCTTCTTTATTCCAACCGGCTGGACCCCTAACGAGACGCTCGCATCTCTCGTCGGACCGATGATCATTTATTTGCTGCCCCTGCTCATTGCGAACACCGGTGGCCGCATGGTTTACGGTGCGCGCGGGGGCGTAGTGGCCTCGATCGCAACGATGGGTGTCATTGTCGGAACGACGATTCCAATGTTCATCGGAGCGATGCTCGTCGGCCCGCTTGCCGCATACCTCATGAAAAAGGTCGACGCTTTGTGGGCCGGCAAGATCCGCGCCGGCTTCGAAATGCTCGTCGACAATTTCTCCGCCGGAATCTTGGGCTTCGGTCTCGCGCTGGGTGCCTTCTTCGGAATCGCGCCGGTCGTGACTGTGCTCAGTGACGCACTCGGCGCGGGTGCCAAGTTCCTCACCGAGACGGGCCTGCTGCCCCTCGCCAGCCTCGTGATCGAGCCGGGCAAGGTGCTGTTCCTGAATAACGCCATCAACCAGGGTGTACTCACTCCGCTTGGCATTCAGGATTCGGCGGAGGCCGGTAAGTCGATTCTCTTCTTGCTCGAAGCCAACCCTGGACCCGGCCTTGGTCTGTTGCTCGCCTTCGCCTTCTTCGGCGTCGGTATCGCTCGCGCGACTGCCCCAGGAGCCATCATCATCCAGTTCCTGGGGGGTATCCACGAGATCTACTTCCCGTACGTGCTCATGAAGCCGGTTCTGATCGTTGCGATGATCGCGGGCGGTATGACGGGCATCACGACGAACCTGATTTTCGATTCAGGGTTGCGAGCACCGGCCTCGCCCGGATCTATCTTCGCTATCCTGTTGCAGACGGCTAGCGACAGTTATCTCGGCGTAATCCTCTCGGTGATTCTGTCGGCGACAGTGACGTTCTTGGTCGCCGCAGTAATCCTGCGGGCCAGCCGTAAGCGTGACCTCGAGGCGCTTGAGTCGGGTGCTGACGGCTTCACCTCGGCCGTTGCTGAGAACTCCACCCTCAAGGGCAGCGAAAGCCGCGTGGGTGGCCTGCTCGGCACGGCGACCGCGACGAAGATCTCAAACGTGGTCTTTGCGTGCGACGCGGGCATGGGATCGAGCGCGATGGGCGCGACCGTCCTGCGCAAGAAGTTGACGGACGCGGGCGTGAGTGGTGTGACAGTCACGAACCAGGCCATCGCTAACCTCGACGGTACGGCAGACTTGGTGATCACTCACCAAGACCTGACTGCGCGGGCCCAGAGCCAGGCGCCAAAAGCCAAGCACGTGTCAGTCGAGAACTTTATGAACAGCCCGCAATACGACATGGTTGTAGAGCTCATCAAAGCCCAGCAGAGCTAGTCTGTGTTGCGTCGGCGGGGGCCGGTCTGATGACGGGCCCCCGCCATTCTCTCTTTCCATCGACCCCCGATCAGCGAAAGGCGCCCTTCGTGACTTCCTCGGTATTGACTCTCGACAGCATCGTTTTGCATGGCACTGCGCGTACGCGAGACGACGCGATCGCTGAGTCAGCCGCCCTGCTTGAGCATGCCGGCGCTGTGACTCCCGAGTACGCGACAGCAATGCTGCAGCGTGAAGCTCTGGTGTCAACGTATATGGGCAACTTTTTGGCGATTCCGCATGGCACCAATGAGGCTAAAGACCTGGTTTTGGCCTCTGCCATGACGGTCGTCCGTTACGACGAACCGATCGACTGGGATGGCAACGCAGTGCGAGTCGTCGCAGCCATAGCGGGAAAAGATGGCGGGCACATGGCAGTGTTGTCATCACTCGCTTTGATCTTCAGCGACGATGCCGCCGTCGAAAACATGCTCGCAGCCGAGACAGCTGAAGCCGTGCTTGATCTACTCGGCGACGTCAACGATCCGGCATGACTGCGGTTCACTTCGGTGCCGGCAACATCGGGCGCGGGTTTATCGGACTGTTGCTTCATGAAGCTGGCCACAACCTGGTTTTTGTCGATGTGAACGGTCCTCTGATTGCCGCCCTGAACGCGACAGAAAGTTACCGAGTAATCGAGATTGGGCCTGGCGGTCGCGAGCACGTCGTCACGGATTTTATTGCCATCGACAGTTCAGTCAATCGCAGTGCTGCGGTCAGCGCTGTTGCCACGGCTGACATCGTTACAACAGCTGTGGGCCCGACGGTGTTGCGTTTTATCGCCCCTGTCATTGCAGACGGTTTGCGGCAGCGTCAGGCGGCCGCCGCGCCCCTGGTCGTGATGGCGTGCGAAAACGCTTTACACGCCACTGATTCGCTGCATGCTGAGATCGCTGCGCTTCTCGCCGATGCTCCTGAGATCGTAGAGCGTGCAACCTTCGCTAACACGGCAGTGGATCGCATCGTGCCCACCGGTGATCCGGCCGACGGTCTCAACGTGCGAGTGGAGCCCTTCTGTGAATGGGTTATCGAGAGCGGGCCGTTCGGTGATGCCCTGCCGAGTCTCCCTGAAGCACACTTCGCCGACGATCTCACTCCTTACATCGAACGCAAGCTGTTCACCGTCAATACCGGGCATGCAACGTGTGCTTACCTCGGCTTCGTGGCTGGCCACCAATTCGTGCACGAGTCAATCGCCGACCCCGCCGTGCGTGCGGGGGTCGTTGCCGCCCTTGAAGAGACTTCGCACCTGCTTGTGCTGCGCCATGGGTTCGATCCAGCAGCGCAGGAGACCTACCGAGCGACCACACTCCAGCGGTTTGCAAACGTTGCCCTCGCTGACCCTGTCACGCGGGTCGGTCGTCAACCGTTGCGCAAACTCAGTCGCCACGAACGTTTCGTTGAACCTGCCGCGGCGCTCGCTGATGCGGGCGTCGAACCCGCGGGCTTAACTGCAGCAATCGGAGCCGCCCTGCTTTTCCGAGCTGAGGACGATCCCGAGAGCCTGGCGTTGGTGGCGCTACTGCGTGATGATTCTGCGTCGCAGTTCGTTGCAACGGTGATGGGTATTGAATCGGAACATCTGCTGTTCGACACGCTTGTTAACGCCGTCGCTCATTCGCAGGCTTAGCTCGCCGCTGAAGACCTGCTCCACCGCCCCGGCGCGTGCCGCGCCACCTGTGCTCACGCCCAGAGAACGCAAAGGGTAAGTCGTGAAATCGGCGCAGGCCCCGTGCGAACGGATATGTTCTCATTATTCCTTCGCGACTAGGGGTGGACGCAAAGGACAAGGGGGTCGGCTCAGCCGGCCCCCTTTTCTTATGCCTGCGAGGGGCATCCGCCATACTCGGGCTATGGCGTTCAGGTGGTGGTGGCAACCGGATGCCTCCCTGTTGTCGATCACCATCGACGCGGGTACCGGGCCGGTCGTAGTGATGATTCACGGCATCGCTTCGTCGTCGGTGACCTTTCACGATCTAGTGCCGCTGTTGAAGCCAACGCACCGCTGCATCACGATCGACATTCTGGGCTTCGGCACGTCGCCACAACCCGCCAACGCCACCTATTCACTCGATGAGCACGCGGAGGCCCTTGACCGCACGATCCGCTCGCTTGATCTGGATGAGCCGTTCATCCTGATCGGCCATTCGCTGGGCGGCATTATTGCGGCGCGATACGCAGCCACGCATCCGCGAAAATTGAGTCGGCTCGTGCTGGTGGGTACCCCTGTTTATTTGCCGCCGGTGATGCTCGGTGATGAGGGCGACCGTTCAACGATGGGGGCCTATTTCAGCCTGTACGAGTACATGCGCTCAAACCCGAGCCTCACCCAGCGTGCCGCTGCCGCCCTGGCAAGCATTGCGCCCATAAAAAACGTGCTCGAGCTCACCGAAGAGAACTGGGTGCCGTTCACGCTGTCGTTGAAGAACGCCATCGAATCGCAAACCACGCTCGCCGACATGGCGCAGGTGCGCATTCCGATTGATTTTGTGTTCGGTGGGCTCGACCCATTTCTCGCTTCGAGTGCTCTTGGCATTGTGCAGCAGTTGCGGAACGTCACGACGCTGCGCGTTCCCAGGGCCGCTCACCTCATTCGTTCCAAGCTTGCCGAAGCAGTGGCGCTGGTGGTCGATGGTGAGGCGGGGCGCGCCCCTACAGTTATGGCATGAAGACTTCCATCTTGGGTCGCACAGGCGCGACCGTATCCTCTATCGGCTTAGGCACCTGGCAGTTGGGCGCAGATTGGGGTGACGTGACTGAGGCGGATGCCCACGCCGCGCTCGACGCCGCCGTCGAGTCAGGCGTGACCCTGTTTGACACTGCTGACGCTTACGGTGACGGACGCAGTGAGCAGCTCATCGCCCGCTACCTGAGCTCGCGCCCCGACGTGTCAGTGTTTGTGGCCACCAAGATGGGCCGCCGGGTAGAGCAGACCGTCGAGAACTATTCGACCGAAAACCTTCGCGCCTGGAGCGACCGCAGCCGCCGCAACCTCGGCGTTGACACCCTCGACCTCACGCAGTTGCACTGCCCGCCGACCGCCGTCTACTCGATTGACCGGGTTTATGACGACCTCGATAAGCTCGTTGACGACGGTGTCATACGGCACTACGGCGTCAGCGTCGAAACGGTTGCTGAAGCTCTCACGGCGATCGCCCGCCCCAACATTGCGAGCGTTCAGCTGGTCTTCAACGCCTTTCGTCTGAAGCCGCTTGAAGAGGTGCTGCCGGCCGCGATTGAAGCCGGTGTCGGCATCATTGCTCGTGTTCCTCTGGCGTCGGGGCTGCTCAGCGGTCGCTACACCGCCGACACCGTGTTTGCCGAGAACGACCACCGCAACTTCAACCGTGAAGGCAAACACTTTGATGTTGGCGAGACCTTCGCGGGTGTCGACTACACCACGGGCGTCGCGGCCGCGCAAGAGTTTTCGGCGCTCGCCGCCGAGTATCAGCTCGAGCCGGCCACAGCAGCCCTCGCCTGGTTGGCTCAACTGCCCGGCGTGAGCAGCGTGATTCCGGGCGCGCGCTCACCCGAACAGGCACGCGCAAACGCGGCCGCCGGCGACGTCGCCGACCTCGGGCCCGAGTTTCACGACCGCGTCGTCGAACTCTACGACCGTCGCTTTCGCGCAGCAGTGCACGAGCGCTGGTAGGGCTTTTCGCACTCTGGTGGGAATCGCATTCGAACCAACTGGGATACTTAAAACATGACTCGAATGATGATCGTTGTTGGCAGTGTTCGCCCCGGCCGTATCGGCCTCCCCATTGCGCAGTGGGTGCGGGACCGCGTGGAAGGCGCGGGACACGAACTTGATTTTGTCGACCTGGCCGAACTGAATCTGCCGTTCATGGATGAGCCGGAGCATCCGGCCAAGCGCGCCTACACCCAGCCGCACACGCTTGCGTGGAGTGCCCGCGTCGATCAGGCCGACGCCTTCCTGCTGGTGACCCCCGAATACAACCACAGCTACACCTCCGCGTTGAAGAATGCCCTCGACTTTTTGGCGCAAGAGTGGCAGGGCAAGCCGGCGGGTGTTGTCAGTTACGGCGGAGCATCCGGCGGCCTGCGCGCCGCTGCCGCCCTCGCGCAGGTGTTGAGCGCGCTGGGACTCGTGCGCGTGCCGGTCGATGTGGCGATCAACGGACCTACGGCGCACCTTGCCGACGGAGTCTTCACCGGCGACGCTAAGCACACCGCGACCCTCGACCGCATGCTCGAATCACTCGTGCGCTACGACGCAGCATTGCGCCCGCTGCGCCCCTAGCGCCGCCCGCACCCGCACCCGCACCCGCACCCGCCCACCCACTCCCACGTCCGCGCGCCCGCCCACCCGCGCGCACGCTCACGTAAATCTCGTCGAATCTGCCGTTTGTGTCGAAAATGTAGGTACGTAAGTGCCCACTCGACACAAACGGCATTTTCGACGCGCGCCTACCCGCGCCGGGCCCGCGCCGACCGACCGGGCGCGCGCTTGCCCGCCGGGTGCCGCCGGGGCATCCGCTAGCTGACGATTTGCACCGGTTCGGTGTCAGCGAGGGGGCTCGCGTCGCGCCCGCGCAGGTCGGGGTGCCAGCGGCGAAATACGAGGGCGAAGAGCACGCCGACTGCGGCGAACGCGAACGAGACGTAGAAGCCTCCCACCGACCCGAGGGCGTCGATGAGAAAGCCGGCGATCGCTGAGCCGAGGGCTGCGCCGATGAGTTGGCCGGTGCCGAGCCAGCCGTACGCTTCGGGAGTGTCGCTAAATTTGACGCTCGCCGACACGATGGCGAACATGACTGCGAGTACGGGTGCCATGCCGATGCCGGCGACGACCAGGGCTAGGGCGAGCCACCAAAAATCGAGCGAGAACGGTGCGGCGGCCATCCCCACGGCCACGATCGCGAAGCGTCGGGTGAGCGCCCACGGTCCGATCGGCAGGTGCCCCATCGAGAGTCCGCCGACGAGCGAGGCAATTGCCCAAATTCCGAACAGGATGCCCGCCTCGGGGCCACCCTCGCCAAACACGGCGACGACGCCGACCTCGATGGATGCGGCCGCACCGATGAGCAGAAAACCGCACACGGTGGCGAGTAGTACAGCGCGGTTTTTGAGCACCACGCCGATGCGGCGCTTGCTGACCGGTATGCGCACTTTGCCCACTTCGGGGCACGCAATGAACCAGATTCCGCCGCCCACCAGAAACACGCCGGCGGTGGCGATGGCGGCCACGGGCGACACCTGGAGGGCCAGCACCACTGTGGCGAACGGGCCCATGATCCAAATGATTTCTTGCGCCGAGGCGTCCAGGGCGAACAGCGGGGTGAGCTGCTTACCGGTCACCATTTTTGGGTAGATGGTTCGCACAGCCGGTTGGATGGGCGGGGTGGAGATACCGACGAGGAAGCCGACGATCATGAACTGCCACAGCGGCATGATGACGAAGGCGATGAGGGCCAGGCCCGTGCTACAGGTGACGAGCGTGGTGATGAGCACGGGGCGCATGCCGAGCCGGCCCATCCATCGGCTGGTGAGGGGCCCTGCGATGGCCTGCCCGACGCTGGTGGCGGCGAGTACTAGCCCGGCTGCGCCGTACGAGTCGAAGATGCGCTCGATGTGAATAAGGAAGGCCAGCGAGATCATTCCTGAGGGCAGTCGAGCGGTGAGTTGCGCGCTAATAATGCGCGCCACTCCGGGCGTTTTTAGGAGATCGGTGTAGCCACTCACAGTCTCTTCAGCCTACGGCGTGACCAGTGTCGGTGGTCACCCCCAGGCTGGGGATAACCCGGCGAACTTATCCACACCTGTGGACGACACGCCCACTACATCTTGGGTATGAACTTTGTCAGACCCCCGATATATAGTGATCTAGCCGCGGTAAGTACAGAGCCCGGCAGGCCCGCAGATTCGGGCATGACGACCACCCACGGCAGCAGACGCACCGTAATGAGCAGGGCGCCGAAGAGGCGCACGAGAAAGTGGAGACAACGTGAGCATCACTGTCGTCAAGCGTGACGGAACCCGCGAGCCCTACGACGCAAACAAGATCAATCTCGCTATTGAGCGCGCGGCCGACGGCCTGCCCGACTCCATCGCCTGGGTGACCCAAATCGCCAGCGAGCTCGAACTCACTCTTTTCGACGGAATCTCCACCCAGCAGCTCGATGAAGCGGTTATTCAGGTAGCCCTGCAAAACGTGAAAGACGACCCCGCGTTCGACGTGGTGTCAGCCCGACTGCTGCTCAAGACCATTTACAAGCGCGTGCTCGGCGACTACGACACTGACGCAGAACTGCGCGAATTGCACCGCGCCCGCTTCGGCGACTACGTGCGTCAGGGAGTCGACGAGGCACTGCTCGAGCCGCGCTTTCTCGACCTCTTCGACCTCGACGTGCTCGCCGAAGCCCTGGAGCCCGCCAATGACGGCCTGCTCAAGTACATCGGCGTGGTGACGCTCAACAACCGCTACGGCATCAAGGCGCGCAACAACGAGCCGCTAGAAACCCCTCAGTACTTCTGGATGCGCGTGGCCATGGGCCTGTCGCTCAACGAAGCCGACCCGACCTCGCACGCCATTGCGTTCTACAAGAAGATGTCGGCCCTGGAATACCTCGCTGCCGGCTCGACCCTCGTCAACGCCGGAACCAGCTACCCGCAGCTATCGAACTGCTTCGTCATGGAGATGCAAGACGACATCGAGCACATCGCCAAGAGCGTGCGCGATGTCATGTGGCTGACCAAGGGCACCGGTGGTATCGGCCTGGCCGTCACCAAGCTGCGCGCTCAGGGGTCTCCCATTCGGTCAAACAACACCAGCTCAACCGGGCCGATCCCCTTCATGCACACGATCGACTCGGTTCTGCGTGCGGTTAGCCGCGGCGGCAAGAAGTTCGGCGCTCTGTGTTTCTACATGGAGAACTGGCACATGGACTTTCCGGAGTTCCTCGACCTGCGTCAGAACTCCGGCGACCCCTACCGCCGCACCCGCACCGCCAACACTGCGGTGTGGATCAGCGATGAGTTCATGAAGCGCGTGCAAAACGACGACGACTGGTACCTCTTTGACCCGCTCGAAGTTACCGACCTCAACGAGCTGTACGGCAAGGCATTCTCGACTCGCTACGCCGAATATGTGGCGATGGCTGAGCGCGGCGAAATGCACATGTTCAAGAAGATGGGCGCGCGGGAGCAGTTCAAGCAGATCTTGATCTCACTGCAGTCGTCGAGCCACCCGTGGCTGACCTGGAAAGACACGATCAACAACCGCGCCATCAACAACAACACCGGCACGATTCACCTCTCAAACCTGTGCACCGAAATCTGCCTGCCGCAAGACCGCGAGAACATCGCAGTCTGCAACCTGGCGTCGATCAACCTCTCACGCCACGTAGTTGACGGCGGCATGGACTGGGCGAAGATCGACGAGAGTGTGCGCCTCGCGGTGCGCCAGCTCGACAACCTGATTGACATCACGGTGTCAAGCGTTGACGAAGCTGACCACGCCAACACGAAAAACCGGGCCGTCGGCCTCGGCGTGATGGGCTTCACTGACGTTGTCGAGCGTCTTGGGTTCTCGTATGACTCAGAAGAATCGTTCGACCTGATCGATGAAATCATGGAGCACATCTCGTACGCTGCCATTGACGAGTCAGCTGAGCTCGCTAAAGAGCGCGGCTCGTACTCCAACTTTGCCGGCTCGGGCTGGTCAAAGGGCCTCGTGCCGCTCGATACGATCGACCTCACTGAGGCTGACCGCGGCGTTGAGGTGCAGGTCAACCGCACAACTCGTCTCGATTGGGATGCCCTGCGCATCAAAGTCAAGGGTGGAATGCGTAACGCGACGCTCATGGCCATCGCGCCGACGGCATCCATCGGTCTTGTGGCCGGCACCACGCCAGGTCTTGACCCGCAGTTCTCGCAAATCTTCAGCCGGTCGACCAGCTCGGGCAAGTTCCTTGAGGTCAACCGCAACCTTGTCGAGGCGCTGCGCGCTCTCGGCCTGTGGGAGAAAGTTCGCGAAGACATTCTGCGCAGCCAGGGTGACATTCAAGGCATCGCAGCTATCCCCGACGACATGAAGGCGACGTACAAGACGAGCTTCCAGCTCTCGCCGTACGCGTTCCTCGAGGTTGCTGCCCGTGCCCAAAAGTGGATTGATCAGGCCATCAGCCGCAACATGTACCTCGAAACGCGCGACATCGACGAGATGCTCGATATCTACACTGCCGCGTGGAAGAAGGGCGTCAAGACGACCTACTACCTGCACATGAAGCCTCGTCACACTGCCGAGCAGTCGACCGTGAAGGTCAACAAGGCAGAGGCGATGAACTCGGGTTCCTCCGCAGCACCCCGCAAAGGCTTCGGCTCAGCGGCCGCTGCGGCACCCGTCGCCGAGACCGCCGCGGCTGCGCCGCGTTCTGGCTTCGGCTTCGGTGGCGGCGCCAAGGCAGCGGAGTGACGACCGTGACCCTCACCCTCACCCAGAACAACTTCACCAGCGGTACCAGCACCGGCACCTCCAGCTCCAGCACCTCCAGCACTGCGCTCGACCAGAGTGCGGCTTACTCCTACGTGGTTCCGATTGACCCCATGGATGAGCTGCAATGCGAGAGCTGCCAGTAAGGCGCTTGCGCAGCATCCTCGCCCATCACCACCTCACCCATCAGCACCTCGCCCATCACCACCCAGCACCGCACACCGCGAACGTGCACACAGCAAACACACATAGCTAACACACACAGTCAACTCATACAGACAACAGAAGGAATACATCATGGGAATCCTCGGAACCGGCATTCAAGAAGGCCTGCTACTCAAGCCCATCAAGTACCAGTGGGCCATGGACCTTTACAACCAGGCTGTTGCTAACACCTGGTTCCCCAACGAGATTCAGCTCGGCGAAGACATCGCCGACTTCAAGAAGATGTCAGAAGAAGAGCAGCACGCGCTGACCTTCCTCATGTCGTTCTTCAACCCGAGCGAGCTCATCGTCAACAAGGCACTGGCCTTGGGCGTGTACCCGTACGTGCAGGCTCCTGAGGCGCACCTGTACCTCGCCAAGCAGATGTGGGAAGAGGCAAACCACTGCATGAGCTTCGAGTACGTGCTCGAGACCTTCCCCGTCGACCGCGAGAAGATCTACGCCCAGCACGTCGAGTCGGCCACGATCAGCGCGAAAGAGAACTTCGAGACGAAGTTCATCAAGCGCATGACCGAAGAGACCCTCGACATCACCACCACTGAGGGCAAGCAAGACTTCCTGCGCAACCTCATTGCCTACAACATCATCATGGAGGGCATCTGGTTCTACTCAGGCTTCATGGTTGCCCTCAGCTTCCGTCAGCGCAACTTGTTGCGCAACTACGGTTCGCTCATCGACTGGGTTATCCGCGACGAAAGCCTGCACCTCAAGTTCGGCATCAACCTGATCTTGACGGTGCTCGAAGAGAACCCCGACGTGGCAACCCCTGAGTTCGTTGAAGAAGTCATCGGCATGATCCGTCACGCTGTCGACCTCGAGTGCGCGTACAACGAGGAGATGTTCCCGACCGGAATCCTCGGCCTCAACGCTTCCTACGTCAACCAGTACGTCAAGTACTTGGCTGACCGTCGTTTCGAAGAGCTCGGCCTGCCGACGCAGTACAACGTGTCGAACCCGGCCAAGTGGATGGCAACCGCCAACGACACCCTGCAGCTCGTCAACTTCTTCGAGTCGACGAACACCTCGTACGAGGTCAACGCGTAACCCAGGCGCTCGCGCCCTTTCCCAACCCCCACCTTGCGGCCCGGCGCCCGGCAGACATCCTCCTCACCGAGGGCGTCAGCCGGGAGCCGGGCCGCATTGGCGTTCGCGGCCCTCTTCGGCGCAAACCCCGCCGCGCCCGCCCGCCCGTCTTGACCAAATGAAGGAAACCTGGCCTCGAGCCCCACGCGCGCGCAGGTGGCGGATCGTGCTGTTGCAGTTTTCCTTCATTTGGCAGATAACCGGGGGGCGGGTGCGCGGCCACGGGCCCGGCCGCGGGTCCGGCCGCGACCGCGGCTAGGGCATAGCGAGAGGTGCGATGCCGAGGGGCCTAACGCTCTCCGCTGAGGGCCTTGCGCACGCGTTGGACCGAG
>Ga0222708_1000183_pt1 | contig 17897 bp, 11 predicted proteins | sample AntAcemetage1576_FD_179806 | JGI IMG/M metagenome (GOLD analysis project Ga0222708, IMG submission 179806) | Saline water microbial communities from Ace Lake, Antarctica - #1576 | ecosystem: Environmental > Aquatic > Non-marine Saline and Alkaline > Saline | place: Antarctica: Ace Lake... | reverse complement strand
CTGGCGCCACTGTGCTCGCCAAGCTCGAGTTTTATAACCCTTCAGCGAGCGTGAAAGACCGCCTAGGTTACGCCATCGTCGAAGCTGCCGTGAACAGCGGCACGCTGAAGCCCGGTGGCACGCTCATCGAAGCAACCAGCGGCAACACGGGCATCGCCCTCGCCATGATCGGCGCGGCACGCGGCTACAAGGTGGTGCTCACCATGCCTGAGAGCATGAGTAATGAGCGCAAAATGCTGTTGCGCGCCTACGGAGCTGAGCTCATCTTGACCCCGGGAAGCGAGGGGATGAAGGGTGCTTTGTCTGCGGCCGAGGGTATCGCCGCCGAGCGGCCCGGATCAGTTCTCACACGACAGTTCGAGAACCAAGCAAACGTCGAGATTCACCGCCGCACGACTGGCCCCGAGATTTGGAACGACACTGACGGCACCGTCGACATTTTTGTCTCAGGGGTCGGAACAGGCGGCACGCTCACCGGTACCGGGCAGTACCTCAAGCAGCAGAAGCCTGGCCTCACCGTCGTTGCGGTTGAACCTGAAGAGAGCCCCATCTTGAACGGGGGCGTACCGGGCCCGCACAAGATTGCGGGCATCGGCGCCAACTTCGTGCCGGCAATTCTTGACCGCGAGGTGTACGACGAGGTCATCGACGTCACCATTGAGCAGTCAGTTGCGATGGCACGGCGCATGTCTGCCGAAGAGGGCATCCTCGCCGGAATCTCATCAGGTGCCACCGTGCATGCCGCGATACAGCTTGCCCATCGCCCCGAGAACGCCGGCAAAGTCATCGTCGTCATTGTCGCCAGTTACGGCGAGCGCTACCTTTCGAGTGTGCTGTACGACGACCTGCGGGTCTAAGCTCCAATGCCGATTCGTGACGACATTGCCAACGTTCGACGGCGAGATCCTGCGGCGCGTACCAACCTCGAAGTTTTTCTGACCTCAGTGGGATTACACGCCGTGTGGTGGCATCGCATTGCCCACTGGCTGTGGAACCACCGGCTCAAACTGCTCGGGCGCTTGGTATCCCAGAGCGCGCGCTGGTGGTCGGGCATCGAAATTCATCCGGGCGCACGCATCGGGCAACGCTTTTTTATCGACCACGGTATGGGCGTCGTCATCGGTGAGACGGCTGAAATTGGTAATGACGTCATGCTGTATCACGGCGTTACGCTCGGTGGTCGCACCCTCAACAAAGGCAAGCGGCACCCCACGGTTGGCAACGGCGTGCTGATTGGCGCTAACGCCACGGTGCTTGGCCCCATTACGATCGGCGACCGCTCGCAGATTGGCGCCCTGGCCCTGGTGACGAGGGATGTTCCGGCAGACTCGGTTGCAACCGGAGTGCCGGCGACCTCCCGCCCCCTCGATCACACGGCCGGTGGCACGGGTGCCGATGGCTTTTTTATCGACCCTGCGATTTACATCTGAGATCAGCCGCCGAGCGTCCGTCTGTCTGGCGTGACGTCAGGCACGGGCACGGGCACTGGCACTGGCGGTGCCGCTGGTCCGCGGCGATACTGGTGGAGACACCCGAAAGTCGAGAAATGCTAATGCTGTCGCACTCGCACCCCTAATGGCCACGCCTTCTCTCTCGCTGCGTCGAGCCCTTGGCCACGTGCGCTCGCTTCTTCCGACCGCAGCCGACTACAGCATGCTGCGCCGCACCTGGCGCGGTGACCTGCTCGCGGGCGCGACCGTGGGCGTCATAGCGTTACCGCTCGCTCTCGCGTTCGGGGTCAGCTCGGGCGTTGGGGCCGAGGTCGGGCTGATCACGGCCATCGTCGCTGGCATTGTGGCCGCGGTCTTCGGGGGCTCGAATGTGCAGGTGTCGGGTCCGACCGGTGCGATGGTCGTCGTGCTCGCACCGATCGTCGTGCAGTACGGGGTTGAAGCCGTCGCGGTCGTATCGCTCATGGCGGGCGCGATCGTTGTCATTGCGGGGATGCTGCGCCTCGGCCGCACCGTCACCTACATTCCCTGGCCTGTCATCGAGGGCTTCACGTTTGGGATCGCGATCATTATCGCAGCGCAGCAGATTCCTGCCGCGCTGGGTGTCGCCGCAAAGGTCGCTCCGCAGGCGATTGTTGCGGCGTTCGCAGCGTTTGGGCAGCTCACGTGGCCAGTCGCTGTCTGGTCAATCGGACTGACCCTGCTTGTCGTCGTGATCATGCTCGTGCTCCCGCGCGTGCATCGACTGTTGCCAGCATCACTTATTTCGATCATCGTCGTGACAGTGCTCGCGCAGTTGCTTGAGGCGCCGGTTGACGTCATCGGTGCATTGCCGTCGAGCCTCCCCGCACCCGGGCTTCCTGTTTTGGGCCTTATCGATCCGCTGGTGCTCGTCGGCCCCGCTGCTGCCGTCGCCGCGCTCGCGGCGATCGAGTCGCTGCTCTCGGCGCGTGTCGCCGCATCCCTTGCACCGACCGGACGCGTTGACGCCGACCGCGAGCTTGTCGGGCAGGGTCTGGCCTCGATTGCCTCAGGCTTCTTCGGTGGCATGCCCGCCACGGGTGCGATCGCCCGCACGGCCGTCAATGTGCGCAGTGGTGGCCGGTCACGGCTTTCGGCAATCGTGCACTCGCTGGTGCTGGTGCTCGTGGTCTACGCCGCAAGCGGTCTCGTCTCGGGTATCCCCCTCGCCGCACTCGCTGGCGTGCTCATCGTCACGGCGATCCGCATGGTCGCCCCGGCAACAGTGCGCGCGATTGTGCGCTCGACGCGGTCAGATGCCGCGATTTTCATTGTGACGGCGATCGTGACGATCTCGTTTGACCTCATCATCGCCGTGCTCATCGGCATCGCGGCGGCCGCCCTCATGGCTCTGCGCGACCTTGCCCAATCGAGCAGCGTCACGCGTGAGCCTCTGCCGGGTCCTGCCGTCACGGGCGACGAGCTCATCGCGGCTGTACGCATCGAGGGTGCTTTGTTTTTCGGGGCGGCCGAGCGCGTGCTCGATGAGATTGCAGCGATCGATGAGGTGTCGGTTGTGATCATCCGGCTGTCAAAACTACGTGGGCTCGACGCCACGGGTGCCCGCGCGATCTGCGACATCATTGACGCGCTGGAGAGGCGAGGAGTGACCGCGATTGTGAAGGGCGTGCAACCCCAGCACCTCGGGCTCATTGAGCGCGTCGGGGTCACTCACCGCCTGCGGCACCCGCGCCACCTCACAGCCTCCCTTGACGATGCCGTCGAGCACGCACGTTCTCACGTGCTGCGTGAACGCGAATCGCGCATCGATGGATCTGATTAGCCAGGAATGGCCGACGCGCCGCGACCAACTCGAGTGCAACGCGGTCCCTACGTTTCATCCAGAGAGGCGCCGAGTGAGCGGCGGGCACGGTCAGCGGTGCCGACTAACCTGGGGCGAGTGACTACGACCACTACGACTCCGCAGCAGGTGCTCGAAACGGTCTTTGGCTACCCCGCTTTCCGCGGCGAGCAGCAGGCCATCATCGACCACGTGGTTAGCGGCGGTGACGCTCTCGTGCTCATGCCCACCGGCGGCGGCAAAAGTTTGTGCTACCAGATTCCAGCGCTCGTGCGGGAGGGCGTGGGGGTAGTCATCTCGCCGCTCATCGCGCTGATGAAAGACCAGGTCGACGCCCTTGAGGCGGTCGGTGTGCGCGCTGCTTTTCTCAACTCGACGCAGTCGTTCGACGAGCGTCGGGCCGTCGAGTCGGCTCTGCGCGCGGGCGAAGTCGATCTGCTCTACATGGCACCTGAGCGGGTGACTGTTCCCAGTACAGCCGAACTGCTCGACAGCATCACGGTCGCACTGTTTGCCATCGACGAGGCTCATTGCGTGTCGCAGTGGGGCCATGACTTTCGGCCCGACTATCTCGCCCTGTCGATGCTGCATGAGCGGTGGCCGAGCATTCCGCGTATCGCCCTGACCGCGACGGCTACTGACGCAACCGCCGCCGAGATTGTGCAGCGACTCGACCTGGGGGCGTCACGGAGGTTCGTTGCGAGCTTCGATCGGCCGAACATCCAGTATCGAATCGAACCGAAAAATCAGCCGCTTCAGCAGTTGTTGCAACTTCTTCGAACCGAGCACGCGGGCGACGCGGGCATCGTTTACTGTCTGTCACGTGCGAGCGTCGATAAGACCGCTATCGCCCTTGCCGAGCACGGAATTTCCGCGTTGCCCTACCACGCAGGCCTCGACGCGGCGACGCGCGCGAACCACCAGTCACGCTTTTTGCGCGAAGAGGGCATCGTCATGGTCGCAACGATCGCCTTCGGCATGGGTATCGACAAGCCTGATGTGCGTTTCGTCGCCCACCTCGACCTGCCCAAAAGCGTCGAGGGCTACTACCAAGAGACGGGCCGCGCCGGGCGCGACGGTCAACCCGCAACCGCGTGGCTCGCGTACGGGTTGCAAGACGTTGTGCAACTGCGGCAAATGATTGATCGCTCGGAAGGCAATCCGGCGTATAAGCGCCGCATGAGCCAGCTACTGGATGCGATGCTCGCGCTCTGCGAAACCGTCGAGTGTCGCCGGGTGCAACTGCTGGCCTACTTTGGGCAAGCTTCGACGCGATGTGGCAACTGCGACACGTGCCTGGCGCCGCCCGAATCGTTTGACGGCACGGTGCCGGCACAGAAGCTGCTGTCAACGATTGTGCGGCTCGACCGCGAACGCGGGCAACGCTACGGAGCTGGCCAACTCATCGACATTCTCACGGGCAAGCGAACCCCTCGCGTTGAGCAGCTCGGTCACACTGAGCTTGCGACGTTTGGCATTGGCGCTGAGTTGAACGATCAAGAGTGGCGCGGGGTGGTGCGGCAGCTGCTGGCGCAGGGGTTACTGGCCGTGCACGGTGATGGTTACGGCACGCTCGTGATCACTGATGCCAGCGCGGTGGTGTTGACGGGTGGTCGAGAGGTGCGGCTACGACGCGAAGTGGCGAGGCCCACGCGCTCGGCGAAGCGCAGCACGCCCTCTGACTTGCCAGCGGTGGCGGCTCCGCTCTTTGAGCGTCTGCGTGCCTGGCGAGCTACGACGGCGCGCGAGCTTGGTTCACCGGCGTACGTCGTGTTCGCCGATGCCACACTGCGCGGCATCGCTCTCACAACACCACACTCCCGTGACGAGCTTGCTGGCGTCAGCGGTGTCGGCGCTGCCAAGCTCGAAAGGTACGGCGACGCCGTGCTCGCGATCGTGCGCGGCGACGAGCCGCCCGCCCCCAGTGTCGCCGGCGTGGCCGACGCGCCCGACGAGAGCCCGTTCGACGACATTCCCTTCAACGACATCCCGCCGGAGGAATGGAACCTCTGACACCATGGGGCGGTGCTGACCTTCTTTGCCCGAGCTTTTCTTGGCCCCCTCGCGCGGATGATTTGGCGGCCCACGATCATCGGACGCTCGAATATGCCGGCGTCGGGCCCGGTCGTGGTGGCCAGCAATCACCTGTCGTTCATTGACAGCATCATCATTAGCCTGTTGGCACGCAGGCCGGTCAGCTTCTTGGCGAAAGAGGAATACTTCACCGGAGCCGGCCTCAAGGGTGCTGTCTCACGCGGTTTCTTTTCGGGGGTGGGGGCTGTGCCGGTCACGCGGGGGGCTGGGCAGGCCGCGCAAGACGCACTTGATGCTGGCCTGGCGAAGGTTCAGGCGGGGCAGGCATTCTCCATTTATCCGGAGGGAACACGGTCACGCGACGGTCGCCTGTATCGGGGCAAGACCGGGGTTGCGTGGCTGGCATTGACCGCAGGTGCGCCAGTGATACCGGTGGCACTGACCGGAACGCAAAACTTGCAACCGGTCGGCTCCAAGCGCATTCGGCTGGCCCGCATCACAATCGAGTTTGGTGAGCCGATGGACATCAGCGCGTTCGGCCTGGCGACATCGGGGCGCGCTCGCCGCCTGGCGACCGATGCCATCATGGCGCGCATCCAGAGTATGTCGCGTCAGGAATATATCGATCGTTACAACGAGCCGCCCCCGGTGAGCGTGCGCGAACGTGTTCGACGTTTTTTTCGGACGCGCGCTGAGTTGTAGCCGTCTAAGGGCTGGTGTTCGCGTTGTTGTCGGCGTCGGCGTCAACGGCGTCGGTGGCGTCCGCTCGACCGCGCAGACGCAGGGTGGCGGCGAGTCCGATGAGGAGAAATCCTGCTGCGGCAAAAGCGCTGAGTGAAGTGGCTTCGCTGAACGCCTCGCGGGAGGCGAGACCAGCATCTGGTGATTGCGCTGAAATGGCGCCGATCGCTCCGCCCGAGCTATTGACCACCGTTAACACGATCTGAGACCGGGCTTCGTCGGGCAGGCCCAGGTCAGAGAGCTTTGTGTCGAGGGATGCGCCCAGCGAGGTGAAGAGAATGGTTCCAAGTACTGCAATACCGAGTGCTGAACCAATTTGTCGCGCCGTCGACTGCGTGCCCGAGGCCTGACCACTGGCCTCCCGCGGTACGTCTTGCAGAGCGACGTTGGTGAGCTGGGCGGTCGCGAGTCCGACGCCAACCCCGTACACCACAAGCGCACCGACGATGGCCCACCACGGGGTTCCGACGCCTATCGACAGCGCCAAGATGACTAATCCGATGATCTCGGCGGCTATACCAACGCGCACCATGAGTATCGGTTGAAGCCGACCGCGAAAGCCGACCGCAATGCCACTGGCTGCAAACGATCCGACAGCAATCGCGAGCAAGATAAACCCGGTCTGCAGGGCGTCATAACGAAGCACGTTCTGAATCCACAGTGCGAGCGACAGCAGAATTCCAAACTCACCCATTGAGACGATGAGCGCGGCCAGGTTGCCGTTACGAAAACTCGCAATACGAAACAGCGAAAAGTTGAGCATGGTCGAGCGGCCTTCACGTTCGCGCCGCACTGCCCACCATACGAACAGGCTTGCCGCGGCGAGCGTGAGGGCGAAGGTGAACGGTATTGGACTGAGGGCGAGAGGCCACTGCCAGTCACCCACCGCTAATCCAGGCTTGGCCAGCCACCAACCGAAAGTGCGCCCCTCGATCAGACCGAACACCAAAGAACCGCTCATGAGAATCGAGAGCGCTGCCCCCACACCATCAATGCCCACATGGCCTTCGGCGCGGGTTGCTGGCACGAAGAGCATGAGCCCGATGACGATGATGACGCCGAGGGGAACGTTGATTCCGAAGGCCCATCGCCACGAGAAGTAGGTGGTGAGCCAGCCGCCAAGAAGCGGCCCGACTGCAGCCATTCCACCAATAGTCGAACCCCAGATTGCAAAGGCGATGCCTCGCTCCCGGCCAGAGAACGTCGCGTTGAGGGTCGAGAGCGTCGCTGGCAAGATCATGGCGCCACCGACGCCTTGAATCGTGCGCGCCAGAATCAGGGTCGTTCCCGAATCGGCGAACGCTGCCGCCACTGATGACAGCGCGAAGATGACGATGCCGATGATCAGTAGTCGTCGGCGTCCCCAACGGTCGCCGAGCGTGCCAAACACCAGCAACAGGGCGGCGAACACCAGGGTGTAACTTTCTTGCACCCACTGCACTTCGGTAGAGCTGATGTTGAGCTCGGCGATGATCGATGGCAACGCCACGTTCACGATCGTGCCATCGACGATAATGATCGACACGGCGAGGCTGATGAAGATGAGGCCGACCCAACGATTGCGCTCTGTGGTCATCCGCACACCGTACGCCTGTTCATGCCTACCTTCGGTGCAGAGCTCGTCTACGTTCCGTCACGCACAGGTCACGCGGTGTTTACAGAACTGCCCTTGACTCTTGAGATGAATCCCATCTACGTTTAGCTCACTCGATGAGCAAACCGACATATGCTCGATCATTGATGCTGGAACTCTCCCCCCACCAGCGCCACACCGAAAAGACACAACCCGAACCACAACCCGAACCACACCAACCCGAATCACCTGCTTCCGTGCGTTGACAGCCAGCTGTTTAGGCTGACGATTGCTCGGCAGGTGGTCGCTGAATCCTGGGCTGGCGAACACCTTGGGGCTCACCCGCGCCCCACCCCACCCGAACCCCCGTTGTGCGCTGACCCGATGACCCTGTCGGGCTCTATGAACACTCCGCAGTCGACCGTGCACGTTCGTGACACTTGTCCGCCCGCGGTATCTCGTCGAGCCTGCCCTGCGCCTCGCGTCGTGCGCCTGGCACCCCACGGAGCTCTCCCCCATGGCCCGTTCACAGATCGCCGCACCGCTTTTAACCCCTGCTCGGACCCAAGATTCTGATTCTGCTCAAGCCGCCGAGCGGCAAGCCAGCCCTGATAGCCCCGCCACGCCTCAACATCAGGTCATGCCCCGTCAACGAGACGCGACCCCGACGGCGATGGCAACGCGAGGCCGGGCCGTGATGATTGTGCCCACCTACAACGAGGCGAGCAACATTGAACCTCTTCTCGACGCTCTGTTTTCGCTACCCGCCCATCAGGTGACCGGCTGGACGCTCGACGTGCTTGTTCGCGATGACTCGTCGCCCGACGGCACCGGAGAGCTCGCTGCGCAGCTCGCGGAAAGCACCTACTCGGGTCGCCTGCGCGTGAGCCATGGCACTAAGGCGGGGCTTGGAAGTGCGATGAAGCTCGCCTTCGACGAGGCCCTCGCACTGAACTACGACGTCATTCTCACGATGGATGCCGACTTTTCACATTCACCGACCGATGTTCTGGCGCTGCTTGACGCTATTAACGCCGGTGCAGACGTTGCCGTGGGCTCGCGTTACACCGACGGCGGGCTCATTCCCGGAAACTGGCCCATCGGGTACATCGTGCGCACTCGTGTCGCCTGCGCGGTCGCACGTTTTCTCGGCGGCGTTGATCCGTCATTGAAAGAACTCACAACAAATTTTCGGGCCATAAGGCGCCGCGTTCTTCAAAACATCGACTACTCGAGCGTCGATGCTCGCGGCTATGGCTTCATGATCTACCTCGCGAACGCATTCGTCTCCGGCTCATGGGTTGTAAAAGAGGTGCCCATCAGTTTTCACACACGGGCTGAAGGTGTGTCTAAGGCACGACTTTTCGACATCGCAGAGTTCTTCCGAATTGCGTATCGACTCAACGACGACTCGCCGTTCAAGCAACTCGCCCGTTTCGTGATCGTGGGAGTGTGCGGCACCCTCGTCAATTTGGGGGTCCTGTGGTTGCTTCGCCAATTTTTTCCGGACGGCGCGGTGGTCATCCTTTTGTCGGCGATTGCCATTCAAGTGAGCATTTTGTGGAATTTCACCTTCCATTCGCTCTTCACGTTTAAGCGATATCGCCGTGAACACCGCGGGCGGACGGCCCTTCGAGCCGTTGCGTCGAACCTCGGTAAATACCAGGTGACGACGGCACTCACCCAGACGATTATCTTCACCTGCTTTGTCGTGCTGTCGAATCTCGGTGTGTTTTATCTACTGGCCCAGCTACTGGGGATCGGTGCGGCTTTCGTCATCAACTATTACGTGTCGAGCACCTACATTTGGGCAGAGAGTAAACGTCGTGCCGTTGCTGTCTGAAATTTTGGCCGTTGTCGTCACCATCGCGGCACTGGTCTTGCTCGCTCAAAGCCTGATCAACATTCAGCAGACCCTGTATATCTGGGAGCACCCGCACCGCTTGAACGCGGCCGGGTGCCCTGAAACCCTGGAGGAGCCGCTTCTTGGCTTCACCGTATTGCTACCCGCCCGGCATGAGCACGAGGTCATCGGCGAGACCCTGCGTCGGCTGAACCTGGCCGACTATCCGAGCGAGCTCGTTGAGCTGCTGGTGATCTGTACGGCTGATGACGTGGTCACTATTGAGGCCGCGAAAACGGCGATTCGAGAGCACGGCATTGCGCATGCGCGGGTGCTGATCTTCGAGCAGCCAGCGGGTAAATCCCGCGCCATGAACCTGGGGCTTGCCGACGCTCAACATGAGCTGGTCACCATCTTCGATTCGGAAGATGACGTCAGTACCGAGATCTTTTCGATTGTCAACACGCTCTTCATTCGCCGAGACATCGATGTGTTGCAGTGCGGGGTTCAGTTGATGGACTTTGACAGCCATTGGTTCAGTGCGCACAACGTTCTTGAATACTTCTTCTGGTTCAAGTCACGCATGCACTACTTCGCACGCGAGGGGGCGGTTCCGCTCGGTGGCAACACGGTTTTCTTCAAAGCTGACGACCTGAAAAAAGTCGGCGGCTGGGATGAGGAGGGGCTGACCGAGGACGCAGATTTGGGCATTCGGCTGAGCATCGCCGGCAAAAAATTCGAGGTGATGTATGACGCTCGCCATGTCACCCGTGAAGAGGTGCCCGAGTCGGCCAAAGCCTTTATCAAGCAACGCACCAGGTGGAACCAGGGCTTTTTGCAGATTTTGCGCAAAAAAGAATGGCTGACCCTGCGCACTCTCAAGCATCGGATACTCATTGGCTATGTGCTTACTTCGCCGTCGTACATGGCACTGGTCATCGCATCTGCCCCCGTGATGATCGTTATTGGCGCGACGACCAAGCTGCCCGTTCTCGTCAGCATGCTGTCGTTTTTACCCCTGGTGATGGCGCTGATCATGCTCTGCATCAGCCTCATCGGCCTCTACGAATTCGGGAGGGACCAGCACGTCCGGGTCCGGTTCCGTCACTACCTGGTTCTGATTGCGACGTTTATCCCGTATCAGTTCCTCCTAGCGGTAAGTGCGGTGCGCGCGCTGTTTCGGGAAATCCGAGGCAGCCGCGGCTGGGAGAAAACCGCGCATGCCGGACGACACCGGCTGGGCGCCCAGGACGCTCAGCCGGTGCTCGTCAACTCTGACGAGTTGCTGCCTGAGGCCCAGAAGGCTGCCTGATGCAAACCGACCGCAGTCGCGGCGTGAACGTCATTCCCCGCGTGATCATCGCTCAAGACGCAGTGCGTGCGCCGGTCGTCTCGCCACGGCAAACGCGCGCAGAGTGGCTATCTCGACACGGAGTCGAAGTCGCCGTTGTCGTTGCGCTGGTGGCCCTCAGTACGGCTTTGCACGCCCACAACATGTTCGGCTTTCCGTATTACGAGAATGACGAAGGTACCTACGTCTCAAGAGCCTGGAATTTCATCACCACCGGCGAACTCGACGTCTACACCTACCGCTACGATCACGCCCCGGCCGGGTGGATGCTGCTCGGGCTGTGGTTTGCCCTCACCGGAGGCGACCTCCTGTTCGGATCACTGTTGGAGTCGGGCCGAGTGTTGATGCTGCTGCTACACGTGGCATCGACGGTCATGCTTTACCTCATTGCCCGGCGGCTATCGGGAGGCATGACGGCGGGAGTGATCGCCGTACTCATCTTCGCCGTGTCGCCACTGGGCATTTATTTTCAGCGCCGCGTCCTTCTCGACAACATTATGGTTTTCTGGATTTTGCTCGCTATCCTCCTGCTTTTGCGGCGTCAACTCACACTGTCGGCCGTCGTGATGAGTGGCATCCTGTTCGGTGTCGCTGTGCTCACCAAACTGAACGCGGTTTTTTTTGGTCTCGGATTTTTGGTGCTGATTTGGATGCAGTCGGCTGCGCATCAGCGTCGCCACGCCTTGGCGATGTGGCTGGCATTCGCGGGCGGAACCGTGGTGCTCTTAGTGCTGTACGCCGCACTCAACGAAGAACTGTTGAGCGCACCGCTGGGGCTCGACGGAGCCGCTGAGCGAGTCAGCTTTGTTGACACCATGTCTTTACAGTTGGGTCGCGGCAATTCGCTTCCGCCGTGGGACGCCGACAGCAGCATTCGATCGGCATTCGATTCATGGATGCTTAAAGACACTGTCACCCCACTTCTCGGGCTTTTTGGCGTGGTGGGATTGGCGACGCTTGCCATTGTGCATCGTGGTCGACGACTGCAGGCGCTCGCGCTTCTTCTGTTGATGCTCGGATACCTCGGATTCCTTATTCGCGGTGGCATCGTGATCGATCTATACATCGCCCCCGCGATTCCAATCTTCGCGCTCGGTACCGGCCTGGCGTGTGCTGCGGTCGTTCGGTGGTTGAGGCCGCGTGCCTTGCGAGTGATGGCCGGCTGTACTGCGGTGGGTGCGGTCGCCGTCGCGTTTGTGGCGTTCACCGACACCCGCCATTTCTCTGTAGATGAGGTGACGAATCAGCAGGCTGCACTCGAGTGGATCGACAAAAACATTGACCCGAGCGCCGTGATCGCCTCTGATAACTACGCTTTTCCGTCGCTGGCTCAAGAGAATCGCTTCGCCAATACGCTCTACTTTTTCAACGCGGAGTACGACCCAGAATCGCGGGAGCTGTACCGCGATGACTGGCGTAACGTCGACTATTTGCTGGTTACTCACGAGTTCATTCAGCAGGCCAAGCAGGGCACCATTCCGGGTTTACGTGAGGCGTTCGATCGCGCCGAGCTCATTGCTTCTTTCACTGCTGGCTCTTCCAGCTTCATCGACCTTCCGTCTTACCGCTCGACCAACGGCGACTGGGCGCAGGTGTACAAGGTGAAAGACCGCAACGAGATCGTGCTGCAAGATTCGTGGAACTTCTTCGTCGGCAATTTTATGCACGACTACGGCCGCGTGGCAGGGCGATCCGCGGCAAGCCTCACGACTACCAGCGATCAGCTGGTGGGCATGGCGCAAGCGTTGCACCAGGCGGACGAGGCAGGGTTTCGAGGAATTTGGCAGTGGTCCCGGGATCACCTTCAGCACCGTCAAAATGACGCGCTTCTCTCGGCGCAGTGGGTCGTAAACAGCGACGGTAGGGGGGCTCTCAGCGCCACAAGCGCTGTGTGTCGCGCTGATCAGGCCATCGGCGAATTGCTTTTGCGGGGAGCTCAAGTTTTTGACGACGAACGACTGGGTGCCGAAGGCCGGATACTCATCGATGACTGGTGGGCTTCGTGCGTCGTTGAGCGCGACGGTCTGATGCTCGTCGATTCCACGACTGAAGGTTCGGTCGTGGATGATCTGCTCAATCTTTCGACGTTTGACCCGCCGTTGTATCGCCGACTCATGGCCTTCATGCCACAACACGACTGGCAACGACTCATCGACGACGGTTACTCGTTAGTTGAACGAGTTCTGCGAGAGCGCGGAACTGTGCCGAACTGGGTTGTGCTAACCGACGAAGGCCAGCTCGCTTCCGCCGCCGCGTTGGTCGAGGGGGACCCCGACAGTTTCGGCGGCGAAACCTTGCGGCTGATCCGCTCTCTCGTTCTTGATGAGGCGGCCGGAAACGGACGTCCGGGACCGATCCTTGACGTCCTTCAACCGCAGCTCGAAGAGTACTGGCTTCTCAACCGGGCCCTGCCCGCCTCGACAACGCTTGCTCTTTTTGGCCAGGTACGTGACTACGTGATTGATCCAAGAACGATTTACCGCGATGACATCGCCGCGGCCTACACGCCAGAAACCGGTGAGTGGGGTTCGAGGTCATCCCTCAGCGACCACTACTGGGGGTGGGCGTGGCACGACGCACAACGACTCATCCCTGAAGACGCCCGAATTGCCTTGGAGTGAGGATCACATGACAATCAGACCTGCCGAAGCGCTGCCCGCCGCAGCGGGCCCCCCGCCCAACGGAGCGCGGGCCCCCGCGTCACCTCGCGCCGCCTCCACCCGGGCCCACGCTCTGGTGCTCCGGCACAGCCAGTTTCTTCTCTACGCCGTGATTGGGGGCGGGGGCGTGATTATCGATGTGGGTATTTTCGCGGTGCTTATAGCGGTCGGCGGAATGCATGTCTTGCTCGCCAACACGATTTCGACTGCGATCGCAGTGGTCTACAGCTTCGCAGCCAACTCGTACGGCACCTTCAAAGTCACCAACCGACTACTGCTGCGCTTCGCTAGTTTCGCCGCTGTGGCGGGGGTCGGCTTCGTGGTGAGTTCACTCATCATCGGCGTCAGCGTCGGAATTCTTGGCCTACCTCCGCTCCTCGCCAAGGCCATCACGCTGCCAGTGGTTCTCATCTTGCAATTCAGCCTCAACAAGACGATCACATTCAGATCTCGTACAGAAGGGACACACTCATGACCATTTTTGCCGACCAACTCCTCGCTGCAGAGGTTGCACAGCCACCGCAGCGGGTCGCCATCGTGGGCGGCGGCTTCACGGGCCTCACCGCCGCCTATCAACTCGCCAGAGCGGGCCATTACGTCGAGGTCATCGAGGCAGCACCGCAGCTTGGGGGCCTTGTCGCTGGGTTCACTCTCGACGACGGGTTTCCGCTTGAGCAGGCGTATCACTTTCTTTACACCACTGATCACTACATGACCGATATGGCTCAGGAGCTTGGCATTCGCGACAAGCTGGAGTTTCATTCCAGCTCTATTCGCGCGTTTTACGAGGGAAAAACCTATGGTTTCACCACGCCCAGCGACCTGCTGCGCTTTACTCCGCTGAGCCTGATCGATCGCATTCGCACCGGCCTCACCGGTTTGCGCTTGCAACTGCTGCGCAATTGGAAGCCGCTGACCACAGTGACCGCCTACGACTGGTTATGCCGAGTCAATGGCAGGCGTGCCACCGACATTGTCTGGAAGCCCCTGCTTAAAGGAAAGTTCGATGTGTATTGGGACCAGGTAACAATGGCCTGGCTTTGGACGCGAATTCACGTTCGCCAGACTTCTAAAATCAAGGGCGAGCTCACCGAGCGGCTGGGGTATTTTCAGGGTGGGTTTCGCGTCATGGTCAACCGTTGGGTTGAAGAACTCACTGCCGCTGGAGCGGTGTTGCGAACAGGAACGTCGGTCAGCGCTTTCACTGAGCTCGATGGCCGGCCGGCTATCACCGTCAACGGAGTCACACGACAGTTTGACGCGGTGATCGGTGCGATTCCCTCCAATGCTTTTGCACGAGCTGCAGCCGATCATCCTGCGATGACGGCTGGCTACCGCGAGCAGCTCACCGGTATCGACTATCTCGGTGCCAAGTTGATGGTGCTCACCACAACTGAGCCGATCACTGACGCTTACTGGCATCAGATTCATAACCTGGATGCGCCGTTTCTCGTGTTTCTCAGTCTTGACTCATTGATCGGCACCGATCGCACCGGTGGACGCTTCATTTACTACATTGGCGACTATGTGCAGAACGACGATCCACTGATGTCAATGACTGACGCCGAGGTACGCGAACGCTGGTACGTGGGGCTCGAGAATTTGATCCCCGCCTTTCGCCGCGAACTGGTCAGCGAGTCGCACGTGTTCACCTTCCGCAACGCGCAACACATCGTCGATGTGACCTATCACGACCGCATCCCCGAGTTTGAAACCCCCCTGCCCGGCTTTTTTTTGGCGAACTTTTCGCAAGTCTTTCCGGAGGATCGTGGCACGAACTACGCGGTGCGCGATGGGTTGCGCGTGGCCGCGATAGTCGAGGAGCGTCTGGGGGTGGGCTCCTCGAGACGAGGGTCGGTACAGGCCTAACGGCCGATCAGGGCCCGTTCGTCGGCATAGGGGAGGGTGTAAAAGCCCTCTCCTGTGTCGTCCCAGTAGTGGTGGGCTTCGTAGCGAAAATTGTTGGCAGGGTCGATGATCCACGGGCTGGGGTGAATCTCTCGCCACCGCGCCACACTTGAGAAGTCATAACCGGCCACCATGATGAGCGTGTTGTCGCCAGCCGCCCGGAGGTCGAGAACGGTTTGCTGGGTGATCGCCTCCCAGCGCTGCGCCGCGTCGCGTTGCGACGTGCCGGGCAGGGAGTGCGGTTCGTTCATCAGGCCGTACGCGATCACGGCCGGATGAGGGCCCCAGCGGTCAGCGATTCGTTGCCAGATCTCGGTCAGCGCGGCGGCAGGCAATGCGTCAGTGCCGAGCGGCAGTGTGCCGTTTGCTGACTGATATGCCCCGAAGTTGTGTAGGTTCAGCACGACGTCGATGCCGTTTTCAGCGGCTGCGTCAAGCATCGCGTCGATAGTGCCGGCGTAGGCCTCGTCGAACGAACCCCCGACCGTGGGTTGCAATCGTTCCCATCGAAACGGCAGGCGAACCAGGTCGATTCCACGTTCAGCTAGGTAGGTGAATGAGGCGGCTGGCTCGTCGAAGTAATCCTGACCGAGTATGCCCGGCTGGGCCGCAGAAAAGCCATCCTGTTGAGTGCCAAATTCGAGCCCAGCGAGGTTAACGCCGTGCCTACTGACCCAGCCCGGCGTCTCCAGAACCTCAGCGGGTAAGTAGGTCGTGTTGAGACCCCCAACTCCTGGGCTTGCGCCGTAGACCGTCAGGGGATAATCGCCCCACGCGCTGCCTGCCGCCCAGAGGCTGGTCCACAGCCCAGCGTCGTCGGCGACGAGATACCAGTACCGGGCCAATTGGTTCCAGGCCGGATCTTGCCGAGACCAGCCCAACTCACCCACGTATCCCCGTGCCCCTGCCTCATCGAGCCAGGCAAGATAGTCGCGCAGCTCGGCGATTCGGGCGGCCTGCAACGGGTCGAGGTCGATGCCCGTGAGCGGGTCGGGGGGTGCCGTAGGTTCTGCGGTCGGCGTCACCGGGGGCTTGCTAACGTCAGGGCTGTCCGGTGGGCTCACCCCACCCGAAGTCGCGAATACCGCCAAAGTTACGCCCACAAGGGCAGCGGCGCCCCCGATGGCCAAGACCCGCGCACTCAGCCGGCGGCGGCCTGTGCTTTCGCTTCTGCGGAACAGCGACATGCGGAGCCTTTCGAATCTCCGGCAACCCCAGGAGCAGTCGTGAGGGGGGGGCGAAGGGTGTGGTGCGGCAGGAGGGGGAGAACCCCAGTCTATGGAGTGGGCGCCGCCATCGCGCGGAATCCTCATCATGGGTGATCATTGTCGCCCTACTAGGAGCAAGCGCTCCCCTGTGAGGTCTTCGACAATGCCGCACACGCAGTTCGCCTGCTTATGGTGCGGCCTGCACCATGAAACCCCGTACCCACCGGCCGCGATCTAGCGTGATGCGTATGAGCACTCTCGAGTTTTCCGCCCCCACCCCCGCAGTCGCGGCAACCGATGCCAGGCCGACGCTTGACGTCGCCGCACTCGGCCAGCAACTCATGGGGCGCTGGGCCGACAGTCGGCGGGCCTCGCGTGAGCTCATGCGGCGCGAAGAGTTTCACCGCATCCCGACGCTCGGAATGGACGAGCACCGCGAGCGAGTTCTGGGCCAGCTGCGGCTTCTGGTCGAGAAGAGCTCGGTGCACCGTGCTTTTCCGGCAGAGTTCGGTGGCGAAGACGACCATGGCAGCTTCATCGCAAGCTTTGAAGAGCTCGTCTTAGGCGACCCCAGCATGCAGATCAAAGCGGGCGTGCAGTGGGGGTTGTTTGCCTCGGCGATCCTGCACCTCGGCACCGCCCCCCACCATGCAGCCTGGCTGCCCAGCGCCCTCGACATGACCACGCCGGGTGCGTTCGCGATGACTGAAACCGGGCACGGCTCAGACGTGTCGGCCGCGGGCACCACGGCGTCATACGACGCGGCTGCCGGTGAGTGGATCATCCACACTCCCTTTCGCGCTGCTTGGAAGGACTATCTCGGCAACGGAGCTCTGCACGGGCGTGCCGCCGTGGTCTTTGCGCAGCTCATCACCCGCGGCGTCAACCACGGAGTGCACGCTTTCTATGTACCGCTGCGTGATGAGGCCGGTGCTTTCTTGCCCGGCATCGGCGGTGATGACGACGGGCTCAAGGGCGGGCTCAACGGCATTGACAATGGCCGCCTGCACTTCACCCAGGTGCGCGTGCCCCGCACCAACCTGCTCAATCGTTACGGTGACGTCGACGAGAACGGGGTCTACACTTCACCGATCACGAGCCCCGGCCGCCGCTTCTTCACCATGCTGGGCACGCTCGTGCAGGGCCGCGTCTCGCTCGATGGTGCCTGCGTTGTGGCCAGCAAACTCGCTATGACCATCGCCGTGCGCTACGGCACTGAGCGTCGGCAGTTTGCTGGCGGCGAGGCAGAAGAAGTGGTGTTGCTTGACTATCAGCGCCACCAGAGACGTCTGCTGCCGCGCCTTGC
>Ga0222708_1000179_pt1 | contig 18228 bp, 17 predicted proteins | sample AntAcemetage1576_FD_179806 | JGI IMG/M metagenome (GOLD analysis project Ga0222708, IMG submission 179806) | Saline water microbial communities from Ace Lake, Antarctica - #1576 | ecosystem: Environmental > Aquatic > Non-marine Saline and Alkaline > Saline | place: Antarctica: Ace Lake... | reverse complement strand
CACTGTGCGCGATTCTCCGGTGATCATCGACTCATCAAACTCGGCTGCACCGTCAACAATCTCGCCGTCGACGGGCACGCGGCCACCCGGACGCACGATGACAATATCCTCTAGGGCGAGCTCATCCGGGTGCACCATCTCGGTGCCGTCGTCGGTGACTCGCTCTGCTTCGTCGGGCAGTAGGGCTGCCAGAGAGTCAAGGGCGGAGGAGGTTTGCGCAAGCGAGCGCATCTCGATCCAGTGGCCGAGCAACATGATGACGACAAGCAGTGCCAGCTCCCACCAAAACTCGAGCTCGACCGGCAAAACCCCGATGCTGGCCAGCATGCTCGCTACGAACGCCGTGGTGATGGCAAGGGCGATGAGCAGCATCATTCCGGGCTTCAGTGCGCGTAATTCATCGACTGCGCCCGTCAAGAACGGTCGGCCACCCCAGACGTAAATGATGGTGCCGAGTACAGGAGAGATAAACGGGATGAGCCCCTCGCGGGGCAGCTCATAGCCGATCAGCATGGCGAACATGCCACTGAAAGCGATCACCGGTACGGCGAGAACAAGGTTGAACCAAAACAGGCGCCTAAATTGGGCGGCATGGTCGCCGTGCCCGGCGTGCCCGCCGGTGCCTGCGTGGCTGGCTGGGGTGGTTTTGCCGCCGTGGCTGGCTTGGTCGCCCTCCTGCGTCGGTTCACTCTTCTGGATTGGTGAGGTCTTACGGGAGCCGCTCATTTTGCCGACGATATACCCCCCTTGGGTATTCGGCAAGGGGTTGCAATCCCCACGGCGACTAGCAGGGATCTGGCTCCAAAGAACATCCATGTCACCCAAGATGAGCGCTACCGTCGAGCCCTCGCCGACCCATACGGATTCGTGCGCGGCACCGTCCTGTGCCGAGCTGTGCTGTGCTGTGCTGTGCTGCGCCTACCTTCCCGGCGCACCCTAATGGTACGCTATCCGGTACTATTACAAGGAGACGATCATGTCGGCAATAACCGTGACTGAAGCACGAAAAAGTCTGTTCGGGCTCATCCAGCAGGTCAACGATGACCACACCGTTGTCGAGATCGTCTCCCGGCACGGAAACGCGGTGATCCTGTCGAAAGACGACTACGACGCGATAACCGAAACTGCCTACCTGCTTCGAAATCCTGCGAACGCCGAGCGGTTGCTCACAGCGATCGAGCGAGCGCGGCGCGGAGAGTTCGAGCGCCGCGACCTGATCGTCGAGTGAGTCGGACTCTTGCCTTCGACCCGAACGGGTGGGAAGACTACATCTACTGGCACACCCAAGACCGCAAGACTCTCAAGCGCATCAACCATCTGGTTACCGACGCGTTGCGCGATCCGTTCGCAGGTGTCGGCAAACCTGAGCCTCTCAAGCACATCCTTTCTGGCGCATGGTCCCGCCGCATCGACGGCACGAACCGACTGGTCTACTACGTCGCGGATGACCACATCGTCATCCTGCAAGCTCGCGACCACTACTGACCCGAGAGTCGGTGAACAGTGGCCGAAAGGCCCTCGGCAAGGGAGTGGCGCTCAGCAGTGCGGTTAGGGTGAACTCGACAGAAGGGCATCCCATGTCACGCACGTCATCGGCCACCTCCGGAGCCTCCCAGCGCCCGATGAAGGCCCCATACGAGGCCGAACTGAAACGTTTGCAGGGCGAACTGGTGCAGATGCAGCAGTGGATCATCGCCACTGGCGCTCGAGTGCTGATCATCTTTGAAGGGCGCGACGCTGCCGGTAAGGGTGGTGCGATTAAGCGCATCACGCAGTACCTCAATCCCAGGCACGCGCGGGTTGTCGCCCTGCCTCAGCGCACCGAGCGCGAGAAAGGCCAGTGGTATTTTCAGCGCTACATCGAGCAACTGCCCACATCTGGTGAGATCGTCTTGATGGACCGGTCTTGGTACAACCGGGCAGGAGTCGAACGGGTAATGGAGTACTGCACGGACGAGCAATACCAGAGGTTTTTGGCCCAGGTGCCACTGGTCGAACGGATGCTCGTCGACGACGGCATCACCGTCATTAAATACTGGTTTTCAGTGTCAGACGAGGTGCAGCAGGCTCGCTTCGCCGCGCGTCAGAACGACCCCATGCGCCGCTGGAAGCTCTCGCCCACCGACCTGGAATCCATTGTGCGCTGGGAAGACTACTCGCGAGCCAAAGACGCCATGTTCGACGCGACCGACACCCCTGAAGCGCCGTGGTGGACTATCGAGAGCGATGACAAGCGGGTATCTCGCATCAACACGATCAGCCACCTGCTCAGCCAAATTCCGTATGTCGCCGCGATGCCCAAGCCCGCCGCTATTCCCGACCGGCCCGCGGCGACCGACTACGAGCGGCCCCCGCGCAAGGCCCGCCACCTACTCGTGCCCGATGCGGCCGCCGCGCTGCCGAAACGCGGGCCACGCCGCTGACGCAGACGCAGACGTAGACTTTGCAAATGTCATGGCGATCGCGCCCCTCGAGCTCAACACCGCATGTGTCCGTCAGCGCACCGTCGGGCGAGGTGCTGCCGGTTGACATGCCCCCCGCCAACACGTACCGGCAAGCACACGACTGGGACCTCATCATCGTGGGAGCTGGGCCGGCTGGCAGCGCCGCCGCGATAGCCGCCCTTCGCGCTCGCCCAGAGGCTCGAGTGCTGCTGCTTGACCGTGCCCCCCGCGGTCGAGACAAGGTGTGCGGCGACGGCATTGCGCCACACGTGGTGCGCGAACTTGACCTGCTCGGTGTCACCGCAATCGAGCCCCAGGAATATGTCGGCACTGTGCGCCTCATCGGCCCGGGCGGCGGCGGGGCGGGTGCCGTGACCTCCGACCCCGGGTACGTGATACCACGAGCGGAATTCGACGCGCGGCTACTGGATGCGGCAGTGGCAGCGGGCGCCCACTTCGAGGTTACGAAGGTGCGGCACACAGTGCAATCCGCAGCATCCGTCACGATCAATGACACATTCACCGCACCGGTCGTGATTGGAGCAGACGGCAGCAACTCGATCGTGCGTCGCCAGCTCGGCGAGCCTGCGAATCGTGGTCGCGCCCTCGCTGTCGCGATCAGAGGGTACGCGCCGACTCCAGTGGGTGACCCTCGCGAATTAGTGATCCGCTGGGACAGCCAACGCTCCGGTGGCCTGTGTTACGCCTGGGCGTTTCCGACGGCACACGGCACCACCAACGTTGGCTATGGCATGTCAGCCGGCGCTCCCACCCACAGCCGCGCCAATCTGGAGCACCGCCTCCGCACGCTCCTCCCCGAGTTCGATCTTGACGGCGTTAAATTGACCGGCCACACACTGCCGCTGACTGTGTCACGCCCCCGCGCTGCGGTCGGTCGCGCACTGCTGGTTGGCGACGCCGCAAGCCTTATCAACCCGTTCACCGGTGAAGGAATCTTCAGCGCGATCGTCTCGGGTGCCCTCGCCGGCAAAGCTGCGATTGAAGCTCCGGATGCTGCCGCAATCGCGTATCCAAAGGCCCTCGCGGCGCGCTTCGACCGTCAATATCGGCAAACCAGCGCGCTGTACCGAATCATCGACTTGCCCATAGTGCTCGACACCGTCGTGCGTGCTGCCCAGCGGGACCGCCCCCTGTTCGATCGTCTGCTCGAAGTCGGGCTCGGTGATGCCGCGTTCACGCTCGGGGAACTTGCGCGCTTCGGGATGCACGCTCGGCGGCCCGCCCGAGCGGCCTGAACGAGCGCTTCGATAAAAGCTGACTGGTGACTGCCGGTGGCCGTCACTACCTGCCGGGATAGACGATCACTTTGAGCTGGCCTGGAAGCTTGCCCGCGTTGAGGGCCTCCTCCGCTTGGGCGAGCGCAAACGTGCCGGTGACAAGCACATCGAGATCGACCGCCCCGCTTTCAACGAGCTTGATGGCGAGTGGCCAGGTGTTCGCGTAGCGAAAAACACCGCTCAGCCAGATCTCTCGGTTCTGAATGAACGACACCGGTAGCTCAACATTGTCGTTACCCATCCCCACGAGAATCGCCCGGCCACCAGGGCGCACCGCAGTGATACCGGCCTGCACGGCGGCCGCGGCACCCGAGGCATCGATGAAAGCGTCGACCTCGAGCCCCGCAACCGCATCGATGCGGGGGTCGAGGGCGATAGTCGCGCCATGCTTTAGTGCGAACGCCCGACGGGCATCGTCAATGTCGGTGATGTAAACGGTGGTCGCCCCGAACGCACGCGCAGTCTGCGCCACTATGACGCCGATGGGCCCAGCGCCCGCAATAAGCACTGTGCTTCCCGGGCCAATATCTGCTTTCTTGCAGGCCCAGATACCCACCGAGAGCGGCTCAATCAGGGCCGCTGCCTCATCGGAGATGCTGTTGGGGATGGCGTGGGCAAAGTCTGACTGGATAGCGACGTATTCGCAGAATGCCCCGTCGATGGGCGGGGTTGCGAAGAACTCGATGTCGGGGCACAGGTTGTAGTGGCCGGTCTTGCACTGGGCACACACCCGGCAGGGGCGCTGCGGCTCTACGGCAACACGTTCGCCGATGCGGTCGGCACCGACATCCGCCCCCACCGCAGTAATGCGACCGGAAAGTTCGTGCCCGAGGACGAGCGGATGTTCGACCACGTAGGGCCCGATCTTGCCGTGCTGGTAGTAGTGCACGTCGCTGCCGCAGACACCAACGGCGGCAACCTGCACAAGAACCTGGTCAGCCTCAAGGGTCGGTACCGGGGCAGAGCCAAGTTCGACGGAACCCTGCTTCAGGAGATAGGAGACGTTCATCAGGTCGGTCATCAGGTTCCTTCTGCTGGCGAGAATGAGGCGAAAGTCGCCCGCGACCCGCGGTCGAACAGGGAAGTGAGCGCCGCGAGGAGCTACCCTCGGCTCATCGACGGCCTCAGCGTAGCGTGCACACTCCTCGGGGGCGTTCCTCTCCGGCCCCACTTTGGGCTGAACCAACGAGTACCCGCCGGCGACATTGCGCACCCGCTTTGCACGGGGGAACTCGGGAGCGAAACCCAAGGCGATTGAACATTCTTCGATTTTCCGCCACGTGAGTGACCAGTCGTGCAAGATCAGGGACGGGTCTAAGCCTCCCAGGTCTAAGCCTCCCGGGTCTTGGGCGAGGACTCGAGAGTGAGTGCTGGGTCGCTCACCACCGCGCTGCCGAGCACGTCGTCGATCTGCGTCATCAGCTCGGCCGGAATCTGCACGTCAGAAGCTACAACGTTCTCTTTCACCTGCTCGGGTCGCGAAGCGCCGATGATGGCCGATGCGACGTTCTCGTTCTGCAGCACCCAGGCAACGGCGAGCTGCGCAGATGTGAGCTTCAGTTCGGACGCAATCGGTGCCAGGCCCTGCACGCGGGTCAGGATGTCGTCGTGCATCCAGCGGGAGATCATCTGGGCACCGCCTTTATCGTCGGTGGCACGCGAGCCTTCGGGTATCGGAGCGCCTGGCTTGTACTTGCCTGTCAGTACGCCCTGCGCGATAGGCGACCAGACAATCTGCGAAATACCGAGCTCCTTAGAGGCTGGCACGACCTCAGCCTCGATAACCCGGTAGAGCGCCGAGTACTGGGGCTGGTTGGAGATGAGTTGGATGTTCAGCTCTCTCGCCAAAGCGGCGCCTGCCCTAAGTTGATCGGCCGTCCATTCACTGACGCCGATGTACAGCGCTTTACCAGCACGTACGATGTCCGCGAAGGCCTGAAAAGTTTCCTCCAGCGGGGTCTCATAATCGAACCGGTGAGCCTGGTAAAGATCGACATAGTCGGTTTGGAGCCGGCCGAGTGACCCATCGATGGACTCCAGGATGTGCTTGCGCGACAATCCGACATCGTTGTGACCCTTCGGCCCGGTCGGACCAAAGACTTTGGTGAAGATTTCAACCGACTGGCGACGCTCACCCTTGAGGGCCTCACCCAGGACGGACTCGGCAACAGTATTCACGTAGACGTCAGCTGTGTCGAAGGTGGTGATGCCATTGTCAATTGCGGCCTTCACACACTGGGTCGCAATATCGTTCTCTACCTGCGAGCCGTGGGTGAGCCAGTTGCCGTAGGTGATTTCGGAGATTTTGAGGCCGGAGTTTCCGAGATAGCGAAATTTCATGGGCCAACCATACGTGTCCGGCAGCGGAGCGCGCTGATCTGCTGGTTCGCAACCCAAAAGATTTGACCCCAAGGCGGCCACACCCATCGGTCGCCTGCGTGAGCACAGGCTCTGTCGGCTCGATCAAGGCCCCAGGACCGTCGCAAAGGCGCCAATGCACCCCGACAGTGTCATCGGGGCCGCAAAAGACGAAAAACGCCGCCGATTGCTCGGCGGCGTTCTCTTTAGGCCAAGTTTCGCAAACAGAATTCGCGAGATATGCAAGAAGCCCCTTGGCGGAACCGGTGGGATTTGAACCCACGGTGGGCTCAACACCCACACAACTTTTCGAGAGTTGCACCTTCGGCCGCTCGGACACGGTTCCGAGGTCGAGTTTAGTACAGGCCACCGGGTTGCTGACACCGCCGAACTGTCGGTGGTACGCCCTATTCTGAAAGCATCATGGCCAAGACCACATCGAACTTTGCGTGCACTCAGTGCGGCTGGAGCACCCTGAAGTGGGCGGGTCGCTGCGGTGAATGCCAACAGTGGGGCACCGTCATCGAAAAGGATGCACCGACGCGCCACACCGCGCCCGCCCGGGTTGCCGAAGGCCGAGCGGCCCGCCCGATCACCGACATTGCACCGCGCGAAGAAAGTCACACGCCGACGGGCATTGCCGAATTTGACCGAGTCCTCGGCGGCGGTATCGTGCCCGGCGCCGCCATCCTGCTGTCGGGCGAACCCGGAGTCGGCAAGTCAACCCTGCTGCTCGAGGTAGCCTCGCGTGCGGCGAAGCGCGGGCAACGCGTGCTCTATGTCTCGGCCGAAGAGTCGGTCGCGCAAGTGCGGTTGCGTGCCGGTCGCACCGGCGCCCTCACCCCGCTGCTGTACCTCGCGAGCGAAACCGACTTGGCGACCATCCTCGGCCAAATTGACGAGGTGAAGCCCGCGCTAGTCATCGTCGACTCGGTACAGACGGTGGCGTCGTCGCTCATCGACGGGCTCGCCGGCGGCGTCTCTCAGGTTCGAGAGGTCGCCGCAACGCTGATTCGCATCGCAAAAGACCGCGACATCCCCGTCGTGCTCGTCGGCCACGTCACGAAAGACGGCACCATTGCCGGCCCCCGGCTACTCGAACACCTCGTCGACGTCGTCTGCCAGTTCGAAGGTGACCGCCAGACCGCCCTGAGGTTCGTCCGCGCACAGAAGAATCGCTTCGGCCCCACCGATGAGGTTGGCTGCTTCGAGATGACGGGTGACGGCATTGCCGAGGTGGCTGACCCGTCGATCCTGTTCCGTTCCGGCTCCACGACGCCAGTGAGCGGCACCTGTATCGCGATCGCAATGGAGGGCCGCCGCGCCCTCCCCGTCGAAGTGCAAGCCCTTATCGTTGCCTCCAATGCCCCCCAGCCACGCCGCGTGGTCAACGGAGTCGACTCGTCACGCGTCGCCATGCTGCTCGCCGTACTTGAACGCCGGTGCGGCATGCCCCTATCGGGCTTCGACGTGTACGTATCAACCGTCGGCGGAATTCGCCTCACCGAACCCGCCGCTGACCTCGCGATAGCTCTGGCCATCGCAAGCGCTCGCCGCGAAAAGGCTCTGGATGCTCACCTCGCCGCCATCGGAGAAATCAGTCTCGCCGGCGAAATCCGCGCCGTCTCGGGTGCACCGCAACGCGCCGCTGAAGGAGCACGCCTCGGCTACAGCGCGATCATCGACGCCTCATCGCTCCACCTGCGCGAAGCCGTGCGCCTCGCCTTCGCCACCGCACACGACGAAAAAATCGACGTACCCGAGTTCTAAACCATCGGGCGATCACTACCCGCGTTTCTCGCCGCCCGACGCTTCATCGGCGCTCGTGCGCAGTGCGTCGAGCACATCCTGCGGCGCAGCCTGCATAGGGTGCGGGCCCGCAACGTCAAACCACACGGCCTCGAGCACGCCGACGTTCTGCTCAAGAAACTCGACCAGCATCTCCCTGTCGTATGGTGCGACACGGTGCTCCGGCTCCTCGGGCACCATGGCCACGTATGTCTGCGGAGTCGAAAAGAGCAACAGCATGTACTTGTCAACGTCACCGCGGCGAAACAACCGCACCTGATCCGGCCCGTCGACAGTAAGCAGCGGCACAATCACGTGATCGTTGCGCAGAGCGAACGCCACAGCGAGAACATCTTGGCGCTTGAGAGCGGCACCGAGTCTTTGCTCGGGCGGCAACGTAGATGAGGGCGACGGCGGGATCATTGACGGGGTGGGGGCGTCGGCATCGGCATCGGCATCGGCATCGAGCTAGTTCAGAATGAACGGGCGATCGTCAGTACTCTCGAACTCTCCCACGATGACGCTCAGTCGATAGGTGGCGCCACCCGCAATAACCGGCTCGCGCTCGGCTTCGCAGTTGTCGACAGACGAACGGGTACGCTCCCATGAAAACGGTGTGCTCGGCACCGGCTCACCGGGCTGGAGCGTAATCACTGCAGCGACGCCTGGTTGTTGACAGTCGGTTGAGGCCCAAATGCGGTCGCTACCCGACGAGATGACGTACGTCTGCACGTCGCTGCCCGCGGGCAGGGTGCACGCCACCGTTCCGGTGTTGAGCAGGGTCAGCGAAAGCTGTGGTTGCTGGCCCGCCGGGTATGACTCGGCGTCAGTAATGGCGGTCACCACAATTCGCGAGGGCGTGCAGTCGGTTATCTCACCGCTCACCACGGGCTCCTCAGCCGGTGCCGCAGACTCGCTGGTCTGCGGTTCAGCTGCGGGAGCATCCGCCGGCGCACCTGATCCGGGCCGCACGATGATCAACACGATGATGATCACCACTGCGAGAATGCCGATACCCACCACTAATCGGCGACGCCAATACACTTCAGGCGACAGTGGCCCAATCGGCGTGCGGATCGAGGTCATGCCGACAGAGTAAGCCCGCGGCGTGCATCAGACGGTGCTATTGCTCGGCGTGTACGCGGACTGCTCCTTGCAGGGGCAGCACCTTCAGCATGCGGGAGTTTCCGAGCGTGTTGGGCTTCACCCGCGACAGGTCAAGAAATTCAGCCACACCCTCGTCGGGTGACCGCACGAGTTCGGCGTACACCTCGGGGTCGACTAAAAGCTGTTCGTCGACGCTCATAAAGCCGTGACGCTCGAAGAACTCCACCTCAAAGGTGAGACAGAACAGCCGGCTCAGGCCGAGCTCGAGCGCCTCTACTTCGAGGCTCTGAAGTAGGGCGTGGCCGACGCCGCGGCCGCGCCAATCATCCGAAGCCACCAGGGTGCGCACCTCGCCGAGATCTTCCCAAATCACGTGAACAGCGCCGCATCCGACGACCTCACCGGTGGCATCGTCGACGGCGACTCGAAACTCTTGTAGCGATTCGAAAAACACGACCAGTTCTTTACCCAGCAGCACGCGCTGCAACACCAGCGGCTCGACGAGTTGCTTGATCGCCCGCACATCGCTGGTGCGCGCACGTCGCACGCTAAATCCGGTTCCCGTCACCCCGACAGCCTAAAGCCGCCCGTGCCATCACAAAGCACGGAACTTCGATGCCACTGGCCGCTCACACCTAGACGGTTGGGTCGTCAGCGCAAACGACAGTGCCCCAACCGCGTGAACGGTCGGGGCACTGAGCGCCAGCTGGGCAACCGTGAAACCGGATGCCCAAGTGGGGTCTACTCGAGGGGCGGCAGCTCCAGGTCAGTAACGACCGCGCCGGCCGACGCGACGGCATCGCCATTGGCCGCACCAGCGCCCGCAGCGGCACCGGCGGTGGCGCCAGCAGCGCCCACACCAGCTTCGACTGCGGCGAGCTCTTTACGCGTGACCGCGAAGGTGAACTCATCGTTGACATAGTCAACCGCGACGTGATCGCCGGCGCGGAATTCGCCGTGCAGAATGCGCTCGCTGAGCGCATCTTCGACCTCGTGTTGGATTGCACGACGTAGCGGGCGGGCTCCGAGCGTCGGGTCCCACCCGACCTTCACGAGCTTCGCCTTCGCGGGGTCGCTGACCTCGATCGTCATGTCGCGGTCGAGCAGACGCTCGCGCAAGCGCTTCACGAACAGGTCGACGATCTGCAGCAACTCGTCTTCGTTGAGCTGCGGGAACACGATGGTCTCATCGACGCGGTTCAAGAACTCAGGCTTAAAGTGCTTCTTGAGCTCTTCGACGACCTTGCCGCGCATGGCCGAATATGACGCCGCAGCGTTGCCCTCGAGCGTGAAGCCCACGGGAGCGCCAGTGATGTCTTTCGTTCCAAGGTTGGTGGTCATGATGATGACCGTGTTCTTGAAGTCAACAACGCGACCCTGACCATCGGTGAGGCGGCCCTCTTCGAGCACCTGCAACAGTGAGTTGAAGATGTCGGGGTGAGCTTTCTCGATCTCGTCGAATAGCACGACTGAGAACGGCTTGCGACGCACCTTTTCGGTGAGCTGGCCACCCTCTTCGAACCCGACGAACCCGGGAGGGGCTCCGAACAGACGCGAAACGGTGTGCTTCTCGCCATACTCCGACATGTCGAGGGCGATCAGGGCGTTCTCGTCGTCGAACAAGAATTCGGCGAGCGCCTTGGCAAGCTCCGTCTTTCCGACACCAGTGGGGCCGGCGAAGATGAACGAACCGCTCGGACGCTTGGGGTCTTTCAGCCCCGCGCGAGTGCGACGAATGGTCTTGGCGAGCACCGAGATGGCCTCTTCTTGACCAATAACCCGCTGATGCAGGGCCTTCTCCATGAAGATGAGGCGCGAAGTCTCTTCTTCAGTCAGCTTGAACACGGGAATGCCGGTGGCCTGCGCCAGCACTTCAGCGATCACGCCCTCGTCGACCGTGCCACTGGCGGCAACATCGCCTGCGCGCCACTGCTTCTCGAGACGCAGTCGCTCACCGAGCAGCTTCTTCTCGTCATCCCGAAGAGATGCGGCCTTCTCGAAGTCTTGATTCTCGATGGCCAACTCTTTGTCAGCGCGCACGCCGGCAATTTTTTCGTCGAATTCACGAAGCTCCGGCGGTGCCGACAGAATCGACAACCGCAGGCGAGCGCCCGCCTCATCGATCAAGTCGATCGCCTTATCGGGCAAGAACCGATCTTGCACGTAGCGGTCGGCGAGGTTCACGGCCGCGACAACGGCACCATCGGTGATCGACACCTTGTGGAAGGCCTCGTACTTGTCGCGCAACCCCTTCAAGATGTTGATCGAGTGAGCCAGCGACGGCTCGTTGACCATCACGGGCTGAAAACGACGCTCGAGAGCGGCATCCTTCTCAAAGTGCTTGCGATATTCGTCAAGCGTGGTTGCGCCGATGGTCTGCAGTTCGCCTCGGGCCAGCAACGGCTTCAGGATGCTCGCCGCATCGATCGCGCCCTCAGCAGCACCTGCACCGACGAGAGTGTGAATCTCGTCGATGAACACGATGATGTCGCCACGCGTACGAATCTCTTTGGTGACCTTCTTGAGGCGCTCTTCGAAGTCACCGCGGTAGCGGCTTCCGGCGATGAGCGAGCCCAAGTCGAGGGAATAGATCTGCTTGTCTTTGAGGGTCTCGGGCACTTCGCCCTTGACGATGGCCTGAGCAAGGCCCTCCACGACGGCGGTCTTGCCGACGCCGGGCTCTCCGATCAGTACGGGGTTGTTCTTCGAACGGCGCGAAAGAATTTGCATGACCCGCTCGGCTTCTTTTTCGCGGCCGATCACGGGGTCGAGCTTGCCTTCGCGGGCGGCAGCGGTCAGGTTGCGACCGAACTGGTCGAGCACCTGCGAGCCCTTATCAGGGCTGGGGCTATCGCCGCCAACTTGCACGGTCTCTTTGCCCTGGTATCCGCTGAGCAGTTGGATGACCTGCTGACGCACCTTGTTCAGGTCGGCGCCCAACTTGACGAGCACCTGGGCGGCGACTCCTTCGCCCTCACGGATGAGGCCGAGCAGAATGTGCTCGGTGCCAATGTAATTGTGGCCCAGTTGCAGCGCTTCGCGCAGGCTCAGCTCGAGCACCTTTTTGGCGCGCGGCGTGAACGGAATGTGGCCGGTCGGCTGCTGCTGACCCTGGCCAATGATGTCTTGCACTTGCTCGCGCACGGAATCGAGCGAGATGCTCAGCGATTCGAGCGCCTTCGCAGCGACACCCTCGCCCTCGTGAATGAGGCCGAGCAGAATGTGTTCGGTGCCGATGTAGTTGTGGTTGAGCATCTTGGCCTCTTCTTGGGCCAACACCACCACGCGACGGGCACGGTCGGTAAATCTCTCAAACATCTTGGGCTCCTCACGCGGCGCCGACGCTGGATGCGGAGCCGCTGTACTGATGGTAACCAGGCAACCCTGCGTTAACTGCCCCTGTTCGCCCTGGGCGTGAGGCTTCTTGCGTGCACCCACCGTGAACGCTGAGCTGCGTCCTGTCTCAGGGTGACCGCGCCCACATCGTCGTGTTTGCAACGAAGCGGGCAATCGGCGAGGAGCTGGACTGCGACGTGGGCGACCTACTCTCCGTCGGTAGCCCCTGAGCCGGGCTCCCTGTTCGCAACTCAGGCTGAGCGCACCGATGTGACCGGAGAACCCGACACATCGGTCGATTCAGCCTGAGTTAGGAACAGAACCGGGTTAGGAACAGAGCCGGCCGTGAGGGCTGGAGCACGAGGCGGGTGCGGGCGCGGGTGCGGGCGCGGAGGGGTGCTAACCGAGCGGGCTACTCGCGCGTGTCAGCGTTCGACTCGGCAATGCGGGCTCGCTCTTGCGCCTCAACCTCACTGAACGTTTCACGTTCAGACCGATCAGAGCGGATGATGGCGCGCATGGCAAACCAGAAGATGAGCCCGATCACGATCGTCGGCGTGACCGAGAAGATCGCGTTGCTCCAGAAATCTTCTAGCATGCCTCCACACTAGGCCGAAACGGCTTCGAGCCGGCCGTGCGCCGACGGCGCCTAGGCGCCGCTCAGCCTTGGGTGGTGAGTCCCCACACTCCCGACAGCAGCAGGTAGGCGCCGATCGCCCCCACGATGATCCACAGCGCGAGCCGGTTCATGCTGATCGCCGGCTTCTTTTTCTCGTCTCCGGGCAGCGGCAGCTCATCTTTTGCCATGACGCGACCCTACTTCACCAGCGGAAAGAGAATGGTCTCGCGAATACCCAAACCTGTCAGCGCCATCAGCAGTCGGTCAATCCCCATGCCCATGCCGCCCGTGGGAGGCATGCCGTGTTCAAGCGCGGTGAGAAAAGCCTCATCGAGCTGCATCGCTTCGGGATCGCCGCCGGCGGCGAGTGTCGCCTGCGCGACGAAGCGTTCACGCTGAATAACCGGGTCAACCAGTTCGGAATACGCCGTCGCTAGCTCGAAGCCGCGCACGTAGAGATCCCACTTCTCGGCGACACCGGCGATGCTGCGGTGTTCGCGCACGAGCGGGCTGGTGTCGACCGGAAAGTCCATGACGAAGGTGGGGCGGGTCAAGGACCCCTTGACGTGGTGTTCCCACAGCTCTTCGACATACTTGCCCGGAAGCGGGTGATCGATCTCAATACCCACGGCGTCGGCGAGTGTTTTGAGCTCAGCCATCGATGTCTGCGGCGTGATCTCGGTACCCACGGCCGCGCTGAGCGAGCCGTACATGCTGAGGCGATCCCATTCGCCACCTAAGTCATAGTCGGTGCCGTCGGCCCAGGTCACCACGTGTGAGCCTGATACGGCGATCGCAGCGTTTTGAATCATTTCTTGCGTCAGCTGGGCCATCTGGTGATAGTCGCCGTAGGCCTGGTACGCCTCGAGCATTGAGAACTCGGGGCTGTGCGTCGAATCAGCGCCTTCGTTGCGAAAGTTGCGGTTGATTTCGAAGACTCGCTCAATACCGCCAACGACGGCGCGCTTCAAAAACAGCTCGGGTGCAATGCGCAGAAACAGCTCGGTGTCGAAAGCGTTCGAATGTGTGGTGAACGGGCGTGCGGATGCTCCGCCGTGCATCGTCTGCAACATCGGTGTCTCGACCTCGAGGTAGCCGTGATTCGCAAACGTGCTGCGCAGGCTGGCAACTGCCACCGACCGAGAGCGCACCGTGTGGCGCGCCTGCTCGCGCACAATCAAGTCGAGGTAGCGCTGGCGCATGCGTGTTTCGTCGCTCAGTTCACTGTGCAGGTTGGGTAGCGGTAGCAGCGCCTTGGCCGCGATCGCCCAGAGAGTGGTCATAATGCTCAGCTCGCCTCGGCGGCTCGTAACGACTTCGCCTTCGACGAAGACATGATCGCCAAGGTCGATTAGGTCTTTCCAGCGAGCGAGACTTTCGTCCCCGACCTCGGCCAAGCTCAGCATGACTTGAACCCGGCTGCCATCGCCGGCCTGCAGGGTGGCGAAACACAGTTTGCCCGTGTTGCGACTGAAGACGATTCGGCCGGCGATGGCAACCCGCTCGCCCGTGGTCGTATCAACTGCGAGGTCGGGGAATCGTGCGCGAACATCCGCAATCGAATCGGTGACCGTCAAGCCGACAGCGTAGGGGTCAATGCCGGCGTCGAGCATGCGTTGGCGCTTGTCGAGGCGCACCTGCTTCTGCTCAGCAATCTCATCAGCAGTGGGCTCAGCAGTGGGCACGGCGGCCGGCTCAGCGGTCAGCTCAGCGGTCAGCTCAGCGGCCGCATCGCGGGGCGTGGATGTGTCAGTCATCAGACTCCTTGGTTCAGCGCCCCAGCCTACCCGCGGGGTGCGGAATGCTCTGTGGCGTGCTCAGCGGGGCTCAGCAGGTCAGCGCAGGTACAACAGAACCGTGTCGATGAGCCTCGTCGTACCCACCCGCGCTGCGACGATCGCCCGAGCTGGCCCGCGGTGAGTGTCGTCGACCGACTCAAAAGTTTCGGGGTGCACGACAGCAAAATAGTCGAGCTCGATATCGGCCCCGGCCTCCCCCGTGAGCAGCGCCACTGCGGCAGCAACCACTGCGTCAGCGCCCTGCTCCGCGGCTGCCTGCGCAGCATCGAGCGCGCGCGGAATCCTCTGTGCCGCGCGACGATGCGGTGCGTCGAGGTAGGTGTTGCGGCTCGACAGCGCGAGGGAGTCATTGTCGCGCACGGTGTCAACGACCTCCACGCGAGTTCGGATGTCGAGATCACGCACCATTCGTTGCACGAGAAACACCTGCTGCGCGTCTTTTTCGCCCAATACCAACATGTGCGGTTGGGTGATGTCGAGCAGCTTGGCGACCACGGTCAGCACGCCATCGAAATGCGCGAGACGCGTTCGCCCTTCGAAGGTGCCCCCCACCGCGCCGGCAGTGATTCGAGTGTGCGGCGGCCCTGCCGGGTAAATCTCATCTGCCGCGGGTGCGAACACGGCGGCAACGCCGAGTCCGGCGAGCGCATGCCGGTCAGCATCGAGGTTGCGCGGGTAATGGTCGTAATCTTCCTCGGGCCCGAACTGGGTCGGATTCACGAAGATCGACACGATGACAACATCGGCGACCTCGCGGGCGTGACGCACGAGCGCGAGATGGCCGTTATGCAGCGACCCCATGGTGGGCACGAGCGCAATGGTTGAGCCTGCAGAGCGTGCGGCGTCGAGGCGCGAACGCAACCCCGCAATGGTCGTTTCCACAGCCGGGGCGCCGGCGGCAGCTTCGGCGACACTCACCGGTCACCCTCGTGGTCACGGGATGCATCCGGACGCTCGGATTCCCACTGGGCGGCGCCCCACTGCCCGGTGTCCCACTGGGCGGCACCTCTCTGCCCGAACCGCGGGCTGTCGAGGTTGTCAGCGGCAGCTAATTGCAGGGCGTTGTCGACTGCCGAGCGCACCAGCCCGGCGAGTACGCGGCCGGGCTCGTCGACTCCGATCAAGCGCAGAGCCCCAATGGATTGCTCGATGATGGCGGTCGAGAACTGCGACGCCGCCGCGAGGGCTTCTGCGTAGGCAGGCCGGTCGTCTTCGTCGATGACGATGGGTTCAGCGCCCATTTCGACGACGAGGGCTTGCGCGATCGGCAGCACGGGGCCGGGTGCGGTGACGGCGCACCATGCGTCGCGCAGGCGAACGAGGTCGACGCTGGTGCCGGTGAAGGCGAGGGCCGGATGCACTGCCAGCGGTATGGCCCCCACGGCCCGCGCGGGGTCGAGCACGGCCGTGCCAAAACGCGCTGAGGTGTGCAGTACGAGCTGTCCGGGCTGCCAGGCTCCGAGCTGAGCGAGCCCGGCGACAAGCTCGACAAGCTGGTCGTCGGGTATGGCGATGACGACCAGTTCGCTGCGTTCAACGACGGCCTGCACCTCGAGTATGGGCACACCGGGCAGCATGCTTTCGATGCGGTCGCGTTCGTCGTCGGAGCTCGCCGTGATGCCGACGAGTGCGTGGCCAGCGGCGGCGAGGGCGGCGCCCAGCACTGGTCCGACTCGTCCGGCGCCGATGATGCCCACCCCGAGGCGGCCGTCGCGGCCGCTCACTGTTGGCTCCAGCGGTGACTCGTGTCAGTCTGTGCGGCGCGCACGGTGGATGCGGCAACCGTGTCGAACAACCGCATTGCATCGTCTCGGTCGAGGGCGCCGACGGAGGCGCTGATCGGGCCGCTCACGGTGTGCACGTGCACTGAGGCAAGGCTCAGGGCACGCAGCACGGGCCCCTGGTACACCGAGACAGACTGCGCGCGCGACAGCGGCACGATGGTGAGCGAGCGCCAGATGGAACCGGTGCGCAACAGCACGGCAGCGTCGGTGACGGCGAATCCGTTGCGGGGTTGTGAGAACCACCTCAGGGGGCGGGCACGACGCGGCGATATGGAGAATCCGCCGTCGTTGCCGCGCCCGAGCAGTCCGTGCTCCAGCACGGGCAGGGCATCGTCGACGGCAACGTTCGGCAGTAGTAGTTGGACGACCGCCCGCACGTCGTCGAGGTTGCCGACCGGCAAAATGGTGGTTTGCTGCTGTCCCGCGGCACCGCTCTGGGATGAGCGCGAGGCGCGATTGACGGCGACCTGCCACCAGCCCGAGGGCCGCCAGAGCAGGGGCTGGCTGATTTTGAGCGAGTGGATGCGACCGGGGGGCAGCGTTTCATTCGTGGTCGAGAGCAACCCGAAGCCAACGCGCACCCCGTCGGGGGTCGCCGCGATGGAGTATCTCAGCGAGCGAGTGATGCGAGCGACCAAGAATCCGCCGAGACCGATCATGGCGGGGAATGCGGTGAGTAAAAGAAGAAGTTCGCCGGTAACGGCGACGAAGACACCCAACCCGATGAGCAAGGCGACCAGCACGACGGTGGTGTCGCTGAGCACGGTTGAGCCGATGAGCCGGCCGGGGTTCATGCGAACGACCGACTGGGGGGCGATCAGGTCAACGTCGATTTCAGAGGCACGCAGTTCTGTCAGGCGTGCGTCGAAAACCCGGCCCGCTGCTGGCAGAGGGCGGGCTGCAGTCGCTTGACCGAGCGCTTCAGCCGCGAGCCCAGCGGGGGCGGCATTGCCGGCCGCAACGCCGTCGCGTCGTGACCCTGAGGCCAGCCGCAGAATCTCTTGGCGCAGCGCATCGGCGTCGCGCCCGCGCAGGTACGCGAGGGGAACGTTGGCATCATTACCGGCCACGGTGATCTCGAGTTTGGCGGCGCCAAAGAGCCGAGGCACGATCGGTCGACCAATGTTGATGCCCTGAATGCGGTCGAGTCGGCCCTTGCGATTGGTGCGAAACAGGATGCCCGACCGCACTTCGACGACCTCGTCAGTAATACGGAAGGTGTGCATACGCCACGACAGCCAGAAGCCGGTGATGAGCAGTAGCAGTACTCCTACACCGGCTAACAGCGCGAGTACGACTAGCTCTTCGCGCACAATGTAGTCAATGGCGTCAGCTTCAAAGTCGCCGCCGGTTCGCGGCAGGCCGCCCCGGTCAGCGCCGAAAAACACGCTGACTAGACGGTCGCGCAGGTTGACGAGGAGCACCCCGATGATGGCGATGAACGCAAGACCGCCGCGAAAAAGTGGCGTGGCAGGGTGCAGGCGGTGCCACTCACCGTTGGCAAAGTTGACCGGCACGGCGGCAGGCACGGCGAGCGGCGGCGGCGCCGCTCCGGCGGGCTCGGAGCCATACGCTTCGGGTTCGGTCACAGCCCGGCCCGGCGGGTCTCGGCTACGGCCACGAGGTGATCGCGCAACTCTTCTGCCTCAGCAAGCGGGATTCCGGGAATGAGCACGCCGCTGGAGGCTGCCGCCG
>Ga0222708_1000173_pt1 | contig 18519 bp, 18 predicted proteins | sample AntAcemetage1576_FD_179806 | JGI IMG/M metagenome (GOLD analysis project Ga0222708, IMG submission 179806) | Saline water microbial communities from Ace Lake, Antarctica - #1576 | ecosystem: Environmental > Aquatic > Non-marine Saline and Alkaline > Saline | place: Antarctica: Ace Lake... | reverse complement strand
AACACAAGTCATGGGATGTTCTTCTTTTAGAGAAGGTTATGATATTAAATCCCGAAGGCTGGTGCTTAGAAATAGAATTGAATTTTATAGAAAAACAACTGTACCTGAATTTTTATATCCTTTTTTAAAAGAAAAAGATTTACAAGTTTTAAAACAAAATGAACAACTAGAACAACTGCAACAACTGCAAGAACTGCAACAACTGCAAGGACTAGAACGACTGGAACAACTGCAAGAACTGCAACGACTAGAACGACTGGAACAACTAGAACAACTAGAACGACTGGAACAACTAGAATCACTGGAACGACTGGAACGGCTTAATTATTACAACTTAAGCTATGAACAAGTGTCCATAAAAAACAATTCAATTATTTACTGTGACCCACCTTACGCAGGTACTGCGGAATATGACGGTGGGTTCGATCACAAGGCTTTTTTTAATTGGGCGGACGATCAAGCAAATCCAGTTTTTATTTCAGAATACAATGTTCCCGACAAAAGATTCACTGAAATTTGGAATATAAAAAAAAGATCAAATCTAAGCCATGCGAAGACATTAAATATTAAGATCGAAAAATTGTATGTAAATAAATCTGGGCTTAAGGCATTGAGATTGTGAGGGACGCGGCTGGAAAGTTTAAAAAAGGAAACAAGGTTGGTGGCGGATTGAAACAACCCAAAGAATTAAGGGTTGAGGTTCTTGAGGACATCGTTGAACTTCGAAAGAAAGGTTACGGCCGAATCTTGAGACAATTTAAAAACATGTCGCAAATGCCGATTTCCACTTTCAAAATCATGTTGGACAACAAGGGACTTTCAATTGAGGATGCTGCATTTATGTCGTTCTTTAAAAACATGATTGAAAATGGTGATGTTGCGCGCATGAAATTTTATTTTGCAACTTATGGAATACCTACGGATTTAAAAGCCATTACGGTTCAGGAATCAAATGCAAATGCTGGCGATATCGATGATCAAAAGCGTGATGTAAATGAAGATCTATCTAAAGAAGAGCAATTAGAGATGATCGAAAAAATGAAAATTATTATTGCGTCTTCTTAACGTAGAACTTTTCGTCTTTAAAAAATCTATAAACATTTTTATTTGAATTGATTAGGTTTTTAGTGATCTCAATTTTCTTTCTGGAGTGGTCTACGATATCCAGGTCGGGCCATTTTTCGCAAACATATTGAGCCATTAGCGATTCTGCATCGGAATCCATCCCAATTACAAATTGTGGAATATTCACAACCTTGAACATCTCCCATAATCCAATGGCTAAACATTCGTTCTCGTATTTGGTAAAATTATTAAACCCAGGTTCTTTCGTGATCAGGTCTAGTTTGTTAGAATGTCGAATGAATTTAAAGAATAATTGAATACGTGCGATAATGTCCATCCAGAAATCTTGCCTAAATTATTTGAGAATGTATTGACGCAAAAAGGCAATTGACGATATGGAATTAGCTACACATAATATTAAACAGCTCCATGCAAACGAGCTAAATTGTTTCTATACAAACGAACAAAGGAATAAAATGGACACCCAAATACAAAATTTAATAGACGATTCTATTCAGTACACGAGTATTTACGACTTAATAATGACGTCCCAGCATAGCGGTTTTATGCACGACCGCTTAAAAAAAGCTCAAGAATTTATCACGCTGAAGCATACAGCCCTCAAAGAACAAATCAAAAAACATCCCGATCAAGAAGAAGTCGTACGTCTTTTAGGCGAGAGGGCTAAAGAGGTATTGTCGTGAAAAAAGAAAAGAAAAATGAAGGTGGATTATTACAAGATATCGAGTTCGATGCTCTATCTTTATTAAAAGTCCCAGCTGGTGAAATCGGTGCATTTAATTATTCAGTATTAAGATTAAAAATTAAAAATGGCGAAGTGACTAACGTCGAAATGTCCCCCCCGAATATGAAACAAATAGCAATGAGCGAAGGCAAAATTGCATTTATGAAAACATTTTTCTTCGAGGACGTTAGCGAAACGGTGACTTCAGATGCTCCATAGACAAATTGTATTATTATTATTTGTTCTGGGTGTGATAGGATATCTAGCTTTTTTTAGCCAATATATTCTATTTACTTGTTTTTCTGGCCTAGTATTGGCCGTGCTTTTTTTCGATCAATTTAAAGATATAAAAGAAAAGACAGAAATCGAAGAAAGAATGATTGCTCTCGAAAAGAAAATCATCGCACTTGAAATAAAAAACAATAATCTAAGTCTAACCGTGGGATTGCGTAAGTAATGGATGGACAGCAAATACCTAAAGGCTAAGTACGACGAGCTAGTCCTCAAAGCATGGTTAGACGGAAACCTAAATTACAAACTTCATGCTGGTCAATTAAAAATTGATAACGAAATCAAAAATGGTTCCGAAAAATTACACGTCGTAAACGTATCCAGACAGTTTGGCAAAACATTTCTAGAGGCAAAAATAGCTTGTGAAGTGGCTCGTAAAAAAAAGCGAGCACGAATTAAAATTGGTACTGCATTTTTAACCGACCTAGAAGAATTTGTATTGCCTGCGTTTGAAGAAGTATTATCCGATTGCCCACCATCATTGAAACCAAAATACAATGCACAAAAACATAAATTCACGTTTCCATATTGTGGCTCTGAGGTTAAATTGATCGGGCTAGATAGAAAGCCCGATGGACTTCGTGGGAATGTGGTCGATGCAATTATGTTGGATGAAGCGGGGTTCATTGGCGATCTGGATTACCAATATAAATCTGTAATTATTCCTTCGACTACGCATAGGCCGAATGCAAAAATTATTTTCTTCTCGACTCCACCTGAATCATTAGATCATCCATTTGCACAATATTGCGAAATGCAAAAGCTATCGGGTAATTACTCGCACGCTACGATTTACGATAACCCGATGTTAACTGAAAAACAGATTGACGATATTATAAAATTATATGGCGGTTCTGATTCAATTGAATTTCGTCGTGAGTATTTAGCAGAATTGATCGTGGATAAAAACAAAGCGATTGTGCCCGAATGGGATGATAGATTTATCGAGGCCGTGCCTCCAACGGAATTTACTAAATTTTATCATAGATATACTGCGATGGACTTAGGGGTTCGGGATTTTACAGCATTTTTATTTGGCCACTATGATTTTAATAAAGGTCGATTGATTATTGAGGACGAAGCGGATTTATCTGGCGATAAAGTTAGAACCGATATCATGTTGGAATTGATTAGAAGAAAAGAAGCACAACATTTCGGTGAAATAAAACCTAGATTAAGAATTTCGGATAATAATAATTTACAATTATTGAATGATTTAACTACCCTTCACGGTATGCCATTCTCACCCACCTCGAAAGATCATCTTCATGCAATGGTAAACGAGTTGCGAATGTGGGTTCAGCGTGGTCGAATCGTGGTTCATCCACGTTGTAAAATGCTAATTGGCAATTTAAATAACGCATTGTGGAATGATCGACGTGATGAATTTACGAGATCATCCGTTTATAAACATTGGGACCATTTAGCTACGCTTATATATATGGTGAGGAATATAGATCAGCATACGAATCCAATTCCAGCGACTTATGGAATGAGGATGAGTTCTCACCATATAAATGAAGGGTTTGGTCAAGAAAAAAACTTAACAGAGTTAAAAAAAGCATTTAACCTTAAGCGGTAAGGAAGAAATATATATGAAAAAATACTGGGCAACAGAGGGCATCGATAAGATCGGCTCTAAAATATTAGGTCAATTCGATGATTACCAACAGTTTATTCAGACAACTGGAATGTTGGCCGTATGGCAAAAAAGCTATGAAGCATATTACAAACCTATGTGGATGCTTGGTGGAACGCAAAGGGTTGGAAACCAAGGCGAGTATACTTCGACTTGCATAAATCATTATAAAAATTTATTAGAACATTTGCTCACAATGGTGACGCAAAACAGACCTGCGCTTGACCCTAAGGCTACGAATACAGATCAGAAATCACAATCCCAAACGATTTTATCTCGTGGATTATTAGATTATTATTTAAAAGAAAAGAATTTAGAAGAGCAATACGTTCTAGGTCTAGATTACGCTATTAAATTTGGCGAAGGTTTGATTATTAAAGAATGGGATGCGACCGAGGGTGCTAAAATTTCAGAGGACCCAGATACTGGGCAAATTATAAATGAGGGTGATTTAGTATTTACATCAGCAATGTCCGTGGATGCTGGTCGTGATTGCTCCGTTCGTGATGTAAACAAAAACAAATGGTGGATTATCCGTCGCTATGAAAACAAGTACGATATGGCCGAAAAATACCCAGAAATGGCCGATAAAATCATAAATTTAGCGGACGATACGGATTCTACTTATGAATTGAGAAGAAATATATTCGATTCGTATTCTTCTGATTTAATACCAGTTTTTAAATTATACCATAGTAAATGCTCGATATTACCCGAGGGCCGTATCACGGAATGTTTGCGAGAGGATATAATTACAATTGACGGACCAATGCCATATAAAACAAACCCTGTAAAAAGAATTATTCCAAAACAAATTGATAGAATGAATTTTGGATATTCTGCATCGTTCGATTTACTTCCTATCCAAGAACAATCCGATGTTTTACATTCCACAATTACAACAAACCAAAGATTATTTGGAGTTCAGAATATTCAAGCACCGATCGGTGCAAACGTAGGCGTTGAGGAATTAAAAGAAGGGTTGAATCTATTATCTTTCGACCCGAAATTAGGTAAAATAGAACCTCTAAATCTTTTGCAAACTGCTGGTGAAATTTTTAATTACACTAGAGAGTTATCTGGCCTAATGGAAACGATATCGGGCGTAAATTCAGTGGCTCGTGGTAATCCAGAAGCGACATTAAAATCAGCGTCTGGTTCAGCGATGGCATTGATTCAATCTATGGCTATCCAATTCGCTAATAAATTAGAGCAGTCTGCAACGAAGGTTCTAGAAGAAATTGGAACGGATATTATAAATGATTTAAGGGTATTTCAGAAAAACGAAAGAACTGCTGCGATCGTTGGTAAATCTAATCAAGTTTATATGTCAAACTACACAGCCGAGGATTTGGATTTAATAAATCGGGTGACTGTTGATCGTGGGTCTGCGCTAGGTAAAACCACGGCAGGTAAATTACAAATCGCACAAGATTTATTTGAGAAGGGTTTAATAAAAACCGCAGATCAATATTATATGGTTTTAGCGACTGGTCGATTAGAAGTTGCAGTTGAAGGTGCTGAGGCAGAAATGTTAAACATCAAATCAGAGAATGAAAAATTATCCGAGGGTGAGAGCATACCCGTTGTTGTTACAGATAATCATCTTGCACATATCAACGAACACAAAGCGGTTATTGCTCCGCCCGAGGCTCGTCAAGACCCGAATGTTCTACGTGAAACATTGGCTCATATTCAATTACACATAAATGAATTATCAAATCCGATGAACGCCAATTTATTAACATTGCTTGGTCAACAACCGATTATGATGCCACCACCTATGCCACCAAATGGCGGTCCACCTCCACCACAAAATGGCAATCCAATTATGGAAGAAGCAGAGGGTGTGAATATGCCAGCCTCGCCCACCAATCCGATGACGGGTGAGCGTGCTCCATTAGCCGATGGGTCCGCAGGGCGTCCATGAATCGAGAGCACATGAGACCGATAAATTTAGATAAAGATTACGCTTGGCTACAGCTAATTTGTAATACTAGAGACGTTAAAACATTTAAAAAAGAATATTTGCCATCGACTGGTTATATTGTCGAGGGTAAATGTTTTTGCTTCGTGTACGAAACAAATTCTAAAGTTTGTATTCTAGAACATTTAGTTTCAGCGAAGGGTTGCGATACTGCTATCGTAGACAAATTGATAAAAGACATAATGGATTTGCAAATGCGAAAAGGATACACGCTAGTCGTTGGAATCACTACGCATGAAAAAGTAATAAATAGAATTAAAAAATATGGTGGTAAGGCTTCTGAGCCTCATACTGCTTTTTATAAAAAATTATAAATAATCGTATCCAACAAAGGACCGATCAAGGAGATGTTATGGAAGTGGAAACTTCAACGCAAGCACCAGAAGTGGAAGTAGATGTCGATTTAAATTTAGAATCAGAGGATTCAGGCGAAGAGCAAATTGCAAAGCCATCGGGTCCAGACCCTAAATTCTTAGAGGCATTACGTCGTCATAAAGAAAAAGTAAAAATCGATGGCGAAGAAATCGAAGTCGATTACGAAACTATGAAACGAGATTATCAGATTCGTAAAGCATCGGATAAAAAATTTCATGAAGCCTCGATGAAAGAAAAGAGAGTCGAAGAGTTCTTAAAAATACTTAAAACAAATCCAAAGCAAATTCTGATGAACAAAAATCTTGGGTTGGATATGCGTCAATTAGCGGAAGAAATCTTAGTCGAGCATTTGCAAGACGATATGATGGACCCTAAAGATAGAGAGCTAAATAAATACAAAAAACAAATAGCTGAAATCGAAGAGCAAAAGAGATTGGCTCAACAAAAATCAGAACAAGAACAACAAAGCCAATTGCGTGAAAAATATTCTGATGATTACTCAAATGAAATTGTCGATGCTTTGAAAGCAGCAAGCCTTCCAAAATCAGAACATACGGTCAAACGTATGGCTTATTATATGCACCAAGCATTGAAGCAGGGCTATGATCTAAAAGCAGGAGACGCTGTAGGAATGGTGCGTCAAGATTATATCAACGAGCAGAAATTTCTTTTCAATGAAATGAGCGAGGATGTTTTAGCGGACATTCTGGGTGAAGAAAACGTAAAGAAAATCAGGCGTTACGAAGCTAAACGTCTAAAAGCTGGTAATACTTTGCCACGCACTCCTCAGCAACCAAATGGGGTCGAGGTCCATAAAAGAAATGTTAAAAATAATAAAATTTCTGTAGACCAGTGGAAAGAGAAGTTAAAAAAGTTCGACTAGACTTGTAAAGTTTTTAAAAAATAAATACGATAATAACTTAAGAGGTTTTTTTGCGTTCGGTTCGCCAAAACAATTTAAAACCTCTAATCAGTTCAATCTTGATTCGTTACGGCTAAATTAAGACTCCGAACATAAGACAAAAATAGAATTTCAATCAATCTTAATTCATGGAGAATTTATATTATGGCAACTAGCCCTAGCGACCTAACGGGTCTATTTAAAGAAGTTTACGGTGATGAAATCATCAACCTAATTACGGACAGTGCGAAGAACACGAAACTTATTGATTTTGTTTCTAGCGAACAACAAACTGGTAATAAATACCACCAACCTGTAATCGTTCAGCATGAGCATGGCGTAACATACGCTGGTCCTGCTGCTGGTGCATTTGCATTAGAAGACGCTATTACAATGAAGATGCAAGATGCACAAATCGAAGGTTCACAAATGGTCCTTAGGTCTGCGTTATCTTATTCTGCGGCTGCTCGTGCATCTAAAGAAGGCGCAAAATCATTCAAAAAAGCAACTGTTCTTCAAGTTCAGAACATGCTTGAGTCAATCACTAAGCGTGCTGAAATCTCTATCCTACACGGACAAATGGGAATCGGAAACATTGCTATCGGTGGATTTGATGAAACTGGAGCTTCTGCGACTACGGCGACTTTCGTGGTTTCTGATGCAACTTTTGCTGACGGTATCTGGGCTGGTTCAACTGGTGCTAAATTAGTATTTTATTCTGATAAATCAGATACTATTGCTTCTGGAACAAACCTAAACGCTAACGCTGATACAAACCAAGATATAATCATCACGGCTGTGAATATAGCAACTAGAACAATCACTGTTTCTGGTTCTGCGGCTGCGATTGAAGATATCAATGATGTTTCAGTCACAAAAGCATTAGATATTTATTTCAAAACAGCAGTTGAAGGAACTGGTCTTACGTTTGCATATAACGAAATGGCTGGGATGCATAAAATCATGGTCAACACTGGTATTTTATTTAATATCAATGCTGCGGTTTATGATTTGTGGAAAGGAAACACAGCGACAGTTTCTGGTCAGCTTACTTTCGGAAAAGTTCTTTCTGAAAACTCAGCTCCAGTTGCTCGTGGTGGTCTAGATGAAGAAGTGGTTTTAGAAGTACATCCTAAAACATGGGAAAACTTGAACTCTGATTTAGCGGCTCTTAGAATGTTCGATGGTTCGTACAGCAAAGACAACGCAGAAATCGGTTCTCAAGAAATCACATACTACGGACAGTCTGGGAAAATCAGAATCATCGCTTTCAACCTTATTAAACGTGGTCAAGCGTTCTTGTTCCCTCCTAGCCGTTGTAAACGTGTAGGTGCACAAGAAATTTCATTCAAAACACCAGGTAAAGAAGACGAAATCTTCCTACAGTTGCCAAACAACGCTGGATTTGAAATGAGATGCTACACTGACCAAGCATTACTTATCGAAACACCTGCTAAATGTTTATATTTAAGCGGTTTTACAAACGCATAATATAAATATTGCTTTTGCCAACAGGCCCTATGGTACACTTTAGCCTGTAGGGTCTGATAAATAAATTGCACTTAAGCCACCTAAAATGAATAATACATTCATAGGTGGCTTTTTATTTTATAAACCAAAAGGATAAGTATGATGGATAAGAACAGAGAGTTAAAAATGCAACTTTTAGAAGAGCTAATGGATATGATGGACGAATCTGTCGGAAGCCAATTTAAGCCAAGCGAAGAAATGCCCGAAATAGAAGAAGAGATGCCAGAAACTGATTTAAAAATGATGGCTAAAGAAAAAATGATGGGTGCAGAAGAACCTGAAATGGAATTAGAAGAAGAGGCACCTGAATTAGAATTAGAATTAGGCGATGAAGGAATGGAAGAAGAAGAAAGTGGCGGTTTATTTGAAGATACTGCTGGCATGAGTTCATTTGAGAAAAAATTAAACGAAATGCGAAGAAAGAAGTAATCCATGAGCGTAAGCTATACTGTAAACGAGATAATATCTGGAATAAAAAGGCGTGCGACAATTCCGACAAATCAGGGATTGTTTAATGATGCTGTTTTAATTGAATTTGCAAACGATGAAATGCAACAAACAGTTGTCCCATTGATTATGTCCGTTCGTGAGGATTATTTTGTTAAACCTATAGATATAGCTTTAACAGGAGCAAATCCTTCTCAGTTTCAAATTCCACCTGATGCAATCGGGATGAAGGTTAGAAATATAGGTCAATTGTTTTCTGGAAACGCATTTGTAAATTTACCTAGATTAAGTATCACTGAAATAAACGATTATCGAAATTATGGGTTTGTCGTGGAAGGCAATACAGTCAAGGTTTACGCACAGGGATTAAGTCAAGTTCGAGTTTATTATTTCAAAAGACCTTTGCAATTAACTCAATTAAATTCTGCTGTTTCGCAAATTTCATCCATTGATGAATCAACAAATACAATTACAATTTCTGGAATAAATCCGTCTTGGTCTACAGCTACAGAATTAAATTTGATTCAAAGCTATCAGCCATTTGATTCGATTGAAAACTTGTTTCCTGTTTCTGCTGCGTATCCAGATTATGAATTTGAATCGGTCGCTGGAATGAGAGTTGGCGATTACATAACCAGACAGGGTTTTTCACCAATAGCTCAATTGCCAGTCGAGGCGCAAAAAACATTAGTGCAAGCGACAGTTGTTAAAATTCTAGAAGCAATGGGTGATCGTGAAGGTATGGCCGCTGCTGAGAAAAAATTAGAAGAAAATATAAAATCAATGACAACGATGATTACACCAAGAGTGGATGGAAGTCCTAAAAAAATAATTGATAACGGAATTTCTCAGTGGACTGGGAATAATAAAAGATGGCGGTGGTAAGCCATGGCTCAAAAATTAGATTTAAAAATAAAAGGGTTATATAAAAACCCTAACGTCTTCTCTGAAGTTCCTCCAGGTGCTTTGGAAGAGGCCGATGATATTGTAATAGAAAAAGATTCGATTGCAGAACCTAGGCGTGGTCAAAATTTTTATTTAGGACAATTAGCAAGTACGCCCGATAAAATATTTAATTATCAAAACAAAAGAATCGTTAGAACATTTGACGGTAAATTTCAAAATGATGTTGGTTCTTCATGGGCACAATATAATGGAACATACCAGTCTATTGATTTAGAAACTAAAACTCAAAGTTTAGAAGTAAATAGAAATTTTTATTTCACATCAGTTTCAGGTGTGAAAAAACTAGACTCAATTACAAGTGAAATCACTTTTGCTGGTGCCGTACGTGCTCTTGATGGGTTCGGTTCTACAAATGGAACAAGCGGCTTTTTGGGAGACGACAAGAGTGTTGCGTACAGAATTGTTTGGGGCTACAAAGACAAAAATGAAAATTTAATTTTAGGTGCGCCATCGAGTCGAATTGTGATCACAAACGTCACAGGCACGCCAGTAAACACAAGCATTGATTTTATAATTCCAGATGGCGTGACAACAAATTGGTTTTATCAATTGTACAGATCGCAAGTTGTGGACATTGGAATCGAACCAAACGACGAAATGCAATTGACGCAAGAGATTTATGTCACATCTGCACAATTGACTGCAAAAAAAGTTGTTTCAATCGACAACACGCCAGACAGTTTAAAAGGCGCAACTCTTTACACATCGCCATCACAGCAAGGAATTTTGGAAACCAATGATCAGCCACCATCTGCACTAGACATTGAGGTTTATAAAGACCATGTTTTTTTTGCGAACACTTATTCAAAACAAAAGTTGACGATCAATTTGATTTCTGTGGACACAGACAGTGTTCAGAGTTTTGGCGTTGCACTTGTTGATGGCGCAATTTCAAGTGGTTCAAATTTAATTACAGACTTGAATTCAACAACAAATCTTCGAGTTGGAATGGGTTTGTTCATTCAAGTGGACACGCCAGCTTTTCCAGATGGGACTGTGATTGTTTCAATTGATTCATCAACACAAATCACAGTTTCAAACAATTCCACAGTGACAGATGCAAGCACAAACGTAAGTTTTGGTGACAGGATTTCAATTGCTGGTGTTGATTATTTTGCATCCACGAGCGGTTTTATAAATCCATTGCCAGCAAATTATTTTCCAATTCAAACAACTCTCACGCCATCGGAAAATATCCAAGATTCGGCACTGAGTTTGATCAATGTGATCAACACTTTTTCTGGAAACACATCGGTCTATGCTTATTATTTGTCTGGATTTAATGATCTTCCAGGTCAAATTTTAATTGAATCTAGGGTTGGCGGTGAACCAGAATTTGCTTTGTCATCAACGCAAGGGGCATCATTTAGCCCAGCATTGCCAAATAGACAAACCATTACATCCAATACAGCAGCCACTTCTAGCGTTATTACGTCCGTGGCTCATGGATTAACTACAAATGATTTTATATATATTTATAATTCAAATAGCACGCCATCGATCGAGGGCGTTCATCAGGTCATAGTATTAACTGGGGATACGTTTAGCATACCCGTGACAGTTTCAATCGCTGGAACTACTGGTTATTTTTCTATGAACGACGATGCGGTTGTTTCTGATAATAATACAAGACCGAATGTGCTTGCCATTTCAAAGTTCTCACAACCTGAATCCGTCCCACTTATTAGTTCGCTTCCAGTAGGGTCTGCTAATTTCCCGATAAAAAGAATATTAACAAATCGTGATTCTTTATTTGTTTTTAAAGACGATGGGATTTTTATTGTAAACGGAGAAGATAGATCAAATTTCAGGGTTCAATTATTAGATAATACTGCGATTTTATTAGGTCCAGAAACTGCGGTGACTTTAAATAATCAAATTTTTTGTTTTACAACTCAGGGTGTATGCTCGGTGAGTGAAACAGGAGTTCAGATTTTATCTAAGCCTATCGAGGGCGAGATATTATCCTTAGCCAATCAAGAAAATGGATTCGGAGATAATTTTTTTCAACAAAGAGCTTTTGGAGTCGCCGTAGAAAGCAGAAGGTCATATATTTTATATTTGCCTAGCGTCGGGGTTGATAATCAATCGACTCAGCAATTTGTTTACAATTTTTTTACTGGATGCTGGTATCGATGGACTACAAAACGGTCGTGTGGAGTTGCATCTCGAACCACAAACGTTTTGTATACTGGAAACATTGATAATTCCTTTATATATAAAGAAAGAGAAGACAATGGAATTATATCTAATCCATTAAATGTTTACGCTGATGAAAGCTACAACGTTGAGATTTCTGATGTTACGGACAATGTAATTACGGTTGATACAATCACAAATCTTTCAGATGGATATACAGTTCGCCAAGGTAATCTTGAAGCTGTAATTCTTGGAATTGATTTTGATACGAACCAATTAACATTATCAAATGATACTGCTTTTTTATTGAGTACAGCTCAAGTTAGTAAACCAATAAATCCAATTGTAGAATTTATACCAATAGATATTGAAAACCCTGGCATTTTAAAACAATATCGGGAATATACTTTAATATTTAAAAACCGAGCAGTTTATAATGTGATCGCTCAATGTCGATCTAATTTTTATATTCAAAATAATTCAGCACCTACGTTTACCACAAATGCATTAACTATCGATGCAGGATTGCCATTCATATCATATCCATGGCGAGAAGCTCCGTTTGATAAAACTAACCCGTCCTCTTGGGAGCAGGATGCTGCCATTAGGACATTTGTTCCATTGGAAGTGCAGCGTGCTTTATGGATTGCTATTAGAATTTCAACGAACCAAGCATTTACTTACTTTCAATTACAGGGCGTGAGTGTGGTTTTCAATGCAATGGAAACGAGGTTTAAATAATGGCAAAACTTCCATCGAAAAGAAAACTTTTGCGTGAGGACTTGAAAGAGGCACCAGCATGGATTGACAAGATTTTAGGTTTTGTGAATCCATTTTTTGAAGATGTTTATTTTTCCTTAAACAAAAATATTACTTTAAGAGAAAACATTGATTGCGATGTCAGAGAAATCACGATTGAAACGACATCAACTTATTCAAACAACATTCCAAATGTTGATGCGATTCAAGGCGAAATTGATGCAATTGATATTCGAATTGATGATTTGGAAACTCTTGTTGAATCGTTGTCTGGCGTACCGATTGGTTCAACAATCGGTTGGGATTCTGAAATAAGTTTGCCAATCGGTTTTTTAAAGCGTGAAGGTCAAGAAATTTCTAGGTCAACGTATGATCAGCTTTTTGCCATTATTGGTACTACCTTTGGTGCAGGAGATGGGTCAACAACTTTTAATTTGCCAAACTCAAAAGGTCTTGTTCATCGCGGAATGGGCACTCAAGTAGTTGGTGGGAATACTAAAGACGGCGGATTACTTGGCGAAGTAATAGAAGATCAAATGCAGAGAATCACTGGGCGTGCTGATATTGATGCCGCACGTACTTTTGGTAACAATACTGGTTCTGCGGCTGGTGTGATGACTATTACTGAGTCTGTTAACGCAAGCCAACGTGCTAATAGCGTCTCTGGTGGTTCACCAATAGCGATATCTTTTGACTCCCTTGGCTCACCTAATCGACGAGTATCGGCTACAACAGATGGGGAAACTAGAGCATCCTCAATTTCTACAATCTTTATTATTCGCGCACAAAATTTAGAAACAGCAAGTTCAACATCGAGTGCGATTGATGCGTTGAATGCTAGAGTTTCAACAAATGAAAGTGACATTTTGGCAATTGAATCTCAATTACCACCGCCAATTTCTGCAATCACAGGACTTGGTGATTTTATTAAGATAGGTCAAGACTCAAGAAACGACGATGGTACATATACAGTTTCTTTTGATACTCCTTTTGTTTCAGGTTCTGATTCTGACATTCAGATAGTTATTATGAGAAAGGAGGCTGATACTTCCAATGCAATCCTTGCAACAAATTTTACGAAGTCTGGATTTAACGTAAACAGATCAAACGAGATAAACGGCACTCAAACAATTAGTTACATCGCAATCAATGGGAGCTATTTGTAATGCCAAGTTTCGTAAATGAAATAAAATTTCAAACAAGTTTAAAAAGAAAGACCGATGGAATTACTTTACTTGAAATCCAAGACCTTTCAACGAATCAACAAATTAAATTTGGTGTGACCATTGACTGGAAAGAAGTCAATGGGACAATAATAATTGATCACATTACGGGACTTGAACCAAATAAAAAATACAAAATTAAAATTCTGCAAGTTTAAAAAAGGAAAACAAAAATGGCTTATTTGTTACAAGACGATGATGAACAAAATCAACAAGGTCAACAAGGTCAACAAATCGCTGGTCCACAGGGTGGTAATGTTATCCCAACGGATAATACTGGACAAGTAGGCCAACCCGTTCAAAATTCATCAGGTCAAGCTAGTGGGCAATTATCTGGAACGGGTCAATCCTCAAGCCAAGCACCTCAACAAGCGTCTGATCAAAAAGGCACTGGATTTAGAAACGTATCTGAATATATAAATCAAAATAAAAATCAGTCCCAAGGTTTGGCAGATAGAGCGGCTGGTGCGATTACAAATAAAATTGATACTGCAAAATCAAATATAAATAACAGTGCAACTTCATTTCAAGATCAAGTTCAGCAAAATACTGTAAATTTAAATCAAGATGTTGCAGATAGAGCGGCTCAAGATGCTTATCAGTTTTCGCAAAACCAAGGTGATGTCGATCAATTTAAAAATATGTATGCTGGTCAATACAAAGGACCTCAATCTTTTGAAGGCCAAGATAATTACCAAGATATTTTATCGGGTGTAAATCAGGCCAAGGATTATGCTAAATTAGCAGATAATGAATCTGGTCGAACTGAAATTTTAAAATCATTACAGCAAAATAATACTAAATCTAATGGAATGGCCGCTCTTGATAATTTGCTTTTACAAACCAACCAAGGGGCGAGTGATACTTTAAAAAGTGCTGCCAGTGGGGCATTTAGCCTTGATGATTTTTTACAATCTATTTCTGGCCAGCAAAATCAGAATGTTCAAAATGCTCGTGATACAAGCCAACAAACAGCGCAAGGATTACAGGAGAGATTTCAAGGTCAGGGTGGGGTTTATGATCAATTTGTGGGTGGATTAGATCAGCGAGTGACAGATGCTCGCACAAGGGCTGACGCAACAACTCAATCTATTTTAGATCAATTAGCAAATGGAACAATAAGTCCAGACCAAGCGTCTTACTTAGGGTTGGATGAGCAACAATTAGCTGGAGCTACGGGACAAATAGATAGATTAAATTATTTGAATGATTTTTTCGGAGACAAAGGATTGTTAGGTGAAGAATACCGTGGAACGGATTTGTCGCCGTATGCTAGCAGAAATTCAACATCAGAGGCCGCTTTAAGTAGACAAAACGTAGGTACTCAAGATGATTTTATGAAACTTCAAGCGTTGAGTGATTTATTAGGTACGGATAATAATGTTCTTCAGCAAAATGAACAATTAGGCACAGCATCCGATGATCTTGTGGATTTTGATTTAAATAATTTTATGTCGGATTATGGCCAAAATGTAAATACTAGAGAATCAGCGTTAGATAGATATAATATGCTTTCTAAAGAATGGGATTCATTTAAAGGTAATAGCAAAAAACAAGTCGAAAAAAGAGCTTATTCTGGAGTAAAAGCTAGAAATTTAGATGAATATTTAAAACAACGTGGTTTTTCAGTGAATGATTCAAGTTTGGAAAAAATACATCCTTGGAGAAGTGCAGTACCAGGAATAGGATTATAGGAGCGATAATAAAATGGGCTTAGGAAGTAAAGACAATTCATTTGATGATTTAAAAACACCAGCAATTGAGGATATGCAAGTCCAGCTTGAACTATTGGTTCAACAAGGATTGATGTCGCCTCAGCAAGCACAAGCTATGATGCAAGATCCATCAATGTTTGAGCAGATATCCGAAGACCCGTCCCTTCGTAATGCACAATTACAAGCGTTGTCTGAATTGCAGGATATTTCATCCTCGGGTGGAATGACGGCGATGGACAAAGCACAATTGGCTGAAATTCAAGGAAACTTGAATAATCAAGAGCGTGGTTCTAGGGAAGCGTTAATGCAAAATGCTCAATCCAGAGGTGTTGCAAATTCCGATATGGCATTAGCCCAGCAAATGCTAAATCAGCAACAATCAGCACAACGTGGTTCTCAACAGGGCATGGACGTGGCTGCACAAGCACAGCAACGGGCATTAGAAGCTATTATGCAATCGGGGCAGCTTGGTGGTCAGATACGAAATCAAGATTTCAGTCAGAATGCCCAGAAAGCTCAAGCGCAGGATATGATTAACCAATTTAATACTCAAAATAAACAAAATGTTAATTTGGCGAATACCCAAGCAAATAATTCAGCTCAGCAATACAATTTAGATCAAAGACAAAATATCTCAAATCAAAATGTTGGATTAAGAAATCAACAACAAATGCAAAACAAATCATTGATTCAGCAAGATTTTGATAACCGATATAAAAAAGCGGGTGGTAAATCACAAGCAAATGCTGCGAACAATGCGACAGATCAGCAAACTAACCAATTGATAGGTGGGATTGGCACAGCTGCAATGATGGCCTCTGATCGAGATGCAAAAGAAGATATTGAGGAATTTGAGCCAATGAATTTCATGGATGAACTCACGGGTTATAAATATAATTATAAAAGTCCTGAAAAACATGGCGAGGGTGAGCAAGTTGGCGTGATGTCCCAAGATTTAAAAAAAGTCGCACCTCAAGCGGTTAGCGAAGACGAAGAAGGGACGGAAAGAATAGATTATAATAAATTAGGTGGACCAATATTGGCTTCGCTTGCAGAATTAAACGATAGAATCAAAAAAATCGAGGGCAAATAATATGGCATTTGGAGATGATGAAAAACTAAACCCAAGAGATATGCTTTATAAACAATTAACTGAAAAATATGGTCTCGATCAACGAAATCAAGTTGTTGAAGAAAACAAAACGCCCGAAGGTTTTAACTGGAGGGCTTTTGGGGCTGGTATTGGAACTTCATTGCAAGGCAAGGGTGCGCAAGGAACGACCGATTTATTAGATCGCCAAGCAAAAGAAAGAGAAGGCAATGTAAATGCTTTTGATAAATCAAAAACAGGATTGCTTTCTGATATAGATGCGAATGATAAAATGACAGCAACAGGCCAAGAGCAGGATTTGTTTAAAAGAGAAAACGATATGGCCAGCGAAGATTCTAGGATGATTCAAGGTCTTGCTTCTAAAATGATGCCAAGCACTGATTGGTCGAATTACAGTGCTGCACAAATCAAAAAAATGATTCCAAGCATTGATAGTATTTATAAAACAGAACAAGCAAGTCGTGAAAACGCATTCAAGCGTCAAGACGATTTAAATAAATCTGCTTCTGAAGCAGCGATGAAAAAGAAAGAAGTAGATATCAAGGGCTCCAGCGATTTAAGAAAGGAATACAATAATAATCCTATCGTTCAAGACACTCAGGATATTCAACAAGCGTTTGGTAAAATTCAGAAAAATGCTGAGAACGTATCTGCGGCTGGTGATTTATCTTTAATTACAAACTATATGAAGATGTTAGACCCAGGTTCTACAGTTCGAGAGGGTGAATTTGCCAATGCTCAAAATTCTGGTGGGGTTCCCGATACTGTAAGAGCTAGATATAACCAAGTAGTTAGTGGACAAAGATTGTCATCTGCGCAGCGAGCTGATTTTTTAGGTCAATCTAAAAATATATTTGATTCGCAATTAGAAAGATTAGCCGAAACCAATAACAGGTATCAGTCGTTAGCTGATAAATATGGTATGGATTCACAAGATATTCTTATGAATGTAAAACCCGCTGAAATAAAAGGGGTGAAAAAATCTAAACCAAAAACTATCGTTCAAAATGGACATACCTACACTCTTGATGAAAAGACAGGGGAATATAAATAATGGCAAAGCCGAAATTCAATCCTAATGAAGAGTTTGAGGTTGTTAAAGAGATCAAAGGACCTAAACCTAAATTCAATCCAGAAGAAAGTTTTGAACCCGTCGAGGAGAAAGAGCCGACTTCTAAATTTGAATCTGGATTACGTGGCGCCGTTCAAGGTCTGACGATGGATTTCGGTGATGAAATTACTGGTGGGCTAGGTTCGCTTAGTGCTATTTTTTCTGATGAATCTTTTGGCGATGCTTACAGAAGAAATCGAGATGAATCGAGAGAAAATTATAAAAATGCTAAAGAATCAAATCCATATACTTATGGAACTGGTCAAGTCGTAGGAGGGATTGGTTCGTTAGCAATTCCAGGTTTGGGATTAGCAAAAGGAACCAAAGTCGCAAATCTTGGAATGAAGGGATTGATGAAACTCGGTGCAAAACAGGGTTTAAAATCTGGTGCCGCTTATGGATTAGGTTCAAGCGAGGCTGATTTAACATCAGGTAAATGGGATGAAGCAGGTCAAGCTGGATTGGATACAATAATTGGTGGTGGCCTAGGTATGGCTATGGGTGCAGGAACTCCA
>Ga0222708_1000171_pt1 | contig 18559 bp, 18 predicted proteins | sample AntAcemetage1576_FD_179806 | JGI IMG/M metagenome (GOLD analysis project Ga0222708, IMG submission 179806) | Saline water microbial communities from Ace Lake, Antarctica - #1576 | ecosystem: Environmental > Aquatic > Non-marine Saline and Alkaline > Saline | place: Antarctica: Ace Lake... | reverse complement strand
TACCCGATGCCGACAATATTTAATAAAGTTGAAGGATTGACGTTTCCGATCACCGAGCCTGAGGCAGTCATCCCGACAAACGCTCGCCCATCAGCAGGGGTGTCTGACTCGCCAAACCTCGTGATGATCGTGAAGCCGCCTGTCGTCTCGCCGGGCGACGCGTTACGAAAGAATTGCGTGACTTTCGCGCGCCACCCTGCTGAGGTACCTGCGGTGGCAAGGGTCCTGGCTCCAACACGTCTTTGGGACAGTAAGATCGTGGCGGACGCGGAGACACTTCTCGTCGTAGCGGTCCCCGTGAGGGACGGTGCCGCGATCGCATAGGCTAAAGGTGCAGTCGTTGCATTCCCGTTGCTTGTCCATGTCGCAACTTTGTTTCGACCCAAGATCGGCTGCAACACCGTGTCTAGTCCGCTGGGTCCGACGTATGCGGGGTAGAGCTGCCCCGCGATCTTACGGGCAAACAAGAAAATGCTGTCAGCAGGCGGCGCGGGCGGGTCCGAGCTTGGCATAAGCAACTGCAAGAAGTTGCTCCTGATCGCAGCCCAGAGGGCTCCCGCGAGTCCGGTCGCAGGTGCTTCCGGGCGGTATTGGAGCGATCCGTCGGGGCCAGCAGCTACCGCATCGGCACCATCAGCCCCCACCGATCCCGCAACCCCTTGAATCCCTTGAGATCCTTGGGGGCCGTCAGGTCCAACAGGCCCCGTCGATCCCGTTGATCCCGGCACACCTTGGACACCTTGAGATCCGGTTGGCCCCGCACCACCTATGGGGCCAATTGGCCCCGTAGAACCCGTAAGTCCTTGGGTTCCTTGGGCTCCTTGGGCTCCTTGTGGCCCTGCCCCCCCTGTTGGCCCTTGAGGGCCTAGGGGGCCTGTAAGCCCTTGTATCCCTTGCGATCCGGCTGGACCGTCGGGGCCTGCACCACCAACAGCTCCCGTTAGCCCTTGTGGCCCCACCGATCCCGTTGATCCCGGAGGCCCCGTAAGCCCTTGTATTCCTTGCGATCCTTGTGAACCTTGCGGCCCCACTGGTCCCGGTACAGTCACGACGGTGGAAACCTCTAGCGTAGAGGGCAAAACCTCTTGGATCGTCAGGCTTTGGACGCTTTGCTTAATCAAAATCATGATCATTCCCCAAACAAAGAGTAGCTTAAATTAAAATCACCCTGAGCAATCGTGGACAGCTCACCAGACACCTCACGAGCGATCTCTATGATATATTTACCCTTTTCAAGTGTCGATATCTGAATCGCTGAAAAGACGATCTGGAAGACTCCATTGGGACCATCCGTGACAACACATGTACTCTCGATAAGGACTCGTGTCTTGAGGGTCCCAATGCGGGCTTTTAGAGTCCATGTCGTGATATCTACGGGTAGATTGTCTGCTCCCTTGTACTCTGCCACTACGGTCAATGACTGACCTTCTATTGCGTTAATTGAAAACATATCAACCTCCTGTACTTTTTAAGTTCATCAGATTGCTCCTGCGTTTACGGCGCATGTTCGATAGACATCAAGTTGAGCCGATGTCCACGCCGAATCATCCATTGCGAAGTGCTGTAGCTTTGCTGGGCAACATAGGGTTCCAGCAACGTTGCCTCCGATCGCCCACGTGTCCATTGGCCGTAAGATCATTGCTGCGGGCGCGACGCTCGCGAACAGACTGGTCGATGCCGTTAGGTCGTACAGCTCTCCAGATCCCGGAGTGCCGAGAGTCCAGACCACAGCTTGAGTCTGAGGCAACCCTGCAAACCCCCCGATCACAGCGCCCGCATCGTTTGTCCGGTGGACGTTTCTACTCGGGGCGGCTATGTTAGACCAGAGCCAATGCCGATTGTTTGATCCACCTGTCGCCTGCATAAACCACTCACTTGACAAATTTGTCAACCCAGAGGTTCCGGCAGTGTAAGTCTGGTCTGCGTCAAAGTAATCGGCATACGCCACCTCGCCATCGTACATGTCGTCGATGCCATCAAAGTCGAGCATGGTCGCTGTGCGTGTGGCTTGCTGTGCGGTGAGGCCCTGCGTGGCGAGGAGCTGACCCGTGACCGTGTACAGCGCGGAAACAAGATCGCCAACGGCCACACCTCCATAACAGTAAGGATCTAGGCCGTCCCAGAGGAGCGTGTTGGCCTTCAACGCAAGGATTGGCTGCCATGGGTTGGCGAGGCTGTTGCCCACCACAGGAGCGCTCACGCCACCGGGGCCAACCGCCACTACCGAGCAGGAGATCAGTGCGGACACGTCGGCGCTCACCACCGTGTAGCTCGGGGCGGTGGCCCCGGCGATCGGGGCGCCATCTCTAAGCCACTGATAAAAAAAGACAAGTGCGTGCAACCAAGTGCCGCTAGTGACCGCGAGGGTTGCGCCGATCCGCACGTTCCCGCTCGCCACCGGGGGCGATGTGTTTAGGGGGGGCGACCCCCCCTCGTTTGCAATCTGAGTCGAGAGATTGATCCTTGACATGTCGAGAGTCGTGAGCCCGACTCTCGACATGTCGAGAGTCGGGGTCCTCACTCTTGCCCTATCTAATGTGTTTATTTTTATTCTCAAAATGTTTTCTCAATTTGCACATAACCAGTCTGAAGCACAAGATTTCCGGGGGCTGTTTGACGAACAGAATATCGCAGCTTTGCCCTAACAAAATTAAGTGCATTGATTTGAGCTGGCGACATGGAGATTTCGCAAAAACCCGTGAGGGCATCCGTGATCGTCAAAGCACCCGTGAAAAGTGGAACAACAGATTCGTCCCCGATTGAAAAGACAAGTGATAAACCCGTTAGATCAAGAGGGGTTAGGGCGTCTGACTTCAATAGTTGGAATTGCAAAACACGATTCTCGTTATTAAATATAATTGTCGGTAACATGAACATTTTAACCTCTCGTTATTATCTAGGAATATCTGTTGCCGTTCTGTAAAGGACTTTAGCTGAGATTTGCCTCAGAGTGCCCGTCCCCGTAAAAGTCAAGCGCCTAATCTCAAAAGCCCCCACCAATCGAGGCCCATACAGGTTCAGGGTCACTAACGGGATAATCAAAGTCCCCGTCACCCATTGCCAAGTCCCTGACACAGCTGCGGCGTTATTTTGGATTAAGACGCCATATTCAAAATCCCTGACCGAGAATTGAACTTGGGCGTTCTGCACAAAAGCCCAGAATCTCACGACCACTTCACCATTATCTCGGACATGCGAAGCGTCAAGGAGTGGTGAGTAGGACGAGAGAGGTAGTACGGCTGATGTGGGAATTTTCGTATAGGCGAGATTCGAGGTGGAAAAAGTTGTGGTCGCATAGGTTATTCCCCCCAAACTATGCCCAGCATTTGACCAAAGTTCATGCGTTTGGGCGATCATGCCCCCTTGTGTAGATCCTCGGATCTGGGCATCAAGTGATGATTCGGGCGATAAAGGTGGTAAGTTGCCCTGCGTTAAAAGAATGCTCATAAAGTACCTCTCTCTCTCATCGCTGAAGAGACGTTAAACACCCTGATAAAATCACGATTACCCCTATAAATGTTCTCATTTGGAATAGAGTCCGACCACCTAATCCCGTCGGGATCCGTTGAGTCAAAGTCCGCTCGGATTTCGATTACGACGGGAAAGGACTCCTCATAATCGATCACATCAAAGGGGATCGCCAACCTCACCGGGAACAGGAGGGGAATATCTTGTGGATAAAGCTGCGCTGGTCTTCGAGAGGTCGTGGCCCCCGTTAAGATCCCACCCCAAACCTGACGATTTTTGTCGTAAAAAGCGACTTCCCGAAATCTCCAGCCGTGAAAAATGTTGTTTAAAATCGGGACGTTAGGCACCCCCGAACATGGGTAGCCGGGATATCGCGCATTGTCTGTGACCGTGTAGATAGTTGTTGGTGCAACGTTTCCGTTCGTGTATTGCTTAAAGAGAGCAGTAAAAGTGATAGGGATCGAAGATATGTTTTCGGTCAAGTCGCCACTAGTTTCAGGGGGCGCTGCGGCTGTTGCCACCACAATCATAAGAGTCACGTCTATGACACCCTTTGCATGTTGCGTAAGCAACGAACACTGATCAAGCAGGGTGTTCTTTTCCGAATCGACCCCTAAATGCATCCACGGCCAAGCGTTTGGTTCGGGCTGCTGGGTGGTCCAATGGACCATGGGGCCAGAGTGAATCAGCTTAGGACGCATATACAAGGCACGAGCATTCTCCACAGACAGAGAGGTGTCCGAAGCCCTAGCGACCTGCCCAGCTCCCCCTTGACACGTCGCTATGTCCCTTTTGGAATACTGATAAAACTCAGACATTTAGATGCTCTCCGACTTGATAATAACACTACGCGAGGTCATGCCCCCAATTCGAGTTTCCAAAAACATCAGGTTCGCCCATGAAGGGGTGGGCACAAGTCTCGCGGTTTGGTGGTTTCCACCGCCTCCGTTCGGGACGCGAAATCGCGCCATCAATTCGTAAGACGAGATTCGATCTGTCAACACCGCGCCTGTAAGTGTCAAAATCCAGTTATAAAGTGAAAAAGCTCGAAAGTGATTAGCGGTCACGACATTTAAGGCTTGCTCCCGAATCGAGACATCCCCACCCGCACTCTCGCTCAACGAGAAAGTCGTTGAATCCGTTGAGATATTACCCTTTTGCCAAAGAATCAAGAAGGTTTCGGTTTCGACTGTTGCTGGCATGTCCAGATCCAAAACAATTGTATATAAATTATTTGCGCCCACATCGTTAGTCTGCCACTGAACCGGGATCGAAGAGCCGAAGCCCACCAGCTCAAGTCGGGCATCGACCCCAATGTCCTCAACTTCAAAATTAATCGTCCCATGCCACGTAACCTCCACACTTTTTAGCCCCCTCGTGACCAAGAAGGGCATCATAAAGATAGAGCTTTCGATGAGAGACACTTGAGATGTAAAATTATTCCCATACTGCGAATTAGCACCAGAGGCACCCATGTGGCGGGTCACAGCCCCCCCACCTTCGCGGTGTAAGTGCTGGTGATTGTTGGCGATTGAACCCTCTACAAGAGACGAGAGGGGGTGGTTATCGAGCGCGCAGTCATTGTCGATTGCCCTGAAAAACGTACCATTAAAATACCCTGAATCTGACATGTCCTGTCCTCTCAAAAATCAAGCAAAAGTATCTGGCACATCCGTTGCGGGACCGGGGCGGTCAAGGGCCGCCGCGTTCGTTAAGTTCACGAACGGGAAGGGAAAAGCCGCACCATATCGAGATCCGTTTGTATAGATATTCGCGGGGGCTAGCACGATCCAATCCCCCGGATCGGCTGTGCCGAAGCTCGAATCCAACTGGATGATCGCGTCATTCCCGCTGGGTGTTACAGAGACCACAATCCGATAATCGAACGTCGCCGCAAGATTTTTGGAATAAACCTCTACCTGATCGGAAGCATTAAAAGTAAATGCATCCGACCCAGAAGTCCCGAAATCCGAAGTCAACCCCTCTATCAGATAGGCCCCCGAACCGAGAAAAGTCTTGATCCGACAAGCGGGGGATCGGTATTTCGCGAGGCGACCGAAAACATAATTGGTGAGGATCAATTTGACTTCATAAAACTGGGAATCCAAGACGGGGCGGCATGACAGGATCTGACCGAAAAACATCACAGAAGTCCAATCTTCAACACGATTTCCGGCGAGGTCATAAAGCAAGGGTGTGATTAGACCGTCAGGGCGATCAAGGCGGACCCATTGTCCACAAAAGAGCGGGCTCGTAGCGGGGAGCCGGACCGTGATTTGTGGGAGCCCGTCAAACCTCCAAATGAGGCGGTTAAGAAGATTGGAAAGCGCGTAAGTCTGCGAATTTGATGAAGAAACCGTGGGGTAATTATATTCGGTCTTTGCGGCGTCAGTTAGCCTCGTAGACCGCCCCCCCACATCGGTTCGAACCGATGTCCCGTTTACCACCACCTTCCTTCCCTCAGCCCACGGGAGCGCTCCAAGGGTCGCCACCACCTGATCCAAAACATCCGAGCCTATATTTCTCCACTCGAAATACTCTGGAAGCGGCTGTAAAAGCGGGGCATTTACAAAGTCCTCGATAGAAGCTAGCCCGACTTGGATCGGAATCAAAAAACCCGCTGGACTCATAACAAGCGCGAACCCATATGCGCTCAACACCCCATCGATGATTGTCTCCAAGATCCTTACAGGACCGCCATCCCATCCTAGGATCAAATCATCGATCTCTATCCCACTTGTTTTTGCGATCATGGCGTCCCAACTCGGCTTATCCAGTAGGTAATCCAATCCCGCACTGAATTGAGGGTGCATCACGTCGTATCGAGATGTGTCAGCTTGATCGGTATTGCGAGTCGAGAAGAGGAGCGCAGCTGCGATCGTGAGGGGATGATAAGGATGTGGACAAGCCTTTGTCGGGGAGATTTTTTGAGAGGTCAAAGAAAATGACAAGTCGTCAAGACGCTTTGAAAACACCGCCAGCTCTCTGAAAGGCCCCGAAACCCTCTCCCCCACGACGAAAGAGGGAGATCCTAACCTTGCAGACGATTGAATGTTCGGCCCATAAGCTAAACATAGCGCAGATCCCACTTGCACAGGTCTGGTAGATGCAGCCGCAACAAAAGGGGCATCCTTGTAAACACGACTTGCTTTTGCAAAAGACGAATCTTCATTAATAAGTGGCCCATACGAGCCGACTACCCCTTCAGAAGTTAAAAAACCTAGCACACTTTTGTCACGGGAGAAGAGAAAAGGAAGTTTGTTGACGGTGACCCTAGCGATTGAAGACAGAATATCGTCAGCTCTTAGCTCAATCGTGTTGGTCCCCATAACGGAAGCGGGAGCCGCCGTCAAGAATCCCCGCCAGATTATCGCGACGGAGGTAGGCGTGTTCGTGAAGGATGGATCATGGTTAAAACCGGGCGCGAAATCCATCAAAACGATTTCAACCGTGCGCCCGATCCAATAATTCGGACGCAGATAAAGCCCGTCACCCGCAGAGTGATCAGAAGCGGTTGTCCCCCCGCATCCTCGTGCAATGTCAAATTCACCGGGCGAGATTTCGACGATTATTTTGATAACTTCCTCCCCCACATAAAGAAAACTGTCCACAGCTGGGACGCCAGATATGCGCGCAGAGGTTGCATTAAAGGGTACAAAATTATCAAAAACAGCATTGGGTTTCCGCGATATGTTTTGGGACAAAAGTCGTGTCGATATCGGATCTTTTGCGTTGATTTTTATCGAGATAGATCCTGCCCTTATCTTTGAATTAAAAATATCGACTTCAGTCGCAGATAATTGAGGAATGCTTGCCAACACATTGGGAATAAAGTTGTGATTGTCAGATCCTATCGTAATGTTCTGAGATCGTTGAAGAATCCCGTCTCCAAGAATGGAAGCATTAAGATTGATCGGATCAATCCAAATTCCTTCGATAAGAACTCCGACGGCGTTATAGCCCATAATTGCCTCCAAGAATTATATACGCGATTTTTAAACCCCAAGCGTCCATACCAAGCTGCGCTCTTGAAGCGATCGAGTCCATTGACTGCGCCATCGCCTGACTAGCAAACCTAACGATTTCATGTTGATGCAGCTCTATCTTTAAATCAATATCAACTTGATCGTAAGCGACCAAGATATTTCCTAAATCGCGCCCGTGAATCGTCCACAAGTTTTCAAAAGAATTATTCTGATCGTTTAAAGCCATGCCTGCTTGTGTCGCAAGTGATTGAATTGTGGCCCTATTTTGGTTTACATATGATCCGAAAACAAAAGAGTAGGACAGGACGCGATTCCTCCGCTCTCTCCAAATCACCGCTTTCGCCGCTTCCGGGTGCGAGCTTGACCAATTGGTGACGCGGCTCATATAGCTGTCTTTACTCTCCGCTCGCCCTTCAAAGAGCGACCAAGGACACCATGACCCATACGCAGAGAAGATCCCGTTTAAGCTCCCGGCAACAAAGGCAATATTCCCGGTCACTGTTCCTGAAAACCCTAGAACCCTTTGAACAAGAATGCTCGTGGAACTCATGTTAACATTTGTAGAAGATCCCACTGTCCGCCTCAATCGAACCGATGATCTAAGTGCATAAGACGTCGGTCTAAGAGGCTCTACGACCCATGTCCCCCCGATCACGGCGGCTAGACGAGCCGTGAGGTGACGATAGAGAGATGGATAAGCCGTTGCAATCGCACCTGTTTCGTCGTGAGAATAATAAGTCCCCGGTGTCAAGGTGACTTCCACCCCGTCAACCGATATCTTATCTGTTGCGGATACAACCAAGGGGTAATAATGTCGATCTAATCCAACTATCATCTCGAATTCCTCAGCATGTTTTCAAATTCTTTGCTCATTATATCCCCAATCAATCTAACAGCTTGCGGACTTTCAGCGGCGAACAATGCCCCGTCAAAAGACATATTTATTGTGAGGGGTTGATCCCCCGGTGAATCGGATGATCTGGCGAAATCATTTAACGCTTGAGCCCTACCCGAATCCGAAGATCCACCGCCACCCCCCGAACCCGAAGACGGTAGGACGGTCGCCATTGATCCCGTTGATCCCCCGGATCCACCACCTCCCCCGAACGCAGCCGCAGCAGCATATCCCGCTGCCGCAGCCGTAAGTCCAATGCCCATCGGTACATTTCCCGTGGCATAAGCGGCGGTCGCCGCCGCTGCGTTGATCAGAGCCTCAATTCCCGCCTGCAAACGCTTGTCTTTGACAAAACTTTCCGTGACTCCCGAAAGAATCCCCACACCCGCTTGAAGCCCCGATTGGATCGAATCCTGTTGTTGCTCCGTGGTCGCGCCCACTTTATTAAAGTTGCGCATAGCAACCACCAAAGGGTTCACCGAGGCTCCCGCCTTTGAAAAACCCGAAAACATTTTAGAGGTAGATTCGGAAATATTGTTCAGCAGATCCGGAAGAGAACCGAGCGCGTCATTCGCAAGATCCCCCATGAGGGTGAGCTGTTCGGTCTCTGCCTCGTAGCGCCCCTCGATTCGCGCCATGGCGAGATCGAAACGCTCTTTGACGCGGGCATCTTCTTCTTCTTCACGCGCCAACTGCTCTCTCCAAGCCTGATCCTCGATCTCATACCCCGCCACACGATCCGCGCGTCTGGACGCCTCCAGATCCTTGATCTTCTGCTCGTAATCGAGCTGGATCCGTAACGTCTCAGTGGTCTGTGTGGCATTCCGTAGTCCCGATGTTTTGATCTCTTTGAGGCTTTGACCTAGCTCTACGAGTGATTTTGACCTCTCCAACTCGATCACGAGCTGGGAATTTTTTAGCTTCTGCGCCTCCAATATCTGGCGGTCCAAGTCCACGAGGACGAGCGCCCTAGCCTCCGCAGCTGCGTCGGCTGGGTCTACCAGATCGCCTCTAGCCTTCCCTTTCCCCTTCTGCCCATCGCGGAGGTTCTTCCCTAGCTTCTTCCCCGTCGTCTCGACAACCTCACCCAGCTTATTGACAACATCGATCGTGCCCTGAATCTCTGCGCGGGAACCAGTAGCTGCTAAACCGAGGGTGTCGAAGGCCCCTTGCCCCGCCTCAGCAGTCGCTTCCAGCTTCTGATCAAGTTTATTCAGAGCTTGAACCGTAGCACCCGAAGCCGACTTTTTCATAGCTTCAAGACCTAGGCGCATATCCTCGACTGCTTGCGGAACCTCTTGCCCCGTGAGTTGGATCAAGGTGATCAAGCCCGCAGTAAGCACCTCCAAGCCTTCTGCGGTGAGAGCTAAGGTCGCGTAAAGCCCCACCTTTAACGACTCCGTAAGGGCGTCTACGGCGGTTGCGCCCGCGATCACGAGCTTGCCCACACCCCGAAGGTACAAGCCGAATCGGGCGATTTCTTCGGAATTGGATTTGACAAAAGTCCCCAGCTCCTCTAGTTTTTTGGAACCGTAAAGTGCGATGTTCGCCCCGAAAGCTGCGATCTCTTCTGAATTCGCCCCAATGAACTTTTCGAGGTCCCCTAGCACGGAGGTGAGTGTTAAAGAGACACTCTGGAAGACCCCACTCTTGTCAATCGTCTTTCCGAGACTAGCGAACACTTTGTTTTGCGCTTTTTCCAGCTTCGCATTTGCTTCCGCGATTGATCCAAGAGAAGAGGCCGCGTGACCTGTTTTTTTGGACTGTTCGTCCCAAGCCTCGTTCGACCTACCCACCGCCGCAGAGATAAGTCCAGCGGCCTTAGCAGCCGCCTCATATGCAAACTTAGCCACCTCTAATCCCGCGTGAAGCTTTTCTATCGCGCTTGAGGTGGATTTAGACGCTTCACCTTGCTTTTCCGTAGCTTTTGTGGCGTCTTCGGTTGCGTCTTTGGTACCCTCTTGGACCGCCCCCATCTTCTCAAGCATGTCGGTCATTTTTTTGACAGCTTGGGAGAGGTTATCGACCGCTTCGAAAGATAGTGGAATGGACTCGGACAAAATAATCACCTTTTTTCAGATCAAACCATTAGATTTCAACAAATCCAAGGCGGATTGTTTTTCCCGCTTTTGCTTCGCCACCCTACTCTCTGCCAGAATTTCACACTCGGCAACGTCAAAAAACTTTATTCCGCAAGAGGTTAGCGGGCTGTTGCCCCTCTTCACCACGATCACGTACTGATTCCACAAATCGACGAGGTGCGGGGAATATTTTTCCCATTTGCAATGGAAAAGCGCGGGGTCCACGCTGATCTTCACCCCCCGACAACGTGGGCAGGCACATTCTTCCCCCCGCAGATCTACGAGAAAATCTATTAGGTTTTTTTTTCGGGGGCGGAGAGACGGTCGTGATCCACGAGCTGGTGAAGAAGGTTCGTGATTGAATCTAACGAGACCTCGCTCAGGAGGTCCAGCCTATCTGCCTCGCTCAAGTCCGCCCACGTTAAAGGTTTTTCTTCGTCGTCGACAAGCCCCGCAATATCCACGATTAGCTCCGACACGGCCTCTAGCGCACGGCGGTACACTGTCACGTCCAGCGACTGATTCGAAGATCGCATCTCTAATAAGAGAGAAGAAAGGTCTAAGATCCCGATAACGTTCAGTTTTTTTACCCTAACCTCAAAACCTTGCCCGTCAATAAAAAGCTCTGAGGAGTTCGTGGGCTTGTTCTTGCGATAAAATCTTGCCATAATATTTGCACCTGTCCAGTGCCCCCCTTTTTGGGGGGGATTTGTTTGTCAACCTAGAAACCTAGAATCACGTCAGGGTTATGACGATTTCATCGTCCCCAACCGTCCCGCGTGTCAGAAAGAAGGGTACGTCATGCTTGACGACACCCTCTGCGCTCGAAGAGATCGCACCAAACTGGAGCGCGGGGGCCGTGATCGTCGTTGTGCGAACACCATCTGTTAGAGTGGCGCTTAGAGCTAAGGTCGCCCCGCTTTGCATCGCCGTGATACAGGCTTGGAGAGCGGTTAAACCGTCTACTAACTTCAAGCTACCCGACATACGACCACCGCTCATCCCTCGTGTGAGAAGGGCGCGTGTCAAAGTCCCCGCCGTAGCAGAACCCGTGCGGATCTCCGTGACCGTCCAACCGCTTGAAATCTCAATAGATTCAACGGGATACGACACAGCACCGATGGTAACCACCAAATTTGTCACGAGCGCGCATATCGCGCCTTCGTAACTGCTGGGGGCGGAAGGCTTCGTGATCGTAGATACGGGGCGGGGGGAATAAATCGCGATGCCCGATCCACTGATTACCGCTTCCTCGCCAATCGTCATATTAATGGATAAATTTCCACGATAACCTGACGCCCTTTGAAGGTAAGCTTGATTGTTTTCAAGAGAAAGCGCGTAAATCCAACAGGTTGCGCTCGGAGTGTCGGCCATATCCCCAACGGTATTGGGACGATACGCGACACTTGTGGCCGCAACGACCGTCTTCCTAAAACCCGACGCCATGATCCACGCGTCCCAAGCGGGGGGCGTCCCAGCCCCTACGAGCCTCCCGCTCATGGGCATTTCCCATGTCAAATCATTGTGACTATTTATCACGCAGTGACGTTCCCCTGACGCTGAAAAAGTTGCGCGTGGCGATTCGATCATGATCTGCTGAGGAACGATATCGATGGCGCGAAAGGCTTGAAAAACTGTTGGGGGGCCGGGAGCGATTGGGTCTACGCCGTAGGTCACTTCTGACTGGACTCGTGCGATCTTACGATCGCCTGAAATTAATGACATTTATTTTCTCCTGATTGGGGGAATAGATTTTAAAGATCACTACTAGAAGGAGCTTATAAACAGATTATCTTTAAGCGATCGAAAAACTCGACATCGGGAGCGAAACATCTTGAAGGATCTCGACTTCAATCACGGCTCGCCCTGTGAGATCGCTGTTGTTCAAGATGACGATATCCGACAAGTCCGAAGTGACCTTTATCTCATGGATATGGGTTTGATTTACTGAATGCTTGTACAGCACCTCTATGACACCCCCTCGGAGAATGTCCGCCATCCGGCTGATCACTTCAGTTCTGGCTAGATTTATTCCTTCGAAAACGACATCCGAATATCCAGCGGGACTCTTGAAAAGGATAACGATCCGATAGCTTGAGACATCAAGACTACCCCGCACGTTTCCATTCCCCGTGCGCATATCTTGAGAAACAGTGGGGCCTGAAGGGTAGACAAAGCACCCCGATCCCCACCCTTGCAAGATCTTCGAGATGTCCTCCTCTGTCGCAAGCATGTGAAATGCTTGGGGATTTGGAACATGGATTTGATTGCCCGTGTCGTTGAGGATGGCAACTTCATTACCCAGCTCCAAGCGGAGGACGGAGATCAAGCGCTCCATAGCACGTCTGTTAGCTACACTCTTTGGGATCAAGGGCATTATTTATTCTCCACGGATAATTGCGAAGTTCGGCTGATAGCACGGTAAAAGTTGAACTTCACGCTTTTCACGACTTCGTCCCTAAGTGATTGATTAATAGGGAGAATCTTTCGTCCGGGGAAGCGCTCACCAAACTGATTAACCCCTCCAGACTCTATCTTGGCGATATACGGTAAAGTGCTACCAAAAGTCGCCTTACCGCCCGACAAACGCCATAAGTGGTTGGAATCACGCGGGTTTGTTAGGGAGGGGTAAAGCCTCTCCATACTCCCCGGAACCCACCTGAGGGGTTGGGGGCTCGCCCCCAGTGCCTTTTTGTACGCCGCATATTTTGGCTCCCCCCCATAACCCGCCCAAGCCTCGCCATTGGAACGGCCCCCCGTCCTGAAAGCTTCGCGAGCCGCGTCCAATAGGACTTCTTGCACGGGTTCTAGACACTCCGAAAGATTTATTCTTTGGATTTTCTTGAATTTCGTGATCAACGCCCCAAGGGCGGTCACTCTGCGGGCTCAGGTGGCGCGATCAGATCAGGTTCGGGGTCTAGACAGATCAGGTGAGGGGCGGCGGGATCGTCCTCCTCAAGCTGCACAACCTCTCCGTGTCTGTAAACCCGCCCCCCGATCATGATTTCGCCATAAGACAACCATGCGTAATTCTTCATTTCACCATCCACTGTAGTTGCGGCTGTTCCAAGCTCTTTTTGAGGGATTATCGGGACTAAGGTTTGAACGGACTTGCCTAGCACTTTGGGCATTTTGTGCCTCTCCAAGATTTTGAGGGGTAGATTTAAGATCCTCGGTTATTCTTTTCCATTCGTCAAACCGACGAGTGATCTGATCCTGACTAGCACCCAATCTTTCAAGGCTGTAACCCCCCGAATAAGAGATGATCGCGTCGCGCACCAACTCAACTTCGTCATCACCTAGACTTTCAGGAGCGATCCCATGTCTCGTCAGGATCGCCGCGACTTGTCCAGAGGCTCTACTGATAAACCCTTCAATTTGCTGGGTATTTAGGCCCCTCGAATTTGAGGAGACATTGACAGTATCCGTAGGAAGCGAGTCAAGAACATCTTGACAGCTGACCCCAAAAGTGTGTAAGGGCATTTTTATTCCTCTTGACAAGAGATTTTAAAAGAAAAACCCCCCGCCGCTCTTGGGCGGCGGAGGGTCTAGGGGATCTCGCCCGGACAGGTGAGCGAGATCCCATCTTGTAGACCCCTCACGACCTAAGTCGTGGGGATCGTTGGTTAATCAGGCGAGGATGTTCGTGAAAGTCCCGACCGCCTGAGCGTAAGGGATTCTCAGAGTCGAAGATTGCTGCGCACGCAATTTCGTGACTTTTGCATCCCTGTCGTCATAAACGTCATAATAAAACTCCTCACCCTCCAAGATATACTCCGTGATCGCATCGTCGGCCCACATGACCGCGATCCGGGAGTGGAGGGTCCCCGTCGATGCGGGGAGCCTAAAGGCGCGCGAGTTCACAAGATCTCTGCCCGCAATGTGCACATTTGCGAACCCGATCCCGTACAACTTCGTCAGAAGCTCGCCGTCCGACAGTCCTGTGACGCCCGATCCCGCAGCTGCACCCGTGAAGAAGGGTGAGAACTTGAGAGCTTGTGCAACGTCACGTCCGAGGAAGAGATTGTTCGCGCCCGTCAGAACCATGTGGTCAGAAAGTTGGCGAAGGGGATTGTGCGCGGGGTCCGCGTAGTTGTCCCACCTCTGGTTGTTCGTGAGCGCAAAATTTGTGACGCCCTGAAAATTCGCCACGGTCCCCTGATTTCGAGCGATCAGGAGAAACTCGGACTCGACATCGAGTTTGACTTGCAACCCGGACTTTGTGCGAAGTTTCTCCTCAAGGTAAGATGTCATTGCGCTTGACGAGGAGAAAATTGTCTGCGCCATTGGGAAGGCAAACCGATTTTCGTTGAGGCGAAATGTCATCGAGGTCATTTCCGAAGATCCCATGGGCGTCGGGTCGCCCGGATTCACACGAGAGGAGCGCTGTCCCGAAGCATTCAAAAGCATCGACTCGTACGTCTCGATCTCTCTTGTAGCTAGGATCTTTTCCACGTAGATTTTTGGGAAGATCCGCCCGCAAGCGAATAGCTCGAAGTCGGCCAAGTGTACGGAATCGTTCAGAAACTCGGAGATCAGAGCTGGAGCCAGAAGCCCCGCGTTAAAACTACCCATTTTATTCCTCCTTAGGGGGAAATTAGTTTAAAAACTTCACGAAATAACTGAATGACCGCGCACCACGACCCGCGCATAAGCTGCGGCAGATCCGATAATTGCGGATCCAGCTTCGAGCAAAAGACCAACACTCTGAGAAGCAGCTGCGGTGGCGACTGCACGCCCAGCCGCGTCGGTGCGCACAACGGAACCCGCGATCAGAACAGCGGCGGTTTCCACTTCAGTTTCGCCAAAAACACATACAGAACCTAGGGTTCCGGGTGCGCAATCCAGCTCAGAAACGCCGTAGTACGCCTCCCCTAGCACGGTACAAGGGACAACTAAACCCCCCACAAGCTTGACGATCTGTCCCTTTCGGACCGCCGTGGCACCAACAGTGACGTTTGAAATAACATTGGACATTTATTTTCTCCTATGGAATGTTTTGAATTGACTTAAAGAAACGAGATCACTTGAGAGCTTTTTCGATCGCAGCGCGACCTGTCAAACCACTAGCCTTAGCGGCCGCGAGCTTATCCTCGGTGGTGACTGGCTTGCGAACGCCGGATGGGGCAGGGGGTGTGGGGCGATCTCCAAGACGTAGAGACAAGAGATTTTTATGGATCTTGTCTGCCAAACGTGCAGCCATCTCGTCTTCCTTCTTCTCCTTGTCCTCATCCGAAGCCTCAAGATCATCCTCATCATCCTTATCGGAATCGGAAGCCTCAATCTCGACTGGCTTCATAGCCGCGAACTGCTCCGTAAGTGATTGAATTTGTGCAGCAAGCTCTGCAACCTGCGCCTGAAACTGCTCTACCAAAGCCATGATCTCGTCTTCGCTCATTATCTTCTCCTTAGATTGAATCGCGTCACTTAAACGCAGCGACAAGGTGTCTTGAATTGAACCAATCCCGCGAAGGCGGGGATGCTCGGTTAATGAAAGCTCATCGACGAACGCACTGAATTGTTCGCCCGTCCCGTCTCGATATGATCCCGAAATCCCAATTGAGACATGTTGACTTTTAAATTCTTCGATATCTGCATAAGTTGCTGATAACCAGTCCACATGCAAATAGATCCCCCTCTTCTTTCCGAACCCCTTGACTTTTGCGTCAAGAACCGAACCGAAACGGGTTCCAGTGCGCTCATGCTCACGCAAGACGGGAGGGCGATAAGGTGTGGAACCTGTGGGGGTTATCGATTTCCAATAGTCTAAGGCTCTTCGAGTCTCTAAAACGATTGCCTTAGCTTGTTTTGACGAGATGATGCGCTTGGTGTAATCCTTTTTGGATTCATCCCAAGCCCAAATTTCTTGGTCTACTGGTAGAGCGAAAACCCACGAGTTCATTCAAATCACCTCTTGCTACTATAACGAAGATATAAACAGATTATTGCGATCTATTCCATTTTTATCAAATAATCTTCGAGCGCGGGGGCAATCCCAACTTCGCCCGAATAAGAGCTTTATCGTCTTCGTCGAGATCAAGAAATCCCGCCTGATGCGCTTGGACGATCTGATCGAGATTGAGTCCATCATCTTGTTGAGGAGATAGGGACCACCTCAGTCGTGGATACCTGCCCCTCCATGTGAGGCTATGACCCGTCAAAACGTCAACAATGTGCCTGATAAGACCCGTATAAGCCCTCGAACCCTCCCCATTGACGACGCGGCAGATGAGGGACGCGTAGTAGCTTAAAGACCTAAGCTGAACATCGTCTTTGACCGCTGCAAGTGCATAAGATCCCACCGATCCCGAACCCAGAAGTGCGCCATCGGCTTGGAGAATTCTTGAAACTTGTTCGTCACAATATCTTTTTGGTGCGTCAAAGTCGGGCATCTGCCCTTGGGGTGACGAAATGTTGACGCTGTACCCACCTTGGAGAAGTAAGATCGGATTGTCTGCCGCAACCATATTGTCAAGCATATCAATGAGTTGCGCATCATCGGCAGAATCGGCGGGGGCATCCTTATCCCGACTCACCCAAGCGATCGGACCACCGAATTTCTCGGCGGCTAAGGCCTCAAGTCGTGAAAATAATTGGTGCGCCTGTATAAAGCTGTAAACGGAGCGCATCGGGCTTAACCCTTCGAAGTCGTTACCCAATGCGCCAAGTTGATACAAAAGCAGCTCGGACGCGGGGACCAGATAATCGCCCCCGGATTCGGGCTGTGTGAATTTTATTCCGATTAATTCTGATTGATTTTCGTCCGTAACCCAGCCCGAAACTGTGTGACTGAATCTAAAAGATAGGCCTTTTATTTGCCCGATCCCATCGGTAATTTTAAGAAAAGTCGAGAATCCACTGATTAAAAAATAAAGGGCCTCTTCGACGTGCCGTTCCCACCCCCCGTCCAACCCGAAAAGAATTGACTCACATTTAGAGGCAATCTGTTTTGACTCGTCAGAATCGTCAAAGGGCTCGACGCTCCAAAACCCGGTCGTAAGACCTTCGACGATATTCCTTACCGCTCTCTGATAGCTAGCCGATTCAAGATAACCTTGGTGAAAAAGTCCATGATTTCGATAGCTTCCACGTGCAAGAGCGGGGCGATAGGTCGGATTTAAATCGCGATTTGTCGCTAAACCACCTTGAGCCCCATTCGAGTATCCCGCGATTCCCGCACTTCCTTCGACTTCCCCTAGACGGAGATCCTCCCCCTCGGTGAGGTTGGGCATGTCAATTTTCTGGGGCTCGGGGGTGGCGGAATAATCCTCCGAGGGGAGGATTTGGAAAATTCTTTTTGCTTCGAGCGGCATGGGGACCTCGTTCTTAATTTATTCCAGATATTTAAACGAAAGTATTAAAACTTGTTTAGCCTTGACGATAAAGAATTCCTTTGGACCAGTCTGGCCGGGCCACTGCTCGGGTGCTTCGCAAAATAATCAAGAGCTTGACTCGTCGCGTCAACTTGATCGTCGTTTTGACTGGCGGGAAAGCTGAGAAGCTCGCCAATAAAATCGGATAACCAGTGGGCTTCGGCAGGTAAGATCACATTACTGGCGGCAAAATAGGGCGTGGCAGACCGAGCGCGTGTCTCCTTGTCCGAGGTAGGGTTCACCCCGATAAGTCCCGCGATCTCCCGCGATAAAAGACTTAGCGCGCCCACACCATCAGCCTTCTTCTCGACGATTTTAGCGCTAGCTTGAGCCCAGAGGTCTTCTTCTTGATTTTGCTTGCGCATGACCTCATAAGTCTCGTCAGGAGACCAACGTCCCCGCACTTGATCTACAAGATACAGATCACTAGATCCTGAAGGGCGCATCCAGAGCTGCCCGACAGCCCAGCTGCCTTTGTTGTTCGCGCCACCACCTCTTAAATCCCACGACTGAATCCAGAGCCCTTCGCGGTCGGGTAGGGTGGTCCAACGGCGTTGCAACCAGTCCGCGCGGAATAAATTGCCACCTTCCGCGACGGGACTTTGTTGGTAAAGTGCTTGAAAACCTTCAGGATCAAGGGCTTTTAGCTTGACAAGATCCGCATAGGTTGCCACGGGATCCCATAAGGCTTCCCCGATTTCACGGGGATCATCCTCCGATGGTGGGGATTCCTTCAAGGCGGGGAACCTAACCTCT
>Ga0222708_1000169_pt1 | contig 18618 bp, 14 predicted proteins | sample AntAcemetage1576_FD_179806 | JGI IMG/M metagenome (GOLD analysis project Ga0222708, IMG submission 179806) | Saline water microbial communities from Ace Lake, Antarctica - #1576 | ecosystem: Environmental > Aquatic > Non-marine Saline and Alkaline > Saline | place: Antarctica: Ace Lake... | reverse complement strand
TGCCGCGGTCGCTGCCGGGCTTATTCCCGTCGCGCTGGGCAGTGACGGGGGTGGCAGCATCCGCATTCCTGCCGCCGCCTGCGGACTCGTGGGTCTTAAGCCCTCCCGAGGCCGCGTTGTGGCCGGTAGTGGTCTGGAATCTCTTGCCGGGCTCGTCGTGACGGGCCCAATCGCTCGCACGGTCGCCGACGCAGCTCTGGTCCTTGACGCGCTCGTCTCAGCCGGACCCTGGAACTTCGCCACTCGGGCTCCGGTCGAGCTGGTGCTGGCCTCGGGGGCATCGCATCCGCACGACGGAGCATTTTTGGGGGCGGCAATTCGGGGTGAAGGCCGATACCAGCTGGGGGTTATGACCACCTCGCCGTGGGATGACTTCACTGACATTCGACTCGATGAACACGCGCGCTGGGCCCTCGATGAGGCGGTGGCAACCTTCGCGGCACTCGGCCACGGTATCGACGAGGTCAGGCTTGACGCTGAGCCCGACTACGGGCGCCACTTTCGCGCAGTCTGGATGACCGGTGCAGCGAGCGTGCCCGCACGCACGCCAACGGAGTTGGCAGTGTTAGAGCCTCTTACTGCCTGGCTAGTCAGCCACGGCCGCGCGCTCACCGCCGAAGCGTTGGCCGAGGCGCTCGCCTGGCTGACCGCTTTTGAGCGCCGCGTGATTCGCCAACTCTCCAGTGTTGATGCGGTGCTGACGCCTGCGCTGGCTATGACTCCGCGCCCGCTCGGCTGGTATGACGCGGTGGATGCGGAGCGCAACTTCGAACAGCAGGTGCAGTACACGCCCTGGACGAGCCTCGTCAACGTGGCAGGCTTGCCCGCGCTGACTCTGCCGGTGGGTCTCACGCCGCCGCATTCAGCCGAGCCCGGGCTCCCCATGGGTGTGCAGTTGATAGGCCGGCCCGGCGGTGAGGCGACCCTGTTCGCGCTCGGGGCCCAGTGGGAGCGGCAGCGTCAGCCGCAGCGCATCCACCCGCCCCAGTGGTAAACCTGGCGCCCGGCTTGAGCAAAATTACGTGATTGAGGGTCGCCCGTACCCTTCGAGCAGGCGCAGCCACACCTCGCTCAGGGTCGGATACGACGGAACGGCATGCCATAGCCGATCGATCGGCACCTCGCCCACGACGGCAATGGTGGCGGCGTGCAGAAGCTCGGCGACGTCGTCGCCCACGACGGTGAATCCGACGACAACCCGGCGATCATCGTCGACGATCATGCGCGCAGTGCCGGCGTACTGTTCGGCGTGCACGCTCGCCCCTGCGACCCGACCGAGGTCATAATCAACGACCGTCGTGCGTAGCCCACGACGCGTCGCCTCGGCGGAGTTAATACCGACACTGGCCACTTCGGGTGCCGTGAAGGTGACCTGCGGCACAGCGTCATGGTCAGCCGTGGCAACATGGGCGCCCCACGTGGCATCGTCGACGGATGCTCCGCGCGCGCGCGCCACGATCACGTCACCCGCGGCCCGCGCCTGGTATTTCCCCTGATGCGTCAACAGTGCGCGGTGATTGACATCGCCCACGCCGTACAGCCAGTGACTGCCTTGTACGCGCAGGGTGTCATCGACGTGTAGCCACCCACCGGGCTCGATGCCGACGGTTTCCAGCCCGAGGTCGGTCGTGCCGGGGGTTCGCCCGGTCGCCACCACCACTTCGTCTGCTTCGATGACGCGGCCGTCACTCAGGGTGATTGCGACCGTGCCGTCGTCGCGCCGTTCCACCCGCTCAGGAGACTCGTCGAGAAGCACCTGGGCGCCGCCCGCGCGCAGCCGTTCCGCGACAGCGTCGCCGGCGAAGGGTTCGACGCCGGTCAACAGTGCGCCGCGACTCATCAGGGTCACCTGGCTGCCGAGAGCGACGAAGGCCGTGGCCATTTCGCAGCCCACGACACCTCCGCCGATGATTGCCAACCGTGCCGGAATGGTCTCAGTGGTGGTGATTTCGCGCGACGTCCACGGTGCGGCTTCGAGCAGGCCAGGAATCGGTGGAATCGCGGCACCGCTGCCGGTGCACACAGCGACCGCGTGCACTGCGGTGACGGTGCGGGTGGTCCCATCGGCCGCAGTGATCACAATGTTGCGTTCACCGTTTAGGCGGGCGTGCCCGCGGGCCAACTCAATGCCCGCCTGGGCAAGCCAGTTCACCTGACCCGAGTCGTTCCAGTGGCTCGCAACTTCGTTACGACGCGCCAGAACCGCGGCGACGTCAAGCGTGCCGACCACGGCCTCGCGCGCACCACTGACGGCGTGCGCGGCGCGCAGAACGCTGCCCGCTCGGAGAAGTGCCTTCGACGGCATGCAAGCCCAGTACGAGCACTCGCCACCGACCAGTTCCGACTCCACAATCAGCACGCTCAAGCCGCCCTGCACTATCCGGTCTGCCACGTTTTCACCGACTGCACCCGCACCAATGACGACGACGTCGTAGCTGTCAGAGCCGTGCTCGGTGGCGGTTTCTGCGGTGCGTTCTGATGAGTTCATGGTCTACCTTCCGGTGAAGTGCGGGTCAGTGCGTGTGAGAAAAGCCTGCATGCCGATGCGGGCGTCGTCGGTCTGAGCCAGGCGAACGAGTTCGCCGGGCAGCGCGGTTTCGGCCGCGGATTCGCCTTCGCGCACGGCGAGACGCGCGTTCTGGAGGGTGGCTTGCACGGCGAGAGGAGCCTGCGCCGCAATGCGGCGGGCCCATTCGAGTGCGCGTCCCAATTGCTCACCGGGTGCGACGACCTCCTGCACAAGTCCCATGCGGTGCGCTTCGACGGCGTCGAAGCGGTCGCCAGTGAGGATCCATCGCATGGCGTTGCCCCATCCCGCCGCTGCAGCAAAGCGGGTGGTGGCGCCCCCGAAAGCCACAATGGCGCGCGATACTTCGAGTTGGGCAAATACTGTGTCGCTGGCGGCGACCACCATGTCGCTGGCGAGCACAAGCTCAACACCGAGGGTTAGGCAGGTGCCCTGCACGGCTAAGACGACCGGTTTGCGCACCCGCGAGCCGTCCATGCCCCACGGGTGAATGCCACCCTCGGGCACCATCGCCAAGCCCTGCGGCCCCAGCCGGGGCATAACGTCGGCAAGGTCGAGTCCGCCAGTGAAATGGTCGCCGTGTGCGAAGACCACTCCCACCCGCAGTTCTGGGTCACGATCGAGTTCGCCGTAGGCGAGCGCAAGCTGTTCCAGCATGGCCACGTCAGCAGCATTTCGCTTCTCAGGTCGATTGAGACCGATGAGCAGTACGTGCCCGTCGCGCTCAACGCTGACTCGCGAATTGGCGGGTACTGACGCGATCAGGTTAGTCATAACGCCAGCGTAATCGGCTCAGTTGCCTCAGTCGACGGGCTAGAGAGGTGGGCCGAGATGGGCTAGAGGGCTGGACAGCGGCGCGGTGGCGCGGAGGCCTATCAGCGACTCAGTGCTGCGAGGATGCGCAAAATCACAGTGAGGTCGTCGCTGGCCACCTCGGTGTCATCGATCTCGAGAGAGTCATCGGCATCCGTACCGGCGTTGAGCTGGCTGGCTGATGCGGGCGCAAACTCGGTAAGCCCGGCGCCGACGAGCGGTAGCGCAGCACGGGCTGCGGCAATCGCATCCGTGAGCTCGGTCAGTGCGAGCCCGAAGGGTACGGCGAAGCCCACGCTGTCGAAAACGCCCGGGTCGAGAACGTCGAGGTCGACGTGAATGTACAACACCGGCTCGATCCCGTCGGCTCGCGCGGCGGCAACCCGTTCGCTCACTCGAGCGCCCACCTCGGCGCTACTCACGTGGGTGATGCCCGCGCGATCGATGAAGTTCGACTCGGCCTCATCGAGGTCGCGCACGCCGAGGAGTAATACGTCAGCGGCGTCGACTACTCCGGCGTCGATGAGTGAGCGCAGCACCATGCCGTGAAACGCCTTGCTGGGCGATGAGTCAACAGTGTTGAGGTCAGCGTGCGCGTCAGCCCACAGCAGCACCACTCGACCGGCGCGAGCAGCATGCTCGATGCCGGCGTATTCGACGCCGCAGTCGCCGCCAATCACGATGGTGGGGGAGTCGCGTTCGGCCAGCGCTGCCTCGAGCCGCTCCCGCACTAGACGAATGGAGCTGTAGCGCAGCACTCCGGTGCCTTCGCTATCGCCCGCTTCCAGGGGAACATCGATCACGTGGGTAGCGCTCGAGGGCAGGTCGTGGCGTATCGCATTAGCGCCGTCGATGAGTCGCATGGCACGGGATGATCCGGAGCCCTGCCACTGCGGAACAACGAGAAAGGTACTGGTCATGGGCCTAGTCTCGCACTCTGCTGGCCGGGCCCGGCTGAGACGCGGCGTTTGCCGCCGCCGACAATAGCCACTCCAGTGGCGCGCGGCGCCCCTGCGCCTGGCAGATCATCCCCAGCGCTATTCCGCCGAGGGTGAGTGCGACCAGTAGGGGTATTCCCACGGCCGCATCGAACTGGCCGGCGGGGCCGAGCGGTGAGAACGCAGCAATGATGACGACGTGCGCAACGTACACGGTCAAAGCCACTCGGCCCAGTGCGGTGAGTGGCGCGGCACACCAGCGCCCCACCCGCCGAAGTTGCGGCGACGGGCTGTCAAGGGTCACTAGAGCGACACCCACGATCGCGACAGCCAGGCCCCCAGCACCCAGTAGCTCTGCAGCGGATCCACTGTGCGCCGTCGTGTCGACATTCGGCAGCACCACTCCCGCGCCGTAGCCTGCGACGCTTGCCACTGCACCCACCCCCACCAGAAGCACCCGTACGCGGGTGGAGGCAAGGCCAAGCCGCGCACACCACATCCCCACGAGCAACAGCGGCAGCCAGAGCAGCGCCGGGTAATAGCCGGTGAGTAGGTAATCGCGCGCAATCTCGGCGGCGTTCGGCGCCCCATCTAGCGGCCCGCTGGGCACCGCCCCGGTCAGCTCGACCACCCGATCGCGCACCAGCGGCGCCACCGACAGCAGTGCGACTGCGAGGGCGGCGAGTAACCACTTCGCCGCAAACAGTAGAGGCACCAGCAACACGAACATGACGCCGTAATAGTCGAGGATTACCGCGATGCCGCTGGGCAGCATCCAGAGCAGTACGCCCAGCACAGCTAAGACTCCGGCGCGCACTGCCAGACGACCCCTCGCGATCCTCGTTTGCCACCCCTCGGCAGACCCGCCGGTGACTAAGCCGATTGATACGCCGGCGACGACGGCAAAAAGCACTGACGGGCGACCATCGACCAGCAGTTCACTCTGGCCAGCGTCGCGCGGCCAGGTGTGGGCGGCCATCATGCCCAGAACGGCCAAGCCACGCGCCGCATCGACGCCGACCCAGCGCACAGACCTGTCACTCGATATCTGGGTCACGTGAGACAGCCTGCCGCCTGCGCCCTCAGCACTCGCTAACGATTACTGGCCGATGGCCTGCGGCGAGCTGCCCGACTTTAGCGCGGCAAGTCGAGCCTCGATTTCGGTTTGTACGCCGATGTCTTCCAAAGCCTCGAACTGGGCGTCGAGTGTCGACGCCGCCAACTCTTGACGCCCCATGACCTTCGCTTCTTCGCGGCGAATCTTTTCTTCGAACCGCCCGAGTTCACTCGACGAATCCATGATGTCAATGCTCTTCACGGCATCGATCACCTGATTTTGTGCCTGCGCAATTTTTGCCCGAGCAACAAGCTGATCCCGCCGCGACCGCAGTTCGTCGAGCTTGTCCTTCATGGCCTCAAGGCCTCGCTTGAGTTGGTCGACTGTCTGCGTCTGGTTGGCAATGGTCGGTTCCACTGCGCGCGCCTCAGACTCTGCTGAGAGTTGCTTGCCCAGTGCCACCTTCGCCAGATTGTCGAACTTGTCAGCGTCAACGACGTTGCCGGTCGAGCGCAGTTGGTCAGCCTTCACGCTCGCTGCGACGGCTTTGCGGCCCCAATCTTGGGCGAGTGCAACATCTTCAGCGTGGTCTTGCTCAAGCAAACGCAGGTTGCCGATTGTTTGAGCAATGGCGGCTTCGGCGTCATTAATGCTGGCGCTGAAATCGCGCACCAGCTGGTCAAGCATTTTTTCGGGATCCTCTGCCGAGTCGATGAGAGCGTTGATATTGGCCTTCGCCAGCTGGGCGATGCGGCCGAAGACAGACTGCTTTGACATCGATGGTGCCTTTCTGACGGGGGCAGGGATGCGGCGGCTGCGATAGTGGGGTGGGCGACGCAGCAACCAGCCTGATCCTACCCAGCGGCAATCCGGCGGCGCAGAAATTCGAGCTGGCGAGTGAGCTCTGGCGGCAGTCGATCGCCGAACGAGGCGAAGAAAGTCTCAATGTCGTCGGCTTCTGCGGCTAACGCTGCGGGGTCGAGGTGAAACAGTTCCGCCAGTGCGGCGTCAGCCAGTTCGAGCCCGTCTACGTTGAGCGCTCCGGGGCTCGGAAGCGAACCCAGCGGAGAGTCGACCGCACTGTGTTCGCCGTCGAGCCGACCGATCATCCATTCGAGAACGCGAACGTTTTCACCGAAGCCGGGCCAGAGAAACGAGCCATCAGCGTCTTGGCGAAACCAGTTGACCTGAAAGACGCGTGGCACGCGAGCCGAGCGGCGCAGACGCCGCCCGAAGTCAAGCCAGTGAGCGAAGTAGTCGGCCATGTTGTAACCGAGAAAAGGCAGCATGGCAAAAGGATCGCGCCGCAGTTCGCCGACGGTACCTTCGGCGGCCGCCGTTTGCTCTGAAGCGATCGTGGCGCCCATAAAAACACCGTGATCCCAGTCGCGCGCCTCTACCACCAAGGGCACGTTGCTGGCTCGGCGGCCGCCGAAGATGATGGCGTCAATGACGACGCCCTCCGGGTCGTCCCAGCCGCTTGCCATCGAGGGGCACTGCTGGGTTGACACCGTAAACCGAGAGTTGGGGTGCGCCGCGGGGCGCCCTGAGTCTGGCGTCCAGGGTTGGCCGCGCCAATCGGTGAGGCGGGCCGGGGCGTCATCGGTGAGCCCCTCCCACCACACGTCGCCGTCATCGGTGCGCGCCACATTGGTGAAGAGCGTGTTGCCCCACAGCATTTTGACCGCGGTGGGATTCGTGCGGGGCCCCGTGCCAGGAGCGACGCCGAAGAAGCCGGCTTCGGGGTTCACCGCGCGCAGACGGCCGTCGGAGCTGATCCACAGCCAGGCAATGTCGTCTCCGACGGTTTCTACTTTCCAGCCGGGCAGGCTGGGCGTCATCATCGCCATGTTGGTCTTGCCGCACGCGCTCGGAAAGGCCGCGGCAAGGTGGTAAACCCGGCCAGAGGGCGGCGTGACTTTGATGAGCAACATGTGCTCGGCAAGCCAACCCTCGTCGCGTGCGATCACAGATGCGGTTCGCAGTGCGTAGGCTTTTTTGGCCAGGATCGCGTTACCGCCATAGGCCGAGCCGTATGACCACATTTCGCGGGTGGCCGGAAATTGGACGATGTATTTCGTATCGTTGCACGGCCATGCCACGTCTTTTTGACCGGGCACCAGTGGCGCGCCGACGCTGTGCACTGCGGGGGCCCACGACGCACCGCGGGCGATCGCGTTGAGGGCCTCGTCGCCCATGCGTGTCATCGTGCCGATACTCACCACCACGTAGGGCGAGTCAGTCACCTGCACGCCGTAGCGGACCATGGGTGAGTCGAGTGGGCCCAACGCGAAAGGCACCACATACATGGTGCGGCCGCGCATTGCCCCCCGAAAGACGCCGTCAAGTTCTGCTCGCATGGCCGCGGGTGCTCGCCAGTTGTTGGTCGGTCCGGCGTCGGCTTCACTCTCGCTGCAGATGAATGTGCGGCTTTCGAGTCGGGCTACGTCGCTCTCGGCCGAGCGGGCGAGGAAAGAGTAGGGACGCAGGTCGGGGTTGAGCTGCTCGATAGTGCCCATCGTGACGAGGTGTTGCATCAGCTCGTGGCGTTCACGTGTGGTGCCCGTCATCCAGCGGATGCTGGCCGGCTGCATCCGAGCGGCGAGCGACGCCACCCACTCGTCGACATCAGTGGGGTGTGCGGCACGCACCGGCGCTTGCCCTGTCGGTGAACCTGAGCCGGTAACCGACGTTGCGGTCGGACCGGGGGCGCTGGTCTGGTCGAGAAGCGTCACGGTGGTCTCCTTCATTGGAGTGGCTGGTGCCCTCATCGCGTCACCTCGAGGGGGAGGGGCGCGCTGAAAAGCCGGCAAGAATCCCCAATCTAGCCAGGATCCCTCCGGTTTGGTCCGATATCCGCGACAAAAAAATAGAAAGAAAGACTATTCTTTCGATATTGTCACAACATGAGTGATCTTGTGACCCTGGGTCAGCGCATCCGGCATTTTCGCACCGAGCGAAGCCTGACGCTCGATCAGCTCGGTGATCGTGTGGGTGTCGCCGGAAGCCAACTGTCTCTCATCGAGAACGGTCGTCGTGAGCCGCGCGTCACACTGCTCACTCAGATCGCAGCAGAGTTGGGGGTGGCACTTGTGACGCTGCTGGACGCAACCCCGCCCACTGCCCGAGCAGCACTGGAAATTGAGCTTGATCGTGCACAGCGCAGCCCGCACTACGCGAGTCTGGGCCTGCCGCTGGTGCGCCCTGGCCGAACCATGACCGACGACGTGCTTTCGTCTCTCGTGGGCCTGCATCGGGCGCTCGTCGAGCGCGAGCGACAAGCGATCGCGACCCCCGAAGAAGCCCGCCGCGCCAACACTGCGCAGCGGCTGCAGATGCGAACGCGCCACAACTTTATTGCTGACATCGACGAGCTCGCCCAGAGCATGGTCAGTGGTACCGGGCACGTCAGCGGTGCACTGACCCACCGAGAGGTCGGTCTGATGGCTCAGAAGCTCGGTTTCGACCTGGTCTACGTCAACGATCTGCCCCACTCAGCCCGGTCGGTGACTGATCTCGACAATGGGCGAATCTACCTGCCACCGGCTTCCATTCCGGGTGGGCACGGGCTGCGGTCGATGGCGCTACAGGCTGTTGCCCACCGTTCGCTCGGACACACGGTGCCAGCAAGCTACGCCGAATTTGTGCGGCAGCGCTTAGAGATCAACTATTTTGCAGCCGCGTGTCTGATGCCGCTCGATCAATCGGTTGCGTTTTTGTTGCAGGCCAAGCGCGACCGGAATATCGCGGTGGAAGACTTCCGCGATGCGTTCGGGGTTACCCATGAGGCGGCGGCACTCCGATTCACGAATCTCGCCACGTCGCACCTTGACCTCACGGTGCATTTTTTGCGTGTGGGTGATGACGGAGCCGTCTACAAGGCGTATGAAAACGATGGCCTTCGACTGCCCGTCGACGTCACTGGGTCGATCGAAGGGCAGCCCGTTTGCCACCACTGGAGCGCGAGAGCCGCGTTCACCCGCACCAATCGCACAACCGAGTACTACCAATACACCGACACGCCCGAGGGCACTTTTTGGGAGTCGACCCAGACGGGCACGAGCTCGACTGATGAGTTTTCGATCACTGTCGGTGTGCCATTCGCCGATGCCAAGTGGTTTCGTGGGCGTGACACTGCGCACCGTCGCCGTTCAACGTGCCCTGATGCGGCCTGCTGCAAACGGCCGGACGGCGAACTCGCCGATCGCTGGCAGGGCAAGGTGTGGACCAGCGCAAAACTGCACGCCCACATCCTCTCGCCCCTGCCCAGCGGAACGTTTCCGGGGGTCGACGATCAAGAGCTGTATCGGTTTCTGGAGAGGCACGCGGAGGGTGCGCGCTGACGGCGAGCGGCGTGTCCCGCGGGCGGCCCTCAGGCTGCGGGCGTGGGGTTTTTTGGCAGCTTGCGCACGGCGGCGCGGCGCCGGCGGCGACTGGGGGTCATCGCGCGCATTTCCTCCATGCGGCCAAAGCACAGCAGCCGGTCTTCGGCCTGCAGAACCTGCGTGCGGCGCGGGTTAGGAATCACGGTGGTGCCGCGGTTCAGGGTCAGAACCGTGATGTCGCGGTCAAGGATGCCCGAGTCGCCCAGTGTGCTGCCGACGAGTTCGGCCCCCGCGTGTACGACCAGTTCAGCCACCCCGTATCCCGTTGACAGTGCCAATCGTTGCCGCACATCAATGTCAGGAAAAGCGACCTCGTGCGAGATGTAGTCGATGATTGCGCCTGCGACGTCGAGCTTGGTTGCCGTTTCGATGCCTTCCAGGCCCGGGGAGGAGTTGACCTCCATGACGAGCGGACCGTCGTTGCCTTCGAGCATGTCGACTCCAGCCACGCGTAGCCCCATGATTTGTGCCGACCGCACGGCGGCCCGCTCATACTCGGGCGTCAAAGAGATCGCTTCGACGGAGCCTCCTCGATGCACGTTCGATCGAAACTCATCGCCGATGGCGGTACGGCGCATGGCGGCCACAACCCGATCGCCGACGACGAGAGCACGAATGTCGCGGCCACGGCTCTCGGCAATGAACTGCTGAATCAAAACGTTTTGATTGGTGGAGTGCAGTGTTTCGATGATGGCCTCGGCCACTTTTGCCTGTGGAGCGAGAATGACGCCGATGCCCTGAGTGCCTTCGAGCAACTTGATGACGACCGGGGCGCCACCCACCCGTTCGATGGCGGGGCGCACGTCGGCACGGTTACGCACGAAGGCTGTGGCGGGCATAGCAATGCTGTGGCGCGACAGAATTTGAGTCGCCCTGAGCTTGTCGCGCGCATTGCTGATGCCGTTCGCTGTGTTGGGTGTGAAGACATCCATTTGCTCGAATTGACGAACCACGGCCGTGCCAAAGTACGTGATCGAGTTGCCGATGCGCGGCAAAATCGCGTCATAGCTCGACAGCGGTTTGCCGCGATAGTTCAGGTCGGGCTCGGGCCCGGTGAGGTCTACTGCGAACCGCAGAGTGTTCAACACTTTGACTCGGTGGCCGCGTTGCTCGGCAGCGGCGCGCAAACGTTGCGTCGAATACGACTGTGGGGCACGCGAGAGAATGGCGAGTTTCATGAGGAGTCCCTGACAAGATGAGCGGGTGACTAAGAGCGCCCATTCAACCACCATCGTCGGGTGGCGGGAATGGGTTGGCCTTCCTTCGGCCAAGGTGCCATGGATCAAGGCGAAACTCGACACTGGCGCTCGCTCGTCTGCAGTGCACGCCTTCGACCTCCAGGTATTGCCTCCGGGCGTGGACGGCGTCGAAACAGTGCGGTTCAGTCTTCGACCGTGGCAAGGCTCTGACGACGACACTGTCATCGTCGAGTGCCCGATCTTCGACCGGCGAGCCGTGCGCAGCTCGTCTGGGCACACTGAGCAGCGCATTGTCGTGCTGATGGAAGTGATGCTCGCCGGGCGCGAGATCACGGCCGAAATGACACTGAGCAACCGCGACACGATGGGCTTTCGCATGCTCATTGGCCGCGAAGCGTTGCGTCAGGGTTTCATCATCGATCCGGCGCGGTCATTCCTCGGCGGGCGAGCGCCCAAGGATGTACGCCACGTCAACCGCGGAGGGTAGGCGGGCAACGCTGCAGGTTTTGCGTGGTGTGGCAGGTGGTGCACCGCAGCATGCGTTGCACCTGCGGCGTCACCAGCTGTCACTGCCCGACATTTCAGCGCCCCCGACAGGATTCGAACCTGCGACCCTCAGTACCGGAAACTGATGCTCTATCCCCTGAGCTACGGAGGCTTGCTCAGCCTAGCGGGTGTCGTGGCCCCGTCGACATCATCGACACCACCGGCTTATCGACATCACCGGCCTGATTGCCCAGATCGTTTCTGGCATGTGACGCACCGGTAGAATTGGCTCTCGTGAACCCCGACCAGCTTGCCTCTGCCATGCTCGCCGTCGTTACCAAAGCCGTCGAGCGTCACGACGCAGGATCTGCCGCGGGTCTCACCGTCGCTGACATCGCTCTGGAGCGCCCGCGCAATCGTGACCATGGCGATTGGGCCACCTCGGTGGCGTTGAAGCAGGCGAAGCGGGTCGGGATGCCCCCGCGCGTGTTTGCTGAAGAACTCGTGGCGGGCATCCGCGAGATCGATGGTGTGGCGCAGGTGGATATTGCTGGCCCTGGTTTTCTCAATATCCGGTTGGATGCGGCGGCGGCCGCAGAACTGGCGCGTGTCATCGTGGAGTCGGGTGAGGCTTATGGCCAGAACGCGACGCTGAGCGGTCAGTCCATCAACCTGGAATTCGTTTCGGCCAACCCCACCGGCCCCCTTCACATCGGCCACACCCGTTGGGCCGCACTGGGCGACTCGCTGGCGCGGGTTCTCAGCGCCTCAGGCGCCACCGTGACGAGTGAGTTTTATGTCAACGACGCCGGCGCGCAGATGGCAACTTTCGGCGAATCAGTGTTGGCGGCGGCTTTGGGCGAGCCCGCCCCTGAGAACGCATACCCGGGCGAGTACATTGCGGCGCTCGGTGAGCGTGCGCGTGCGGCACGCGCTGATCTCAGCACCCTGCCGCGCGCCGACGCTATCGAGGTGGCACGTGAGTTGGCGTACGCGTGGCAGCTGGCTGAAATTCGCGAATCGTTAGCGCGCTTCAACGTGCACTTCGATGTGTGGTTCAGTGAGCGCGACCTGCACGACATCGATGCTGAGATCGGGCGGAGCCGCATTGATGACGCGGTTAACCGGCTGCGTGCACAGGGCCACGTGTATGACCTCGATGACGCCATCTGGGTGCGAACCACTGACTTCGGCGACGACAAAGACCGCGTCATCAAGCGCGGCAACGGCGTCTACACCTACTTCGCCGCTGACGCCGCTTATTACCTGTCAAAGGGTGACCGTGGCTTTGCCCACAAAATCTACTTGCTGGGTGCCGACCACCACGGGTATGTGCACCGCTTGAAGGCTCTTGCGGGCGCTGCCGGCGATGATCCGACCCGCGACATCGAGGTTCTAATCGGCCAATTGGTGAGTATCAACGGTGCACGTCTCAGCAAGCGTGCGGGCAACATCATTGAACTCAACGATCTTCGTGAGTGGCTCGGAACCGACGCCCTGCGCTACTCGCTGGCGCGTTACCCAGCAGATTCTCCACTCACACTTGACCCCGAGCTGTTACGCAAGCGCACCAACGACAACCCGGTTTTTTACGTTCAGTACGCACACGCCCGCACCCACCAGGTTGCGCGCAACGCCGCAGCGTCAGAGGTAGATCGCGCTGTCTTCGCTGCTGAGCTGCTCATTGACGAAACCGAGAGCGCACTCTTGGGTGTGCTCGCCGACTTTCCGCGAACTGTGGCGCAAGCGGCAGCGCTGCGTGAACCCCACCGCGTCGCCCGCTACCTGGAAGAACTCGCGGCACGCTACCACCGCTGGTACGACACCTGTCGCGTCACCCCGCAGGGTGACGAGGCGGTCACCGCCGTTCACGGCACTCGGCTGTGGCTCAATGACGCAACCGGGCAGGTTCTGCGCAACGGTTTGGCATTGATTGGCGTCTCGGCCCCCGACAGGATGTAGTGGTGAGCGATCCTGCAGAGCTGACGCCCGCCACCGGCGACGCCTCGCCTCGGGAGGCTCAAAAACAGCGACGCGGCCGCATCGCGATAGTGGTTGCCGTGAGCGTGGTCGTGGTGCTGGGCATTGCCGTGGTGGTTGCCGAGACTGTGGCGCGCCAGCAGGCGCAGAGCCTGATCGCCGAGCAGCTGCGGTCGTCGCTGCAACTTGAGCCCGAGCATCCGGTCGATGTCCGCCTCGGTGGGGGATCAGTTCTCGTGCAGGGACTCATCGGTCGCCTTGCCTTGGTTGAGGTTCAGATTGACGGCGTCGCTTTCGGTGAGCTCGTCGGTGACCTCAGCGTGATGGTCACGAATACACCCATCGATGCCAGCCAGCCCACCGAGTCAGTGCAGGCCGTGTACGAGGTAGCGGAGAGTGATGTTGCCGCTCTCGGAGGTTTTCTTAGCGGCACCCCGGTCAATGACGTGCGGCTCGACGAGCGTGAGATCCAATTTCAGACTGCGTTTTCTTTCTTCGGAGTCGATTTTGCAGTGGGTCTGGGGGTGACGCCCTCGGTTCAAGACGGGCGATTGGCGTTCACGCCCTCCAGCGTTGTGCTCAACGATGAGCGCATCGATGCCACCGACTTGCTACAGCAGTTCGGTCAAATCGTCGAACCGTTGCTCGCCTCACAGCAGTTCTGCGTCGCGCAATATCTACCCGCTGATCTCGCACTCACCGCCGTTCAGGTTGGCGACGAGCAGCTCACCGTCGTGTTCGGCGCGACAAACGTTGCCCTCGCTGGTGCGGGTTTCTCCACCCTCGGCACCTGTCCGTAGCGTGCCATTCAGCCGCCTTGCCCGCTGACAGAATCTGCCCGGTCACTCACCGCTAAACTCGGGCCAGCTTCAGGAACCAATCCGGGTTCGCTCGCTCCGCCCTCGCTCTCTCCACCCCCCGCTCTCTCCACCCCCGCTCTCGCCGTCTCGTGAGGTCACCAGTGCTCGCCAACCCGCTCTCGCCGTCGTGGCTCGTGCCGTCGCACGACCAGTCAGCTTTGCCCGCACATGTGTGGCCGGCGAGCGCTGTGCGCACTGAGTCAGGCGCCGTCTCCGTGGGCGCCGTCGACCTCACGCAGCTTGCCGTCGACTTCGGCACCCCCCTCTACGTCATTGATGAGCAGGATGCCCGCTCACGGGCAGCTCGCACTCTGGCGGCGTTCGCGACGGCTGCTGCAACGCACGGCACAACGGTGAGCGCCTACTACGCCGGTAAAGCGTTCCTGTGCACCGAGGCTGTGCGGTGGATGCTCGCTGAGGGCCTCAACATTGATGTCTCCAGTGGAGGCGAGTTGGCCGTTGCTCTCGCTGCTGACACTGACCCCGCCCGCATCGGGCTTCACGGCAATAACAAGTCATTGGCCGAGATCGATCGCGCAGTGGGCGTGGGTGTGGGCGCCATCGTTATCGACTCACTCATTGAAATTGACCGTGTCGCCGCGGCTGCACAGCGTCACGGTCGCGTTCAAAACGTACGCCTGCGCATCAACTCGGGCGTGCACGCCCACACCCACGAATATTTGGCGACGGCGCGTGAAGACCAAAAGTTCGGTATTCCGCTGGCCGAGGCTGCTGCGGCCGTCGCCCTTATCCGTGCCCACGACAGCCTGCGCTTTCTCGGACTGCACTCCCACATTGGTTCACAAATTTTTGCGCTCGATGGCTTTCTCGAAGCCGCGCGCCGCCTACTCACTCTGCACGCCGAACTGCTGACCCGCGGCCCCGTGCCCGAACTTAATCTGGGGGGCGGCTTTGGTATCGCCTACCTTGAGCGCGACGACGCGCCGGCGATTGAAGCGGTGGCCACCTCGTTGCTCGCCGCCGTGGCCCGCGTCTGTGGTGAGCTCAACATCCCGATGCCGCACATCGCGGTAGAGCCGGGCCGCGTCATCATCGGGCCGGCGGGGATCACGCTCTACGAGGTCGGCACCACGAAAGAGGTCACCGTGACTCTCGAGGAGCCTGCCCAGGGCTCAGCTGTGCGGCGCTACGTCAGCGTCAACGGCGGCATGAGCGACAACGCGCGCCCCGCGCTGTATGGCGCTGACTACTCCGTCGCACTAGTGGGTCGCGCATCAGAGGCCACACCGGTGCTGGTGCGCGTGGCGGGCAAGCACTGCGAAAGCGGCGACATCATTGTGCGTGATGCGTACCTGCCAGCAGACGTGCAGCCGGGCGACTTGGTCGCTGTTCCGGCCACCGGCGCCTACTGTTTTTCGCTCGCCAGCAATTACAACTATTTGGCACGCCCGGCCGTGGTGGCCGTGCGTGATGGAATCGCCCGCGTGATCGTGCGCGGCGAAACCGAAGCCGATCTGTTGCGGCGAGACGTGTTCGCCCACCGTGAAGGAGAAACCCCGTGATCGAATACCGCACCCTCCGGGTGGCACTACTGGGCGGTGGCAGTGTCGGCTCTCAGGTGGCCGAACAGTTGCTCACCCATCGCGACGAGTTGGCTGCCCGCATTGGCGCCGACATCGAGCTGGTGGGGGTGGCGGTGCGCGACCTCGACGCACCTCGCGACACTGCGATTCCGCGCGAACTTCTCACCGTCGATGCGCCGTCGCTCATCGTCGGTGCTGACATCGTTGTCGAACTGATGGGCGGCATCGAGCCGGCCCGAACCCTTATCTTGCAGGCACTCAGTTCGGGCGCCGACGTGGTCACGGCCAATAAGGCGCTGCTCGCTACGCACGGCCCCGAACTTTTTGAGGCGGCCGGCCAGGTGGGCGCGCAGCTGTACTACGAAGCCGCCGTCGGGGGGGCGATTCCGATCATCCGTCCACTGCGTGACTCACTGGCGGGCGACCGCGTGCAACGCATTTTGGGCATCGTCAACGGCACCACTAACTTCATCCTCGATCGAATGGATGCCCACGGCGAGTCGATGCAGCAAGCGCTAGCCACGGCCACCGCGCTGGGATACGCCGAAGCTGACCCCACTGCTGACGTGGGTGGCTACGACGCTGCGCAGAAGGCCGCGATTCTTGCGAGTCTCGCGTTTCACACCCTCGTGCCCGCCGAGGCCGTCTACCGCGAAGGCATCACCGACGTCACCCTCGACCAGGTGGTGGCCGCCCGCAAGGCTGGCTACGTCGTCAAGCTGCTTGCCATCTGCGAGCGACTCACCGACCCTGTCACGGGTGTCGACGGCGTGAGTGCGCGCGTGCATCCCGCTTTGATTCCCCTCACACACCCTCTCGCCGCCGTTCACGGCGCCAACAATGCCGTCTTCGTCGAAGCCGAATCAGCCGGGCCGCTCATGTTTTACGGCGCAGGTGCCGGCGGCATTCAAACGGCATCGGCAGTGCTGGGCGATGTGGTGTCAGCTGCCCGACGGCACGTCGTTGGTGGGCCAGGAGTCGCCGAAAGCACGCACGCCGATCTGCCAGTGCTTCCCATCACGGCCGTGCGGACGCGGTACCAGATCGCACTTCTCGTGGCCGATGAACCGGGAGTACTCGCCGCCATCGCCACCCTGTTTCAAAGCCACGGTGTTTCAGTTGAGACCGTGCAGCAGTCAGTGGTGGCGCGCGATGCGCTGAGTGCGCCGCACACAGCCAGCACGGCTACCCTGGTAATCGGTACTCACGAGGCTACCGAAGCTGATCTCGCCGCCACAGTCGCGGCATTGACCACCAGCAGCGCCGTTCACAGCGTGACGAGCGTTCTGCGAGTAGAAGGACTGTAGATGGCTAAGCAGTGGCGCGGAGTCTTGCACGAATACGCAGACCGCCTCGATATCAGCGCGGCGACCCCCATCATCTCGTTGGGTGAGGGCGGCACCCCGCTGATTCCAGCGCGCTTCCTCAGCGCGCGCACGGGGGCGAAAGTTTTCGTCAAATACGAGGGGATGAACCCGACCGGTTCGTTCAAAGACCGCGGTATGACCATGGCGATCTCGAAGGCCGTTGAACACGGGGCGCGTGCGGTCGTGTGCGCGTCAACCGGTAACACTTCGGCGGCGGCCGCAGCGTACGCCGCTCACGCCGGGATCACCGCGGCAGTGCTCGTACCCGAGGGCAAAATTTCGATGGGCAAGCTCAGCCAGGCTGTGGCACACAAGGCGGCGCTGATTCAGATCGAGGGCAACTTCGACGACTGCCTCGACATTGCCCGCGAGCTTGGCAAAAATTACCCTGTGCACCTCGTCAACTCGGTCAACCCCGACCGCATCGAGGGTCAGAAAACGGCGGCCTTTGAGGTCGTCGACGTCTTAGGTGACGCCCCCGACTTTCACATCATGCCCGTGGGCAACGCGGGTAACTACACCGCCTATCACCGGGGTTACCGCGAAGAGCTTGACCGGGGGGCGATCACGAAGCTTCCCCGCATGTTCGGGTTTCAGGCAGCCGGAAGCGCCCCGATCGTTTTGGGTGAGCCCGTCAAAAATCCCGAAACGCTTGCCAGCGCCATTCGCATCGGTAACCCTGCGTCGTGGGAGCTAGCGCTGGCCGCTCGCGATGACTGCCGCGGCTACTTCGGTGCCATCTCTGACGAACACATTTTGATCGCGCACCGGCTGCTCTCGCAAGAAGTGGGCATCTTCGTCGAACCCGCCTCGGCCATTTCAGTGGCAGGTTTACTCGAGCGCGCCGAGTCCGGCGCCATCCCGGCCGGGTCAACCGTGGTGTTGACCGTCACCGGTCACGGCCTGAAAGACCCCCAGTGGGCGCTTCGTGGGCCCGACGGTGTCGACGTGACACCGACAGTCGTGCGGGCAGATACCGCTGAGGTGGCGTCAGTGCTGGGGCTGCAGAAGTCACTGGTGTGAGCACCGTGCGCTCAAGCGTGGGGCACCCGGCGCCAGCGCATCCAGCCACCATCGACCCGCGGCTCGCGGGCCGTCGGGTGAGCGTGAAAGTGCCGGCGACGACAGCCAATCTGGGCCCCGGATTCGACACTCTCGGTTTGGCCTTGACGGTGTACGACGAGCTTGAGGTGAGCGTGCGCGGGCAACCCGGCGCAACCGTGACCGTGCACGGGGTGGGCGAGGGCGTCGTTGCCACCGATGACACCAATCTCGTCGTGCGGGCCATCGCGCGCACTTTCGAAGCCAACGGGTTCGCCCTGCCCGGGCTCGACCTGATCGCGCACAATGTGATTCCGCACGGTCGAGGCATGGGTTCGTCAGCCGCAGCGATTGTGGCCGGCATCATGGCGGCTCGGGGTTTGCTGGAGGGAATCGTCGAGCTGAGCCCGAACGATCTCCT
>Ga0222708_1000165_pt1 | contig 18920 bp, 15 predicted proteins | sample AntAcemetage1576_FD_179806 | JGI IMG/M metagenome (GOLD analysis project Ga0222708, IMG submission 179806) | Saline water microbial communities from Ace Lake, Antarctica - #1576 | ecosystem: Environmental > Aquatic > Non-marine Saline and Alkaline > Saline | place: Antarctica: Ace Lake... | reverse complement strand
CAACTACTACGACTACAACGCCAACTACTACGACTACAACGCCAACTACTACGACTACAACGCCAACTACTACGACTACAACGCCAACTACTACGACTACAACAGCCACACCGCTAACAACAGCTACTACTGCATCAACCACAGAAGAACCATCCAATAATAGTTCTAGTATCACATTACCCATTATACTTGCAGTAGCAGGAGTAGTGACATTATTACTTGGTGGCTTTGTATGGTATCGTAATCATCATAAACAAGAAGTTGCACCTGTAGATAAAGATATAGAGGGAGGAGTCAGTAACCCATTTTTCCATTCTGGCGACCAAGGAGCAGAGTATGAAGAACCAGAACCACAATATCTAGTACCAGCAGATCCCTTAGATGCATTGTATGAAACAATAAAAGGTGGAGCAAAAGATATAGTCAGCAACCAATTTTCCAAGGCAGGTGAGGGAGTTTTTGGTTTTGGCGACCAAGGTGAGGGAGTTTTTGGTTTTGGCGACCAAGGTGAGGGAGTTTTTGGTTTTGGCGACCAAGGAGCAGAGTATGAAGTGCCAGTAGCGCAAGGTAGAGATCAATCAGGGGAAACAGAAGGTAGGCCGTATCAAGCACTTCAGGGGCCTCATGCAATATATGACAATGCTGGTGGAGCAGCACTATATGAATATGGAACTGCCAGTGAAGCTACATTATTATATGACACTGCCGATGGCGCTACATTATATGACACTGCAAGTCCAAATACGGCGGAATATCTGGATGTAGAGGAGAGGATTAGCACATTAAATGGGAAGAATTCCTGCGAGGAATCAGAATTATAAGATATTTTAAAAATCTACAGATTGTGTTTTACTTTTTTGTCATATATATTTTATTTTTAAAAATGATAAAGAATACGACATGAAGGAGAAAAAACTTAGAGAGATTCTAGAAAAATCAAATTCTTTCCATGATGCCATAGTAATGGCGCGTAAATCAGATATAACAGCAGAAGATCTAAAAGCATATAATTCAATTTTAGAGGAGAAGTATTATTCTGAAAATAAAGAAAAATTCTGCCGTGCTTGCCTTATGACTGCAGAAGAGTTTGATATTCATACTACAATGTATGAGGCACATATAGATAAAGTTTTTCTAGATTTGATAGGGTGTTCTTATGGCGTGCATTTACAATAAGCTTATTTCTGAAATTAAAAATTAACAAAAAACCTAATTGCAATCGGAATATACAAGAATGCAGTAACTGTAGTGATTAGAAGGGCGCTGGTAATTTTTTCTGGTTTGTTATTCAGGATAGTTGCGACTATAAGCGAGTTCACTCCTAATGGAATAAACGAAGTAACCATCCATAATTGATGAATCTGGTCTGTGTAAATATGCATTATATGTCTATCAAGCAATACAATTATATATGCCATCAAAGGCCATGCAACAAAACGAGCAAGTAAACACATTCCCAGTAATTTAAAATCTATCTCTAGTTTCTTAATATTAGAAACAGATAAACCAACAACCATCATTCCTAAAATAGAATACATCACCGAAATGTTTTTTGTGAACACACCAATGCTATCTGGCATAACAATCCCCATTTTATTTACTATGAATGCTAGGATAAATGAATATAAAGATGGAAGCCTTAGAACTTTTAATAAACTTTTCCATGCAGTGTATTTACCAGCAGCTGATATATAAAAACCCAAAGTATTTTCATAGAAAGACATACCAACAACCATAAGAAAGAAGACTACAAGCAATTCTTGCCCAAAAAACACATAAACAATAGGGAGCATCATGTATCCTAAGTTTCCTGTGCCAGCAGAAAGTGCTAGAATATTTTTAGTATCATCTTCCCATATTTTTTTCCCAAGATGATAAAATGTTAGACACATAGAGCAACAAATTATAAAAAATCCAATTGGAATGAGAATCATGTTTGGCGCTATCTTTGCTATAGAGATGTTATGAAAAATTACAACTGGGTTCACAATATAGAATAACATCTGAGTGATGCTTTGTTGTTGCACATTAAGCATACGGCCTGCTATGAAGCCCATTATTATATAAATATATAATGGAGTGGCTGTTTGACTAACTAAATAAAATAAGTTCGAATTCATGTGACACCATGAAAAAAGCCCAATAACTAAAAGTATAGCATGGGCTCTTTATCATTTCAATTTAACATTAAGCAATGAAAAAATACCCTCTTACTCTTCTTGGTATCTTTTACGATTTAGCTTACGTCTTCTTCTAAAAGATTCATCGTTCTTACGCTGCTTTCTTTCTGAAGAAGTTTCGTGATAGCGCTTGAGCTTCATAACTCTAAAAATACCTTCACGCTGAAGTTTTCTTTTTAGATTTCTGAGAGCTTGCTCTACATTGCTCGAAATAACGTTTACTTGTACCAGTTTAATTACCCCTTTCGGAATTAAAGTTATAAAATATATACTTGAATAAGTATGCGCAAATATATATTACTTATATAACGAAATCAAATAGTTTTTGAAGAAAATGACTAAAAAAAATTTGAGAAAGGAATTCTTAGACAAAGTCAAATTAGAGGTGCCATTTCATGGATGGACAAAAGAGATGTTATTTTCTGTTGAAGTAAAGCTAAAATTAGATAGAAATCACCATATTCTGCTTTTCCCAGGGGACTTAAAAGAAATAGTGACTGAGTATGAAAAGGAGTTAGATGATTATACGGTAAAGTCATTCAATAAAAAATATTCAAAAAAAGAGATGAGGGTTCGTGATAAGGTAAAAGAAGCAGTAAAGATTCGACTTCAGGGGCAAAATAAAGAAACAAAAATTTTATTAGCAAAGCTAAATCATTTTTATTTTAACTTAAATAACTTTGGGTTGGCATATAAGAATTTTTGGCACACAGTGGATAAAATATGGTATTTAGCAGGAGATAAAGCTACAGACTTTAATTACTATACAAAGAGAGGATTGCTTTTTGCAGTATACAAGTCGACTTTTTTATACTACATAAATAGTGCTTCAGAAGAAGAATCTTGGATTTTCTTAGAGAAACGTATAGAAAATGTAATGAAAATTGGTAGTGTTAAAAACATCCCAAGCTTGATAGAAAAAGTAAAAGATAAAATACCATTCTTTAGATTAAGAAATAGGAAATAATGACAGGAAGCAAATACTATCCAGACGTCAGTTCAAGTCCTGACTTCGCAAAAATGAGCAAGAAAATTTTAGATCTTTGGGAGAAGGAGTCTACGTTCCAGCAATCTATTGATAATCGTCCTAAGGAAATTGAAGGCAAGGATAATGAGTTCATATTTTTTGATGGACCTCCTTTTGCTAATGGGCTGCCTCATTACGGCCATCTTCTCACAGGTTTTGTAAAAGATATAATTGCGCGATTCCAGACTATAAAAGGAAAAAGGGTGGAGCGTCGCTTTGGATGGGACTGTCATGGCCTTCCAGCTGAAATGGAGGCTGAAAAGGAGCTCGGAGTTTCTGGTAGAAAGCAGATAGAAGAATATGGAGTAGCAAAATTCAATGATGTTTGCCGTAAGTCTGTTATGAAATATACTTCTGAATGGCAGGAATATATCACTAGACAAGCAAGATGGGTAGATTTTAAGAATGACTATAAAACCATGGATAAAGATTACATGGAGTCTAGTATTTGGGCACTCAAGAAATTATATGAAAAAGGCTTGGTATATGAGTCAAAAAGAGTAATGCCTTATTCTTGGGCATGCCAGACTCCTTTATCGAATTTTGAAACTAGAATGGATAACTCCTATAGGAAGAGGGCTGATAAAGCTATCACTGTTAAATTGAAGTTAAAATCAAAACCTAAAGGCCTAAAATTAGAAGCTAAATCTTACTATGTTTTAGCTTGGACAACCACTCCATGGACACTTCCTTCTAATTTAGCGCTTGCTGTTGGAAAAGACTTAAATTACTCATGTATAAAAACAGATCAGAACGAGTGCTTGATTTTAGCTGCTAGTGGATTAGAAAAGTATAAGAAAATATTAAAATTAAATGACGACCTATTATCGCATCCAACTATTAAAGGGGCAGATTTAGAAGGTATGCATTATGAGCCGTTATTCGAGTATTTTAAGAATAACGCTAATAGCTTTAAAATCTTGGTAGGAAATTTTGTTGAAGAAGGAGAGGGCACTAGTGTAGTGCATATAGCTCCAGGATTTGGTGAAGATGACCAATTACTATGTGCAGAGCATAAAATAGAATTAGTATGCCCAGTAGATGAAGCAGGAAAATTTACCGATGAAGTGCATGATTTCTTTGGAATGCAAGTATTTGAAGCAAACGATCCTATTATTATTAAGCTAAAAGAGCAGGGTAATTGGGTTTATACAGAGCAATATATACATAACTATCCACATTGCTGGCGTACTGATACCCCTCTTATATACAAAGCAGTATCTTCATGGTATATAAAGGTTACAGCAATCAAACAAGATCTGATCAAAAATAACCAAAAAATAAACTGGATACCTGGCCATATTAAAGAAGGTTTATTTGGTAAGTGGCTAGAAAATGCTAGAGATTGGTCAATCAGTAGAAATAGATTCTGGGGAACCCCAATACCTATATGGAAGTCCGATAACCCTAAATACCCACGAATAGATGTTTATGGGTCTATTGATGAGATAGAAAAAGATTTCGGCGTGAGGCTAGATGATTTGCATAAACCATATATTGATCATTTAACCAGGGTAAACCCTGATGACCCTAGTGGAAAATCTGTTATGAGAAGGGTTCCTGATGTTTTTGATTGTTGGTTTGAATCTGGCTCTATGCCTTATGCTCAGCTTCATTATCCATTTGAGAATCAAGAGAAGTTTGAGAAACATACTTCTGCAGACTTCATAGTAGAATATACAGCCCAAACTAGAGGGTGGTTCTACACATTAATGGTTCTTTCTACTGCTCTATTTGATAAACCTCCATTTCTAAACTGTATTTGTCATGGAGTAATATTGGATGGAGAAGGGCAGAAGCTATCTAAGCGTCTTAAAAATTACGCAGACCCTAAGGAAATCTTTGATAAACATGGCTCCGATGCATTGAGATTCTTGATGTCTTCATCTTCTGTGATGAGGGGACAAGAATTGCTTATAGATAAAGACGGACAAATGATAAACGAAGTAGTGAGGTTGGTATTAAAACCAATCTGGAACTCATATAACTTCTTTACCTTATATGCTAACTCAGACAAGATATCTGGAAAATTGATACATGAGAGCAAAAATTTAAATGATCAATATATATTGTCAAAATTGAAGAATACTATTGATTCTATAAATTCATCATTAACAGAGTTTGATCTACCTTCTGCTTGTGATGCTATTACAAATTTCTTCGAAGTGCTTAACAACTGGTATATTAGGAGGAATAGACATAGATTTTGGAGAAAAAATAAAGACCAGGATAAGCAAGAAGCTTATGATACAATGTATACAGTTCTTTATAATATATCTATTGCGGCTTCCCCTTTGCTTCCTATACTTACAGAAGAAATATACCGTGGATTAACGCAAGAAACCAGGGGGAGTCATAAGTCCAGCGTGCATTTATGCAATTTTCCAGATACCTCTAAATTTATATCTCACGAAAAATTAGTAACAGATATAGATAAAATTAGAGAAATATGCACTGCAGCATTAAGCATTAGAAATATAAATAATATAAGAATTCGCCAACCTCTTCAGAAGGTAATGGTTGTAGGAGAAAACTTAAAGCGATTAGTTAAATATTTTGACCTAATAAAAGATGAGGTAAATGTAAAGAATGTTACCTTATCTGATGAGGTAGATAAATATGCAAAATATAACCTAAAACTTAACTTCAAAGAGCTCAGCGCAAGGCTCTCAGATAAGATGAAGGATATAATTTCTGCGTCTAAGCGAGGAGAGTGGGAACTTGTAGAGGGAAAAATATTTATATCTAGAGAAACTCTAAAAAATTCTGAATTTGAATTGACCCTAGAGTCTACAGAAGGAAAACCAAGTGTTTCTCTGAACTCCGGAGATGCTCTTGTTATGCTTGATACAGAAATATCTTACCAACTAGAGCTTGAAGGTGTGGCTAGGGACTTCATAAGATTAGTCCAGCAAGCTAGAAAAACCGCTGATTTTCATGTGTCAGATAAGATTAATATAGGTGTTTCCTCTAGCGATAAGATTATAGAAGCAATAAAAAGCTTTGAAACCTACGTAAAAGAACAAACTTTGACAGATGAAATTATTTACTCGCTAGAGGAAAAAAAATATAAACTTTTAGAGAGACAAGAAATTGGTGGAAAAGAAATAAGTGTAGGAATATGGTAGTAGCAGTAATTGGTGCTGGTGCATGGGGTAGCGCACTTGCAAGTGTCTTATCAAAGAATCACAAAGTTATCCAGTACTCAAGGCGCAAGGACCTGCTTCCTGTATCTAAAAACATATATATTACAAATAATTTATCGGATGTAAGAGCAGCAAAGCATATACTGTTAGTATTACCTGCACAGCAAATTAGGGGATTTCTCAAACAATTAACAGATTATGTTTCGGATGAGTGCAAAATAATAATTTGCTCAAAAGGATTAGAGCTTGAAACTGGAATGTTATTAAGTGAAGTCGTAGAAGAAGCTTTCCCAAAAAACAAAATTGCAGTTTTATCTGGTCCTAATTTTGCCAAAGAGATACAAAGTGGGTTACCGGCGACTTCATCCCTTGCAGCAAAAGATCAAGCAATCACAGATCAAATCATAATGGATTTAAACTTTGAGAACATCAAACTTATTCCTACAGACGAAGTAATTGCAGTTCAAATATTTGGTGCCTTGAAAAATGTGCTTGCAATATTATGCGGCTTTGCGCAAGGACTTTCGCTTGGTGAGAATGCAAGAGCAGCACTTATAACAAAAGGAATACAGGAAATAACAATGCTTTCTGAGGAATATAGTAAAAAAGAAGTAATAATAGAAAACCCTGGTTGCATAGGAGATATAATCCTTACATGCACCAGCGAAACTTCAAGGAATACCAAATTTGGGATGAATTTCGCAAAAAAATATGATAGAAATAACATTGATAATGCTGAAAATCATAGTACAGTTGAGGGAATGTTTACAGCACAAGCGTTAGATAAGTTAAAGTTAGATAATTTTCCTCTTCTAAAATTTTCTTCACAACTTATGTTAGGTAAGTTTGATAAAAACCCTTCTGTAGCAGAAAATTTTAAAAATATACTATTTAGTTAGCATTTTATTAAGATTTTTAACGCATACTCTTCAGAAGATCAAAATTATTGAGGCCCAAATGTCTATAGTCAAGAACAAAACTGTATTAATAGCAGAGGATAATGAGCTAAACATGAAGCTCTTTAAAGATCTATTGGAGATGAAAAACTTTAACACCATATGTATAGACGATGGACATCAAGTTTTTGATGCAATAGTTAAGCAACAGCCAGATTTAGTCTTGATGGATATAAGATTAAACGACATATCAGGATTAGATATTATAAGGCAAATAAAAAGCTTTGATAAAACAAAAAAAATACCAATTATAGCACTTACAGCTTTCGCAATGAAGTCTGACAGAGAAGAAATACTAAACTCAGGTTGTGAAGGATATATGGCAAAACCAATTTTTATTGATGCTTTCTTCAAGGAAATAGAAAAATTTCTCTCTTAATTTCTAAAATTCTCATAGTTTAGACAAGACACATTATCACAATTACATATTTTAATCAATTAAGAGCGCATCTTATAGGTGCGCCTTTTTTTTATTCACAAATTTATATTATGCAATCAGAAAATACAGATATAAAAATCGAAGGGGCAATTAATGCAAAAATATATAAAGAACTCTGTAGAGATTACTTTGCTTTTTTTCTACGTGAAGCATTTGAAATAATAAACCCTGGAGTATCATTAAATAATAACTGGCATATCAATATGATCTGTCAGTACTTGCAGAACGTTACAGATGGAAGTATCAAGCGCCTTATAATTAATATTCCGCCAAGATATCTTAAATCTACCATCATAAGCATATGCTGGCCTGCATGGTTGCTTGGAAAATCTCCAAACAAAAGAATTATATGTGCGAGCTATGGACAGAAACTTGCTGATAAATTATCAATAGAAACTAGGCATTTAATGAACTCATGGCTATTCTCTGAAGTTTTCCCAGAAGCAAAAATTGTTAAAGACCAGAATACAAAAAATAAATTTATGCTATCTAAAAGAGGATTTCGCTTTGCAACATCTGTAGGTGGGATGATGACAGGAGAGGGGGGTGATATTCTTATATTAGATGATCCGCATAATGCTATGGATGTTAATTCAAGTAAGAAAAGGCAAAGAACTATCGATTGGTTTCAGCAAACTTTCGCAACAAGATTAGATGATAAAAAAAATGGAGCAATTGTAATGGTAATGCAAAGACTCCATAAAAAAGACCTCACAGGATTCTTAATTGAAAATCAAAAACAAGAGTGGGAAGTTCTCAATATTCCAGCTATAGCAGTGGAGGATATAAAGTATAACTTTAAGTCTTTAAACTATATTTATAAAAAAGATGAGCTTCTTCATAAAGATAGAGAAGGGCCAGAGGAAATTGAAAAGCTAAAGAAAGATTTAGGTAGCTTTAATTTTAGTGCTCAATATCTACAAAACCCTATATCTGCAAATGCTGGAATGATCAAATCTTCCTGGATAAAATACTATAAGACTCCGGTCTCTATGTCTATCTATGAAAGCATAATCCATAGCTGGGATACAGCAATAAAATCTGGTGATCATAATAGCTTTACAGTCTGTACAATTTGGGGCAAAAGCAGTGGAAATTTTTATTTATTAGATATATTTAGGGATAAGCTAGAGTATCCCGCTTTGAAAAGAAAAATCCTAGAGATGCATAAAGAATGGACTCCTGATAAGATTTTGATAGAAGATAAGTCTAGTGGACAAGCGCTGCTGCAAGATCTAAAGGCGCAAAATTATACAATGCCACTTGTACCTATCAAAGTAACAAGAGATAAATTTACGAGATTTGCGAGCATTTCTCCTTTGTTTGAATATAATAGGATATTTCTAGATAAAGAGGCTATATGGTGCAGTGAGTATGAAAAAGAGATACTAACATTCCCCAATGGCACCAATGACGACCAAGTAGACTCTACCAGCCAATATCTGAATTATGCATTAACAGAAATTCATAGAAAACCCAGAATCAGACAACTATAATTAATTAATCAACACCAGCCTAAGTCCAAGAAGTGATTTTTCTTATAACCATCATAGATTTGTTGACACCAATAGCTTTAAAACCGACAATTATTTACAACTGTCAGTTACATATAGCAAATTCATAATGAACCTTACTAGACACCATCTCATTGTCTTTCTGTTTGCTCTCATAGGTTTGTTACCATCAAATGCTTCTGCACACTGTAGCCTTGGGCACCTTTCTGATGGAGAGTGTGGACGAATAGGGTTTTATGCCGACAGTATACCTACATGTACTAGTGAAGGAGATCTTCCCTATGTTGTAGGGTGGGGCGATTCCTGCATGGTCCCAGCAGGAGCAATAAACAAGAGTGATACTACCTGCGTAACGACACCAAACCTTATAGGTGAAATTGTTGATACTATTACTACAGTTGGTATTGGTATTGATATGCGAGCCAATTTTTGTAGTGTAGGGCAAGGCGGTGACCCACATATGGAGGGAGCCTTTATAAACAAAAGCTATTTGGACCAATGTAATTTTTCCACGAAAAAAGAACAAACGGAATGCCGTAATAGCTTGTTAAGAGGAGTGAATCCATGGAATAATACCCATCTAACTTCTAGAAGCAGTATAATTCATACTACTTCAAATCTTTGTGATGCTTTGCCAAACAAAGAAAAGCCCGTGATAACTGATGATGGACAATTTGTTTTTGACGCAGATAATAAACAGGCATTTTGTCCAATGATGAGATGTAACATTCCTACAGATACCATGCTTTCAAAATATTATGATAGGGTGGGCCCAAGAACAGCTATTATGTCAGTTTTTGCAACGCCATTAGGTGGATTAATAAGTGCTCTTTCAGGGAACTGTGTGGATGTAGTAGAGCTTGGAGATGGTTATTCAGCAGGAGTGGGACTGTGGAGTATAGTAAAGCTTAGAGGAGAGATTCAAGGAGATAAAATATGTACAAAAATGTTATTTCCAACCGGATACACTACCCTTGCATGCAAGGCTAGATCAATACCAAAAACATATTATTCAGAAACAAAGAATTGTTATTTAAAAAACTCTTCTTGCGTTACTGGAAAGCTAAATTCAAAGAGCTTCTTTCCTTTCACTGCGCAAATAATGGAATGTATAAATGACTTAGTTACTAATATGTTTGATACTCCACCAGACCTTGGTTGTGGTCAAAATCCTCTTGCTGCATTCCAGGATACTCTTAAAAATATAGTCAAAGTCATGATGATATTGTATGTGGTGATTTTTGGTTTAAGGATTGTTATGGGGGGCGCCCTTCCAAAAAAATCTGAATTTTTTATATTTATATTGAAATTTGCTTTGGTGATGCATTTTGCGGTTGGAAGTGTGCCAACTGCAAACCAAAAAACTGGAATAGATCAAGTATATGAATTAGCTCTTACGGCAATGAGCTCTTTTTCTAATATGATAGCTGGAAATGATGATTTAGGCTTAGATAATAACGGAATGCCAAGAATGGGTTCAAATCTGTGCCAATATAACATTGGTGGTTACAAAGAGGGATATGAGTATCTTGCATTATGGGATTCTCTAGACTGTAAATTAGCATATTATTTATCAATTGCTTCACCTCTAAAAGGAGGAGGGTTAGAAGCTGTTCGCGGACAATTTATACATATTGGATTATTTGTATTAATCTGGGGAGCTGCATTCTCATTCTCATTGCCATTAGTAATATTTTTATTTGCTTTTGGAATATTATTACTATCGATCATTGTGTATGTAGCGCACGTTTATATTATAGCATTAATAGCAATTTCGATAACGATATTTGTAGGGCCTATCTTTATACCAATGGCACTATTTGAAAAAACAAAAGGATATTTTGATGAATGGCTAAAATTACTTATTTCTTATACTTTATACCCTACAATAATTGTAGCTTTTGTTGGGATTATGATTACAACATTTGATCAAACAATTTACCCAGACTGTGAATTTACCCTAACTCCTTATTCTGGCATAAGTTATTGGGAATTCGCCACAACGCAATCAGATACATGTAAAGATAGTTATGGCTATATGATGTCTATTCTGACCTCAGGAAGCGCAAGCGAAGTGATTGATTTTGCTGGTGGTTTATTCCAGTTTTCTAGGCTTAAAAGCGGAAATTACATGTTAGAGAAACTATTATCATCCCTAATGATGGCAACATTCTTTGCATTCCTATTTTACTATTTCGCAAAACAACTATCGGCTTTTGCTGCAGATGTATCTCAATCAACAAATATAGGAGGGCTGGCAATAAAACCAACTGCTATAGCAGATGTTGCAATAAAAATAGCAACAAAAGGCAAAGGTAAAGGCGCTGCAAAAGGCAAAGGTAAAGATAAAGGTAAAGGAGAAGGTATTGGCGTTGCAGGAGGAAGTGAAGGTAAATCAAAGCGAAGTGGAATAAATGTATCTGGAAAATAATAATATAATAAAATAAGTTTCCTAATCACCAACTTTGAATTTAATAATCCTTTTGGTCTATCTTATCTATTTTCTTACTACATGACATAATTTTCTCCTCATTAAATTATATATTAAATGCAAAAATTACTAGCAATTAAAAGTAGCTATACCAAAAAGAAGAAGTCGACGTTATAAAATCTAAAAAACTCCTATGAGCTTCGAAATCCTTAAAGACATATAGTAATACATATATGAGTCCTAATATTAGTCCTCACTTACTTATCCACACGCTAGTTTCCATAATAAATATTATGGTGTAATTAGGTGTATATCTCTGTGTATATCTTAGATCGATATGGGGACCTTCCCTGTGCAAATATACGTATAAATATAATTTGAACGCTCTCTGTGAGCTCAAATGATTAAGGATTTTGTATTTTTATATTATGATACTCAGGTGCGCTTCTGCTATAATTCCCTTAAAAAGAGATATAAGATTGTTGCACCACCCTTTGATTAACTGAAATATAATCTAACTAATTTGATCAAACTCACAGACATGATCACCAAGAGATTCTAAGATTTTACCTTCCTCAGACCTTAATGAATTAAAAGAATCTGAATTTTTTTGCAATACAGCGCCACAATTATCCGTAGGTTTTGCATATGTAGCAAACAAGTCATTTAAATGACCATTTTGTTTAATGCGCAATTCCTTTAATTGCTGACATAGTTTGCCTTTACGTATAACTGTCATATACTTTATAAAATTAATTCTGCACAATATAACAGATTTTTCTAATATTTCTTAATAGACTCTATATAAGGTAAATAATTATTAGGATAAACACTATAATAAGCTCCTAAGAATGCTCCTATCATACTAGCCATACTATCGCTATCTCCAGGCGAAAAAACAGCATTAAGAATAGCTTGCTCTACATTATTATTACTTAAGAAAGAATACACTACTGCAGCTAAAGCTTCATCAGATCTATATCCTATAAAATTATTGAAAAATAAAATTGGATGGACACCTTCCCTTGCTACCTCTTCGGCAATAATAAGTATTTCATATATATATATATCATCTTTTGTATATATACCCTTTTTTGCTCCAAATTTTTTCTCAACAAGATCAGCATCTTGTGCGTAATTTTTATATTTTTGCACGAGCCCTCTGTGCACATAATCTTTATAGAAATGCGATTCTAAAAGCAAAGCTATATACTTCATTTTCTCTAAAATCTCATATTTTGTACTCGTACTGTTTAAAGAATAATAAATCCCAACAGTAAATACAGCAGAGCTAATCAGCGCCGTAGGGTTGCAATGTGTGACTAATGTCTGATTCATAGCTTGAATAACTATATCCATATAATTATTAGTTTCAAGAAATGCTACAGGCCAACTACGGATCAACCCTCCATTGCCTTTATTTTCTTCTTTATATTTTTCCTCAATGTCACAAAGGCTCAAAGCGCATTCATGACGTAGCCTAGATAAACTATTTAAAGTATTATGACCATACCCTCTGGGTCCCCATAAGGTACCTTTATAGCCATACTCACCTGAAGAAAAAAGCTTGTACCAGTGATTTGTAAAAGCTACCGAAATTGTCTTAAAAAAATCATCTGGTGTTATTAGCTTCCTATTTACTCTCTCGACAACTTTAAGAGTTACTTGAGATAAATCAGTATCGTCACTATAAGAAAGCTTACCTTGCTTCAAATTATTATTATTATATTGCCCAAACTTTGTTTTAACTTTGCCTTTTTTTAGCATCTTGCAAGTATTTTCTGCATCAGAAATCATTATTGGAAAATTATCAATAATCTCTTGAAAACTAGTTAAATCTTCTGTTAAGAACCCCAAAGCATCTCCTATTAAAGCGTTATTTTGAACAGCCTCTAATTTTGTTTGTGCTACTTTACCAACATCATAAGGCTTAGGTTTATCCACAAATTCTGCCCAATAATGCCAATATTTTAAATATTTTTTATAACTTATAGGCGAATATCTATTATTATCACTAATATATAATTTATTAATTTTAGCCAGTTGGTTACTAAACTGCTCTGGCATCAATGGAGCATATTCATGATCCAATATAAAACTAATAGCTAAACACAAAAAACTATAAATCCACATCATAAAATTATGCATATCATTAATAACTCTAGATCAATATATATTATTGAGTTATTTTACAGTAGCATTTTAAGGTTAAATCTTGTGAAGACAGAGATCCATATATAAAAACAAGAGATATAATATTAGATATGTTATTATTTGCATAAAATCTAGAAATATTTATGTTCTTAGCGTCTCATAAAAAACTAATCTATATCCTCATACCATTTGCTTTAACACTAGGTATGGCCTTGGATATATACTTACCGTCTATACCAAGAATATCTGGCTCATTATCTACTTCAATAGAAATGGTTCAATGGACAATGAGTAGTTTTTTCCTTTGCTTTGGTATAGGACAGCTATTTGTAGGTCCTATAAGCGATCAAATAGGTAGAAAACGCACTGTTTTCATTAGCATCCTTCTATATACTCTAGGATCTATTCTTGCTGCTATATCTCCAAATATAGAAATTCTTATTATATCGCGCTGCATTCAAGCATTCGGGGCATGCGGAACTCAAATATCAGCATTCTCAATAGCAAAAGACTCAATAAAAGATGAAGAAACATCAAAACAAATATTCACATACCTTAAAGGATCTATGGGGTTTGCTCCTATGATTGCCCCTATTATTGGGTCTTTCTTGGATTACCACTTCTCATGGCGTGCATCCTTTGTATTGCTCACACTATTTGGCATTACATTACTAATCCTAGACTATAAGTGGCTTACCGAATCATTAGATGAGAAAAAAAGAGTCAAGTTTAACCTTGATTCAATATCTTCGTATTTAGTTATGATAAGAGATAGAAGATTTGCCTCCCTTACAATGTGTGTAATAGCTTCTCAATCCATATTATTCTCTATATTCTCACTGTCACCGCATATAGTCATAACAACCCTTGGATACAGCCAGAAGTTTTTCGGGATATTCTTTGGAGTAAATGCCCTCACCTATACGATAGCAAGCATTATAAGCGCAAGGTTACTGACAAAAGTGAGTGGTAAAACATGTATAATGATAGGAAGCTCTTTGATGATAACCGGTGGAATATTATTATTTACAATAACAACCTACTCGGAGATTACAATAATTACCTTGATAATACCTACCCTTCTTGCCAGCTCAGGCACATCATTCATATTGGGTCCTGCAACATCTATGGCAATTGAGCCTTATAGACGAATTACAGGTACAGCAACTGCCCTAATAGGAAGCGCAGAGGCTATTTCAGCAGCTTTTATTGGAAACCTAGCAGTAAAATTATCAAGTTTCGAAGGCTCCACTCTTTCTTGCATTATTTTGATATCTGGAATAACAGCGATGGTATTCATTTTACTCTTTAATCCAAGAAAGAAGCACTACTAATCTTTACAGGATCTTGTTAAGACTACCAAGAATCTCCTCTTCCTCCACCCTTCGAGCGACCTCCAGCCCTTCCTTGTGCTACACTTCTTTTTGGAGTTTTTGAGGGAGCACGTGTTGCCCTGGACTCTTGAATCATTCGCCACTCTGCCTCTGACAATGGTTGGTCTTCTTGCGATGAACGCTGAGAACCTCTTCCTGTATAACTTTGGGCTCCCCTGGCTGGTCCATGATGCTCTCTACGAGCTGCCCCAAAGCTATCCGCTCCAAGCTGCTTACCTCCTATATACCCATCTCTAGCACTGATTTCGTGTTGTTGCCCTCTTCTATGTTCTTGTTTAGGCTCTTCTCCCCAACCGCCTCTAGATGAAGCAGATGGCTCTCTTCCCATTTTTTGTATTCTTTCTTTTTTTTCAGCGCGCTTTTTAACCAGATAAGCTCCACCTGCTCCAATAGCAGCTCCAATAAAAAAGCCAGCTCCTGGGAGAATCATAGACCCAATAATAGCACAACCGATTGTAGATACGGCCCCTTTCCAGCCACCAAGTTTTTCCAATAATCTTCCAAAAAAACCTTTTTTTTCTTCTCCTGAATCTACTGCCATTTTATTAATCTGTTATAGTTGAGGAATTTTATTTAATACTTAGCTCTTCTATTTGCCTTCCATATGTTTACTAATTTTTTTGAGAGCTCTTCTATTTGCCTCTCTCCTTGTGTGTTTTCCTTTTTTTAGAAGTCCGTGTTCTGAGTCTGGTTTCACCCCCATACTTCTACTAGTTGATATAAGAGACTCTTTATTTCTTTCTTTACGTGTTTTTTTCTTCGGAGGAGAAGTTTCTTTTATAGGTGTGTGACCGCTTGAAGTTGGTGCATTTTTATCCATCTTATAATTTTCTTTAACTTTTTGAGTCACTTTCCTAGCTGCTACCATACCTCCTAGCATACCAAAACCTGCTCCAATTAATGTCCCGATAAGTGGAAAAATAAATGAGCCAATGGTAGCACCTATAGCAGTAGATGTAGCGCATGTACCAGCCCCTACTCCCATTAGAGCTGCATTTTTTGCTTTATCCGTTATCTCATCCCCTCTTACTCTTGAAGATGCCCACATACCTCCTGCAATACCTAAACCAATAGGCCCACTAATTGCAACTGCAGCTACTACACCAACAGCAGCAGGAATTTTCCACCCTTTTCCCATGCCAGAAAACCAGCCTTTTACATTTACCAGCATCGATCTAAAGCCTACTTTTTGTTCACCATCACCTGCCATATCCCTATCCACATTTATTACATAGAGTATTTTAACTAGATCAAGTTAACAAAAGGTTAATTTAGCACAAAAGAGACTTACTTCCGTAATAGGTAAGTGCATTACGTTACTTTATTTTTATTTAACTAAGAGAATAGTGAAAGATCCGCCGCTTCTACAAAAGTTTAACAATACCCTTCTTTGCACTTTGGAGAAGTTTCAGTCATTACTTCCTTAGAATCAATGTATCCCTGGTAACTTCGTATTCTTTTAATCTACTTAGGAAACTCATTCCAAGAAGGGAAGTGTCTAGGCCATTCTTTCCAACATATGCTGCAACTTGTCTAACAATTATTGGTCCAATTTTGATTTCTGGAATTACCACCCTAGCAAAGAGACTCACTCCATTGGCAGTGCTGACTCTTATGTCGTATTTCAGACTATCAACATCTATTCCTATTCTTATAGCATCTTTTTGAGTGATAGCTACTTTGGTTGCTCCTGTATCGAGCAAGAATGTAATTTTCTTTCCATTAATCTCTGACTGTATATGAAAATGCCCATCATTTTGAGTATGGAACATTACTGAACCATCTTCTCTTTGAAGGCCTATTGAAGGCATTATGTGTCCTACTATATTATTATAGTAACTTTCCAAAGCAAATCTGTAGCTATAACCAGATATAAGAAGCAAGGCAACAAAGAGCCAAACTGCTGTATTCTTCAAAATTACAGAAAGAGGCATTTGCCTTCTTGCTACAGAAAGGACTATGATAGGTAGTATTAAAAGTATTTGAACCACCCTTAAATAACTGTCTTTATCATCCAATGCATTAGAGAAGCTTTTATCCAGCAAATAAAAAAGACCGGCTAGTAATAGTAATACAAGTGCAATATTTCGCATGATGTTATATAATGACGGTTAAGACAATTTATTGTAACTTATTTTAGTCGCTTTTGTAATAAATACTGAATGATGAATAAACAAAATATATTAATTGGGATAACTGGTAGCATTGCTGCCATAAAGTCTCTAGATATTATCATTACACTCAAGAAGCAAGGACATAATATCAAATGCATTGTAACCAAAAGCGGTGAGCAATTCATTGATTTAAAGATTTTCCCTATCCCTGCTAAAGATGTGTTTTTGAGTCAACATGAAAACACAAAATACCTGAGCAAAGAAAATGCTCATATGGAACATATTAATCTAGCAAAATGGGCAGATATAGTTCTAATTGCTCCTGCTAGCGCCAATATCATAGGAAAGATTGCTTACGGCATTGCTGATGATAATTTATCCTCAACATGCCTTGCAACTGAAGCAAGAATTATAGTTGCTCCTGCTATGAATAAGGTGATGTGGAGCAAAAAAACAACCCAAGAAAATTTAAAGAAAATCACTGATATTGGAGTCACCATTCTTGGTCCTGCCTGCGGTGAACAAGCATGCGGTGATTTTGGTTATGGGCGCATGATAGAGCCAGGTGAGGTTTTGGATAACATAGATCTGTACCTCAAAAACATAGAAAAATTAAAAGGAAGGAAGTTCATTGTTACAGCTGGACCTACTCAAGAAGCTATAGACCCTGTGAGATACATATCCAATAGAAGCTCTGGCAAAATGGGGTATGCTATTGCTGGAAGTTTGATTGAAGCTGGCGCTGAGGTGCTACTTATATCCGGCCCTGTGCATATAAACCCTCCATATAACTGCAAAGTTTTGAATGTAAAAACTGCTCAAGAAATGTATAAGGCTGTTTTGAAAAACATTAAAAACTATGATGCCTTTATAGGAGTTGCTGCTGTTAGCGATTATAAAGTTGAAAATGTTAGCAAGTCTAAAATAAAGAAGTCTGAAGACAAACTTACTTTAAACTTAGTTCGGAACCCTGATATACTTGCAGAGATTGGGAAAAATTATTCAAACAAACTCATTATAGGATTTGCCGCAGAGACAGATAACTTAATCAATCACGCTAAGAAAAAACTAAAAGAAAAGAACCTAGATATCATTATAGCTAATGAAGTTGGAGATGATAAAGGTTTTGATAAAGATGATAATGCAATAGCGATTATCAGCAAAAAAGGTGCCATCAAGAAAATAAAAGGCAAAAAAAATATATTATGCAAAGAAATTGTAGGATATATAACAGAAATTTTAGAATAGATCTTAAGTTGTTTTTGCTTTTATAATTTTTATACTATTTAGAAATTTGCTCCATTTTTTTATATCATTATTATTGAAGTTATATTCTAAAGCATTCAATGGCATTCCTCTTTTGCTAGAATAAAAAACGTACAAATTTCCACCAACCCTACGCATTAGATAATGCGTTATTTCACTGATATGTTTGTTGTTGGTAAGTCTATTATTACTATAAGAACCACAAACACTTACCACCTCGAGTCTATCATCATTATTACGAAGAGTTTTTATAGATTTATTACCAGCACAAAATGTGCTTCTATTAAGATATTCTAAAA
>Ga0222708_1000163_pt1 | contig 18995 bp, 13 predicted proteins | sample AntAcemetage1576_FD_179806 | JGI IMG/M metagenome (GOLD analysis project Ga0222708, IMG submission 179806) | Saline water microbial communities from Ace Lake, Antarctica - #1576 | ecosystem: Environmental > Aquatic > Non-marine Saline and Alkaline > Saline | place: Antarctica: Ace Lake... | reverse complement strand
CCAAGAGGCCGCCGCCGCCGAACACGATTCCAGGCGGAGCGATGTCGAGCCCGTCGATGGCCAGCGTGCCAAAAAGAACCGCCAAAACTTCCATGCCCAGCGTGACGGTGAGGAGAGATTCGAGGGCACCCCGCTCGCGCTTAGGTCGCCTCGTCGGCTCGGCCTGGGCCGCGTTCACGCCGCCGGGCTCACCGGGGTCACTGGCGTCAGGGGCGTCACTGGCGTCACGGGGATCTAGGGGTGCATTTGTCTCGGTCACAAGGCCCAATTCTGCTCTTGTGCGATGAGCATCGCCTGACCGACCAGAGTGATCGATCCGGTGACGAGAATCGCGTCGTTGGGCCCGGCTTCGGCACGCGCCTCGGCAAGCGCGAGAGCAAAGTCAGGCTCCACGCGCACGCGGTCAGGGCCCGCTACCGCCGTCACGGTTTCGGCGAGGTCGTCTGCCGACACTGTGCGGGTTGAGTCGCACCGAGTGACAATGAACCGATCGACGATCGGATCGAGAGCTTCGATGATGCCCTGATCGTCTTTATCGGCAAGCACGCCAACAATGGCCGTGATCGAGTCAAAAGCGAAGGACTGCATCAGGGCTCGGCCCAGAGCCTGCGCCCCGTGCGGGTTGTGCGCAGCGTCGACAAGCACACTCGGGGCGATGCCGATGAGCTGTAGTCGCCCCGGGCTTGTCACGGTGGTCAAACCCTCGGTGAGTACGTCATCGGCGAGCATTTGCCTGCCGTTGCCGAGGAAAGATTCCACTGCCGCGATAGCCACAGCGGCGTTGTGTGCCTGATGCTCACCGAACAGCGGCAGGAAGAGTTCGCGGTACTCCCCCGCTCGGCCCCGAACATCGATGAGTTGGCCTCCGACAGCAAGGCGGGCATCCAGCAGGGCGAAACCGACGCCCTCAGCGACCACCTCGGCCTCGTTGTGCCGTGCGGCGCTGGCGATCTCGTCCATCGCTTCGGTCGCCTGCAGTGCGCTCACCACGATTGCAGCGGGCTTGATGATGCCCGACTTGGTGCGCGCGATCTCGGCGACCGTGTCACCGAGGTATCGAGTGTGATCGAGCGCGACCGGTGTCAGTACGGCCACGTCGCCATCAGCCACGTTGGTCGAATCCCACTCGCCACCCATGCCCACCTCAATGACGGCCACGTCGACCGGAGCATCGGCAAAACTTGCGTACGCCAGAACGGTCAGTGCTTCAAAGTTGCTCAGTGCCGCGTCACCGTTGGCCGCTAGCTCAGCGTCGACCATGAGCAGGTAGGGCGCTACATCAGCCCAATTATCGGCGAGTGCCTGGTCAGAGATCGGCTCGCCATCGATCATGATGCGTTCGTTGATGCGCAACAGGTGCGGGCTCGTCATCAACCCTGTGCGCAGCCCGTAAGCGCGCAGAATGCTCTCGATCATGCGTGCGGTGGAGGTTTTGCCGTTGGTGCCGGTGACATGCACCACGGCGAAGCTGCGCTGCGGATCACCCAACAGCTCTGCGGCTCGACGCGTGGCCCCCAGCCGCGGCTTCGGGGTGGCCTCACCGCTGCGCCCCAGCAACTCAGCGTGTACAGCATCGGCGGCCGCGCGGGCAGAACTCTTGTCACCATTGCTCATGCGTGCACCACTGAAATAGTCACAGATACCCCTTCGCCAACGACGGTCGCGTCGCCCTCGCCAGCCTGGCCGACGTCAAGAGTTGTGGCAAGAGTCTCGCCACTGATGAGCGCTGCGTGCACCGCGAGCGCGTCTCGGGTTGCCCCGTCGTCTGAGCCGAGACTCAGTACGATTCGGTCGCTGACGTCGAGGCCGCCGTCTTTTCGGGCCTGCTGCACGACGCGGATCACGTCTCGAGCCAAGCCCTCAGCCGCCAGTTCGGGCGTCATTCGAGTGTCGAGCAAAACAAAACCGCTGCCCGGCAAGAACGCCACGGCGGCATCAGCATCGTCGAGCACCAACTCAAGGGTGTACTCCCCCGGCTCGAGCGTGAGCCCACCCACCACGACGGTGTCGCCATCGACCGACCAGTCGCCGGTGCGCGCTGCCGCAATGACCTGCTGCACCTGCTTACCGATGCGCGGGCCGGCCGCGCGAGCGTTGACAGCGAGGCGGCGAGCAATGCCATATTCGGCCACCAAACTGTCGTCGAACTCGACCAGTGTCACCTCTTTGACGTTCAACTCGTCACGCAGAATGTCGCTGAAGTCGGCGAGCGCCGCCGCCCCAGGTGTCACCACGGTGAGGGTCTGCAGTGGCAGGCGCACGCGCAGGCCCTGCGCTTTGCGCAGCGCCTGGCCCGAACTGGCAATAGCCCGCACGCGGTCCATCGCGGCGACGAGTGTCGCATCGGCCGGATAATCCTCGACTTGCGGCCAGTCGGTGAGGTGCACGCTTTCGCCGCCGGTGAGGCCGCGCCACACTTCTTCCCCCACGAGGGGTACCAGCGGAGCCGCTACGCGGGCGAGTGTTTCGAGAACCGTGAAAAGAGTGTCGTGGGCATCCTGATCATCACCCGCCCAGAAACGCTCACGCGAACGACGCACGTACCAGTTGGTAAGCACGTCGGCGAAGTCACGCAGGGCGGCCGCCGCGAGAGGAGCATCAAGCGCTTCAAAATGCGCCGTTACCGCACCGACGAGGTCGCGCGTTTTGGCCAGCAGGTACCGGTCGAGCACGTTGCTCGAGTCGGTGCGCCACACTGCTTCACCGAGCGTGCCGGCATTGGCGTAGAGGGTGAAGAAGTAGTAGGTGCTCCACAGTGGCAGCAGAAACTCGCGCACGCCGGCGCGAATGCCCTCCTCCGTGACGACCAGGTTGCCGCCGCGAATGACTGAACTCGACATGAGGAACCAGCGCATGGCGTCGGCGCCGTCGCGTTCGAACACCTCACCCACGTCAGGATAGTTCTGCAGGCTCTTCGACATCTTCTGACCGTCATTGCCGAGCACAATGCCGTGACTGATCACGCTGCTGAACGCGGGGCGATCGAACAGCGCTGTCGCCAGAACGTGCATCGTGTAAAACCAACCGCGAGTCTGGCCGATGTATTCGACGATGAAGTCGCTGGGGTTGTGGCTCTCAAACCAGTCGGCGTTCTCGAACGGGTAGTGCACTTGAGCGAACGGCATCGAACCCGAGTCGAACCAGACGTCGAAGACATCTTCAATGCGCCGCATTGTCGATGCGCCGGTCGGGTCATCCGGATTCGGCCGGGTAAGCCCGTCAATGAAGGGGCGGTGCAGATCGATTTCGCCCTCAGCGTTGCGGGGCAAGGTTCCGAAGTCGGCTTCGAGTTCAGCCAGCGAGCCGTACACGTCGACGCGAGGAAAGTCGGGGTCGTCGCTCTTCCACACCGGAATGGGGCTACCCCAGTAGCGGTTGCGACTGATCGACCAGTCGCGCGCACCCTCGAGCCATTTGCCGAACTGGCCATGCTTGACGTTGTCAGGCACCCACCGAATATGCTCATTGAGCTCCACCATGCGGTCGCGAATCTGTGTGACCCGCACAAACCAGCTCGACACCGCCTTGTAAATCAGTGGATTACGGCACCGCCAGCAGTGCGGATAACTGTGCTCATAGCTGCGCTGCTGAAATAGGCGACCGCGCTCGCGCAGCATTGCCGTCAGCGGCTTGTTGGCGTCGAACACGTGCAGGCCGGCCACCTCTGTGACGGCTGACAAGAAACGCCCGCCATCATCGACCGAGATGATGATCGGTATTCCGGCCGCAGCACAGGTCGTCTGGTCGTCTTCGCCGTAGGCGGGCGCCTGGTGCACGATGCCCGTGCCCTCGCCCGTAGCGACATAGTCGGCCACCAGAATCTGCCAGGCCCTCTCAGTGCCCCACACTTCGACATCGGCGTAGTAATCAAACACTCGGTCGTACGAGACCCCGCCCAGCTCTGCGCCGAGAATCGTACGCGTGACGGCGGCCTGCGCGGTGGCAGCGTCGTCGTAGCCGAGCTCAGTGGCATAGGCAGCGATCGTGTCAGCGGCGAGCAGGTAGTGGCTCTCGCCGGCAACCGCGTCATCGGCGTCACCCAGGCGATCATCCGCTGCCCCATTTGGGCCCGCTGCCAGCAGGGCATAGGCGATCTGCGGTCCCACGGCGAGCGCCAAGTTCGTCGGCAGAGTCCACGGCGTCGTCGTCCAGGCAAGTGCCTTGACCCCCGTCAATCCCAGTGCCTCAGCCTTGACCCCGACGAGCGGAAAAGTGACGGTCACTGACTGGTCTTGACGCATCTTGTAGACGTCGTCATCCATGCGCAGTTCGTGGTTTGACAGTGGAGTCTCGTCACGCCAGCAGTACGGCAGCACGCGGTAGCCCTCATACGCCAAGCCCTTATCGTGCAGGGTCTTGAAGGCCCACAGCACGCTCTCCATAAACGTGATGTCAAGCGTTTTGTAGTCGTTGTCGAAATCGACCCAGCGAGCCTGACGGGTGACGTAGGTCTGCCACTCGTCGGTGTAGCGCAGTACTGATTCGCGGGCTTTAGCGTTGAACGCCTCAATGCCCATCTCTTCAATCTGAGCCTTCTCGGTGATGCCCAGCTGCTTCATCGCCTCAAGCTCGGCTGGCAGCCCATGGGTGTCCCATCCGAAGCGCCGATGCACCTGCTTGCCTCGCATCGTCTGAAAGCGCGGAAAGACATCTTTCGCGTATCCGGTCAGCAGGTGCCCGTAGTGCGGTAACCCGTTGGCAAAGGGCGGGCCGTCGTAAAACACCCACTCGTCGCAGCCGTCACGCTGGGCAACCGAGCGGCGAAAGGTGTCGTGCGCGGCCCAGTAGGCGAGTACCTCACGCTCGAGCGTCGGAAAGTTCGGCGAAGCGACGACGCCCGGTTCGGCGTGCCTAACGGCAGCGCCGTCTGCGGTCGATCGGTGGCGGGGGTAATTCATGGTGTCTCCGGTCAGTGGATGCTCTGCTCACTTACCGCGAGGACGACCGGCCGGTGAGGCCTGCCGCGGTACCACCCCGCTTGCGCGGCACCCGTTGTGGTGGTGTTGAGTGCTGGTGTTGGTGCTAACGGATGCTGCGCCTCTCTGCAGCGGCTGTAACGGGCCTGCCCCGCTCGGGTCTACTGCCCCCGCTCTCGCGGAGGAATCTTCCGAGGACTCCCCGGTGATGGCCGGATCAATGTCGCTAATTGCAAGCCTAGAGCCTGGCGCGCGGGAGCCGGCTGTGCTTTACTCAGGTTTGCTTGATCGTCATGGGTCGGCGCTAAGGGTGCACACCATGGGCACATTCATCGTTCGTACGCACCGGTCGCACGCACTCCGACGCACTCCACTCGCCGCGCGCATCGCGGCGGCGGTTGCAGCAATCGCTTTGACCTGTGTCGCATTAGTCGCGCTGCAACCCGCGCCTCCCGCGGCGGCCGCCGTGTCATCCCAGTGCAATGACGTTTCCAATACGGCTGGCCAAGGTCTCGAGTGTCAGGTGACCGTCGAGAATACTCTAAACCTGGCCACTGGTACTGCCAGTTCACGCGTAACAACAGTCGTGTGCAGCGGAGCGGCCAACAGCGTGACGTGTGGCACAGCGACGGTGACTGAGTTCCCCGAGCTCACCACCTCAGCGAGCCAGTGCAACAACAGCGCCAACGGCGGAGGCTCGGCGATGCGATGCTCCATGAGGGTGATTAACACCATCACCGGGTCTGTGACCACGTCGGCCGCACCCGTCAACCAGTGTGTTGGGGCACTCACCACCGGTACTGTGCGTGCGTGCACCCCGGATCCGGCCACCGCCGATGCGTCGGTCGATGGCGTGACGCAGTGCAACGGCAGTGTCAACGGTGGTGGCGGGTCGATGACCTGCTCCGTGTCGCCCTCCACTACCTCGAACAGCGCATTTCGCTTTCTGGCGAACCAGTGCAACGGCTCAGCCAATGGCGGTGGAGCGCTGATCGTCTGCACGACCGACATCAGTACCGTCGTCCTGGCCGCCGACACCACGTCAGTCGAGACCGGGGGCGAAACCTCTGCAGGAGGGACCGGCGGCCGCACGCTTCCGAACACTGGTGCCGACGCGGGTGTGGCGTTGGGCATCGCCGCGCTGCTTCTCATGTCAGGTGTTGCCGCACTGGCGGTGTCACGCCGCAGATCGGTGCGGGCCGCCCGATAGCGCCCCGCGCGAAGCGGCAGGGAATAAATTGGTGCGGGCTTGCGCTCGGTCCTCAGTGACTATCCGTTCTGCCGCCGCCCCGTCTGGTCCTCGAATCGCCCGCCGAGCGAGGTGGGCCTCCCTTGTCGGCACCTCGCTGGAGTCCTACGACTTCTACCTTTTCGCCTACTTTTCGGCATTCTTCGCCGGGCCGTTGTTTTTCGAGCCACTGGGACCGGTCGGCGCGAACCTCACCGCTCTCGCCACCATCGGAGTCGCCTTCATCATCCGCCCCCTCGGCGCCATCATCTTTGGACACGTGGGCGACCGGATCGGTCGACGCACGGTGCTCATCATGACCATCACCACGATGGGTGTTGCCACAGGCCTGATCGGAGTCTTGCCGACCTTCGACCAGGCCGGCTGGTTCGGAGCCGCGCTGCTCGTATCGCTACGCGTCGTGCAGGGCATTTCACTCGGCGGCGAGTGGGGTGGCGCGATTCTTATCGCCACCGAACACGAGACCCGCGCCAAGCGCGCTTTCGCCGCGGCGATGCCTCAAATCGGCTCACCCATTGGGTCAATTCTTGCGGCCGTGGCCTTCCTCTGGCTGACGCTGTCACTCTCGAGCGCCGAGATCACCGAGTGGGCGTGGCGAGTGCCCTTCCTCACCGCGATTCCGCTGCTCGCCGTCTCGCTGTACCTGCGCCTCGCCATCACGGAAACACCGGTATTCAGGGCGGTGAAGGATGCCGGCCGCGCGCCGCGTGTGCCCCTTGCCGCCCTACTTCACGCGCAGCCCGTCACGATCGTTGTTGCCGTGGGCGTCGCGCTGCTCGGCATCGGGTCGTACTCGCTCATGAACACGTACACGATCAACTACGGTGCGGCCGTGCTCGGCTATGACTACAGCGAACTATTGATCGCCACCACTATCGGAGCGCTGCTACAACTGGTGACGATCCCGCTGTTTGGTGCGTGGGCTACTCGCATCGGGTCAGGCCTGGTCGTTGCCATCGGCGCGCTCGGCACGCTGCTCGTCGCTTTTCCGATCTACTTCTTCTTGCAAGACGCCAGCTTCGGTTTTCTCGTCGGAATGATGGTGATTGGCGGCATCTTGCCGACCATGAGCTGGGCGGCTCTCGGCGGAATCTTCACCGAGTTGTTCGACGAGCGCTATCGCTACTCAGCACTCGGCTTTGCCTACGCTCTGGCCGCCGTCGTCGCCGGGTTCGTACCCGCGCTCACGGGTGCGCTCGGCGCCGCCACCGACAACGCCTGGTGGCACCCTGCGATTGTGCTCGCAGTGATGGCAATCATCACCCTTGTCGCCTCACTTGTGGCGATTCGTATTCGGGTTGACCGCGACGAGGACGCCCCCGCAATAGTGGCGGTTGCGGAACCCGAGAGCGCCCCCACAACACCTGAGGTTGTGCGCCAGCAGCGTTAATGAGGCGGTCGTTAAGGGCATACGCCTGCTTGCTGTCGCGCCGTCGACATGCAGTGCTGGTACCAATCGGAGAGCACTGCGAGCTTGGATTCGCTCGTCGAGGTATCACTCAGACCCTCCACGTGCAGGCGCCCAGGCCGCAACGAACGATGCGGGATGCAGCACGCGAATCTTTCGAATACGTAAAGCAGTGTGCGAATACCGCTTAGGCGCACGGGTCAACGCTGGGCATCTCAAGCCGTGCGGCAAGCTGCACCCCGGCGAACCCGGTGAACTCAACCCGCGGAATGCGCAGCCCCTCGAGCTCGTAGGGCCAGCACTAATTCGTCAACCGTTGGCAGCCCAGCCATGCGGCCGTTGCTGACATAGACCCGGCATGCGAGGTCACTGGTGGCTCCGTCAGATGGAAAGAGGTCGACACCGTCGACGAGGATCGTCGGCGAACCGGCGAAGGGAAGTGCGCCGAGCTGCGCGGCGTCAGTCAACAGCTGGTAGTCGATAGCGCTGACCGCTGCGCCAACAGTGGTGAGCGCGGCGCCCATTCGCACCCCTGCCTCTCGCCAGTTGGGGCACTCGTCGATGTAAAGAATGTGGATCTGCATGCGCGCAGTGTGACACCACAGCGTGCCCGAGCGCGATGCGCTACCGGTATTCGGGGTTTGCGTCGTAACCCCAACGCTTTCCGTCGTTCCACTCATCGCCGAGGTTGCCGTAGGCCGGAATGCCGCCGGCGTCTTTGAGCATGCGAGCCAGGTGCAACAGATTCCACGTCATGAACGCCGTATTGCGGTTGGTGAAGTCGTTTTCGGGGCCACCCGAGTCGTCATCGAGGTAGCTGGGGCCGGGGCCCACAGGGCCGATCCAGCCAGCGTCGGCACCGGGCGGAATCGTATAGCCGATGTGCTGCAGGGCGTAGAGCGTTGCCGCCGCGCTGTGCTTCACGCCGTCTTCGTTGCCCGTCGCGATGACGCCCCCAGCCTTGCCATAAAACACGTATTGGCCGCGATCATTCGTTTGGCCGCTGTGCGCGTACAGTCGCTCAATCAAGACACGGTGTTGCGATGACACCTCACCAAGCCAAATGGGCGTGCCAATCACGAGGATGTCCGCCGCCAACACCCGCGGCCACAGGGTGGGCCACTCATCCGTCTCCCACCCCTGCTCTCGCATGTCGGGGTACACCCCCGGCGCGACATCGTGGTCGACGAGCCGAATCAGATCGACGGTGACGCCCTGAACAGACATCAGCGCCATGCTGCGCTGCATGAGGCCCTCAGTGTGACTGAGCTCGGGGCTACGCTTGAGGGTGCAGTTCACAAAAACGGCGCGCAGGTCGTTATACCGGGCAGGCGGTGTGGAGGAATTCTCAGACATGGGTTCGACGGTACGCCGGGCCAAGGCCGGTACGATCAAATACACACTGCACACTCAGGCATCTTTACCTTTTGACTCGATGCCGCCCACAGCGAAGCGAGACCTGCGATGAGCCACGCCAGCCTGCCCGACAAGCCCGCCCTCGAAGGCCTCGAAGCGAAGTGGGGTGCCGCGTGGGAGGCGCAGGGAACATACAAATTTGACCGCGAAGCAGGCATTGCGAACGGCCCCGACTCGGTCTTCTCCATCGATACTCCCCCGCCAACAGCATCTGGCTCGCTGCACATCGGTCACGTCTTCAGCTACACCCACATGGACCTTGCCGCCCGCTTTCAGCGCATGCGCGGCCAGAACCTGTTCTACCCGATGGGGTGGGATGACAACGGGCTGCCAACCGAGCGCCGCGTGCAGAACTACTACGGTGTTCGATGCGACCCTTCGCTGCCGTACAACACCGACTTCACTCCCCCGCTTGAGGGCGGTGACAACGCCAGCTCGAAAGCTGCCGACCAGGTTCCGATCAGCCGACGCAACTTCATCGAACTGTGCGAGAAGCTCACAGCCGAAGATGAGAAGCAGTTCGAAGACCTGTGGCGCACGCTCGGCTTGAGTGTCGACTGGAGCCAGACCTATCGCACGATCGGCGATGAAGCTCAGCGGGCCGCGCAGCGCGCCTTCATGCGCAATCTTGCCCGAGGTGAGGCGTATCGCGCAGATGCTCCAACGCTGTGGGATATCACCTTTCGCACCGCCGTTGCCCAGGCTGAACTGGAAGACAAAGACATGCCGGGTGCTTTTCACCGGGTCAGCTTTCACACGCCTGACGGCGGCACGATCGATATTGAAACCACGCGGCCAGAGCTGATTGCTGCCTGCGTGGCGCTGGTCGCGCATCCTGACGACCCTCGATACCAAGCCCTTTTCGGCACCACCGTGACCTCGCCGCTCTTCGGCGTTGAGGTGCCCATCAGAGCCCACCACCTTGCCCAGCAAGACAAGGGCTCGGGCATCGCCATGGTGTGCACCTTTGGCGACGTGACCGACGTGGTGTGGTGGCGCGAACTCGACCTGGGGTTGCGCCCCATTCTTGGCAAAGATGGCCGCATTTTGCCGGATGCCCCCGAAGGTATCGAAGGCCCAGCCCTCGATGTGTACGCCGAGCTGGCGGGCAAAACTGTGTTCAGCGCCAAAGCGCGCATGGTCGAGTTGCTGCGCGAATCTGGCGACCTCAAGGGTGAGCCGCGCCCGATCACGCATCCGGTCAAATTCTTCGAAAAGGGTGACAAGCCACTCGAGATCGTCACAACTCGACAGTGGTACGTCGCCAACGGTGCACGCGACGAAAACCTCAACGAGCGTTTGCTGCAGCGTGGGCGCGAGGTCAAGTTTCACCCCGACTACATGCGCGTGCGCTACGAGAACTGGGTGGGTGGGCTCTCGGGTGACTGGCTGATTTCACGCCAACGCTTCTTCGGCGTACCGATTCCGGTCTGGTATCGGCTCGACGAAAATGGTGAGCAGGTGGGCGAGGTGATTGTCGCCACCGAAGCACAATTGCCGGTTGACCCAGCCTCGATGGCCGCACCCGGCTTCGACGAAGCACAGCGCGGCCAACCGAACGGCTTCATCGGCGAAGTGGACATCATGGACACCTGGGCGACCTCGTCACTCACCCCGCAGATCGCCGGGCGGTGGGAAGACGACCCAGAACTGTTCGGCCTGGTGTTTCCGTACGATTTGCGCAGCCAGGGTCAAGACATCATTCGCACCTGGCTGTTCTCGACCACGTTACGGGCCGAGCTCGAGCACGGTGTCGCGCCCTGGAAAAATGCGGGTATTTCAGGCTTCATCGTCGACCCCGACCGCAAGAAAATGTCGAAATCGAAGGGTAACGTCGTCACCCCCTCGGGCATGCTCGACGACCATGGCAGCGATGCGGTGCGCTACTGGGCAGCCTCGTCGCGTCTGGGAACCGACGCAGCTTTCGACCCGCAGAACCCCAAGCAGATCAAAATTGGCCGACGCCTCGCGATCAAGGTGCTCAACGCGGCCAAGTTCGTGTACTCGTTTGAGGCACCCGCGGGCGCTGCATCCGGTGCACAGGCGGTCACCGAGGCCCTCGACATCGACATGCTGGCAACCCTCGCCGACGTCATCACCACGGCGACCCGCGCCTACGAACAGTACGACCATGCTCGAGCGCTCGAAGTCAGCGAACAGTTCTTTTGGACATTCACTGATGACTACCTCGAACTGGTCAAAGAGCGAGCGTACGGCGCTCAGGGTGAAGCCGGGCAGGCCAGCGCCGTCACCGCGCTGCGGCTGGCCATTGACGTGTTTTTGCGACTGTTCGCCCCAGTCATCCCCTTCGCAACCGAAGAAGTGTGGAGCTGGACGCACCGGGGCGATGGTCTCAGCTCCTCGGGTCTCAGCTCCTCGGGCCTCAGCTCCTCGGTGCACCGTGCGCCGTGGCCCACCGTCGATGAGTTGGCGGTGGGCGCTCACCCCAGTGGCCTTCTGCCCCTGGTGTCTCAGGCGCTCGTTGGCATTCGTCGCGCGAAGACCGACGCTAAAGCTTCGCAAAAGACCCCCATTGTGCGTGCCGTGATCGCTGGGCCGCTGCTGCTCGAACGGGCGTCAGGCGACCTGGCCGCAGTCGGGCGCATCACTGAGCTCACCTTCACGCCCGCCGACCAGGTGAGCGTGCTCGAGATTGAGCTCGGCGAACTACCGGAGGCGTGAAAGATGCAACTCGGAACCCGCTGGTCTGTCGGCGCACAGCCGCCCGCACGCCTGAGCCCTGAGATGTGCGCGGCGATTCGCGCGGTCGAAGGCGACCTGCTCGGCTTTGACACCACTCAGTGGCGGTGGACTCTCACCTGGTTGGAGGGGCGCCCGATCGTCGAACTTGACGATGGCACGCGCATCCGCCTGAGCGGTGACGGCACGGTCGTAACAGAGAGCGCCGACAGCACTGAAAACTAGGAGGTGCCCATTCGGCACCGCACCTAGGGTGGACGCATGTCGAACCCGTTTCTCACCCCCAGCCCCCTGCCCTACCAGTTGCCTCCGTTTGCCGAGATCACCGACGAGCACTACTGGCCGGCCATCGAGCAGGGCATGGCCGAGCAACTTCTGGAGATTTCGGCCATCACCGATGACGATGGTGCGCCGACCTTCGAGAACACGATGGTGCCTCTCGAAAGCAGTGGGCAACTACTGACCCGCGTACTGCGGGTTTTTTACAACAAGGCCTCTGCCGACTCGAACGATGCCACCAACGCGCTCGAAGCCGAGCTAGCCCCCACGCTTGCCGCGCACACTGACGCACTCACACTCAACTCAGCGCTGTATGCGCGCATCGCCGCGCTGCACGAACAGCGACACGCGCTGCCCCTGACCGCCGAGCAGCGCTACCTCATCGAACGCCACTTCACGGCGATGACTCTCGCAGGCGCCGGCCTCGACGCTGCGCAGAAAACGCGGCTGAGCGACATGAACGCCCGCCTTTCGACCCTCGAAACGGCATTTGAAAAAAATCTGCTCGCCGATACCAACGACCTTGCCGTCGTCATCGACAGCGCACACGAACTCGACGGGCTCAGCCCGGGCGAGATCAGCGCTGCGGCCCAGGCCGCCACCGAGCGCGGGCTGAAGGGTAAGTACCTGGTAACGCTCGTACTACCCACCGGCCACCCGTGGCTCGAAAGCCTGACTAACCGCCAGGTGCGCGCACGCATCATGGCCGCCTCCCGCGCTCGCGGCACCCGGGACGGCGAACACGACAACCGCCCCGTGCTGCTCGAGATCGTGCGACTGCGCGCCGAGCGCGCTGCCCTGCTCGGATTCGACAGCCATGCGGCTTTTGTCACTGCCGACCAGACGGCGAAGACTCCAGCGCGCGTGGCCGCGATGCTCGAACGCCTGGCCCCGGCCGCCGCGCTCAACGCCGCAGCTGAGCAGACCAAACTTGAAGCACTCGCCGGACACCCGATTGATGCCTACGACTGGGCGTTCTACAACGAAAAAGTGCGCAAGGCCGACTACGACGTCGACACCAGCGAACTGCGCCCCTACTTCGAAGCCGAGCGCGTACTACAGCGAGGCGTTTTTGCCGCCGCCTCCGCCGTCTACGGCATCACCTTCGCTGAACGCACCGACCTCGTCGGCTACCTGCCAGAGGTGCGGGTGTTCGAGGTGCGCAACGCTGACGGATCCGACCTCGGGCTTTACCTGCTCGACCTGTACACCCGCGACAGCAAGCGCGGCGGCGCGTGGATGAACGAGTTGATCGGTCAAAACACGCTGCTGGGGCATCCGACGATCGTCGTCAACAATCTCAACGTGCCCAAGCCTGCCGCTGGCGAGCCGACTCTGCTCACCTTCGACGAGGTGAACACGTTTTTTCACGAGTTCGGGCACGCTCTACACGGACTCTTTGCACACGTCACTTACCCCCGATTCACGGGAACGAACGTGTACCGCGACTTTGTCGAGTTTCCGAGCCAGGTCAACGAAATGTGGATGCTCTGGCCTGAAATCATCAACGACTACGCCGTTCACCACCTCACGGGCGAACCGATTGCGCCTGAAACCCTCGACAAGATTCGGGCCAGCCAAACCTGGGGTGAAGGTTTTGCGACGAGTGAGTATCTCGCCGCGGCACTCCTCGACCAGGCCTGGCACACGCTGAACGCCGAACAGGCTGCCGCAGTGGCAGATGTTGCCGCATTCGAGGCCGAAGCGCTGGCACGCATGGGTCTTGACAACCCGGCAGTGCCCACGCGCTATAGCTCGACCTACTTTGCCCACACGTTCTCGGGCGGCTACGACGCCGGCTACTACAGCTACATCTGGAGCGAAGTGCTCGACGCTGACACCGTGAAATGGTTCGAAGACAACGGCGGTCTCACACGCGCCAACGGTGACCGCTTTCGGCAGTACGTGCTGGGCATCGGCGGCACACGTGACCCGCTCGAGGCCTACCGCGAGTTTCGTGGCCGCGACGCCGTCATAGAGCCGCTACTGCAGCGACGCGGGCTCGCCGCCTAGCGGGCCAGCGGCTTAGGCCAGGCGCGCAGCCCAGGCGCGCCTCTCAGAACCAGGTGCTGAGGTGCGGTGCGCGCGCGGTGTGAACGAGCGATGACAGCCGAGATGCCGACCCGGGTGTGAGTTCTCGAAGTCGGCCGGCGAGCCTGAGCGCCTCAACGGGCGTGCCCCCCAACAGCAGTGCGCTGAGCGCTTCGACTCCGAGTTCAACGGCGGCCGGGCCACCACTGGATGCTGCTGGGTCACGGGAGATGTTGACGGGGCTGTCGACGGGCGTGCCCTGAAATTCGGCGGATGCGGCGGGGACAGCGGTGACCGTCGCGCATCCGTCAGCGTCAGTGACGAGCATCCAGTCGCCGTCGGTAAAACCCTGCGGATCAGTAACCCGCAGCAGCACCGTGTCAGCGTGAGCGAAACGACGCGCGCTGAGGGCTGCAGGCACGTCAAGGATGCGCAGCCACAGGTGATCGCGTCGCGCAGTGGTCTGCACCGCGCGCGGATTAGAGATGAGCCACGGCAGTAGCTCATCGACCGGGCGCAAAGGCGCGAGCACGGTCGACACCAGATCTTGATCGAGCAGGTAGTGCCACAGCGCAACGTAGGCGTCGTCCGTCGCTGCGATCACATACTCGACCGTGAGAGTGTGAGCGGCAAAATCGCCCGTGTTTTCGCCGACGGAATACAGAACATACCCCTGCGGCTCACCGTCGGCGTCGTCATATCGGGCGCACCGCAGCGTCAACGACTGCGCGGCTGTGCGCGCCAGCAGAGCAAAAGACCGGTCAATGTGAAGGTCATCGGCGGGCACCTCGCCAGCGGTGCGGGCGTGAGCACGCTTGGCAATCGCCGGGGCAAGAGGGCGCAGCCCGTCAGCACTCACGCGGTGCATCCGGCCGCCGGGCAATGGTGCGGTGAACTGCAGGCCCCGGGTGTCGATGCGATAGTCGGCAGCGTATGCCGCCGGCCCAAACCCCCACCGACCATAGATCGTCGATTCTGAGACGGTCAGCATGGCCAGTGCAAGACCGGCAGAGTGCGCCGCACGCAGTTCACCTTCGAGCAGAGCGCGCGCGACACCGCGGCGGCGATGCGTTGCGGCAACCGACACGAGACTGATTGCCCAGGCCTCAATCGCACAGCCCTCGCCGAGGCTGACCGGCGCGCGCCACGACGCCACCGTAGCCACCGGATTCGCTGGCTCGGCTGCCGTCGAATCCCACACCCCAATCGTGCGGGCGTAGGCGAGGCCCGCACGATACTGCGCCACCTGCTCAGAGCTGAACGCATCAAAATGAAACCCGCGGTACGCCGCCTGCAACCACCGTTCGTGCGCGGCAGAATCACCCGTGTCACCCATGTCACCCACTGCACCCGTGTCGACGAGCGCGTACTGCAGACCCTCGGCCGCGAGAGCGGTTCGTGAAATGGTGTCGAGGGGCAGGTTGTTGGCAGCGGCGCTCATACCGTCAGGCTATCGGCGGCAGCGCGACGCGGACGGGTCACAAACATCACCACTGCGCCCGCCAGTAGCCCCCAGAATGCGCTACCAATGCCCAGAACGACGACGCCTGAGGCGACGACGATGAGGGTTACGGCGGCAGTGAGGCGCGTCTCGGGCACCTCGAATGCGCTCACCAACCCGGTCGTGAAGGCCCCCAACAAAGCCAGACCTGCAACCGCGATGATGAGGATGGGCGGAGCCGCAGCCACCAGCGCAGTCGCGGCTCCCGCACCGAGACCGAGAGCCACGTAGGTGACCCCGCCGGCGATCGGAGCCACCCAGCGCCGTGCCGGGTCAGGGTGCGAATCGGAGCCGGCCATCAGGGCGGCCGTGAGCGCTGCCAGGTTGAGCGCGTAACCGCCAAGAGCCGCCGTCACAGCAGTCGCGGCTCCACCGGCAGCAAGCACTGTGCGCGCCGGCACGCTGGAATAGCCCAGAGTGGTGAGCACTGCGAACCCAGGCACATACTGCCCCGCCATGGTGACGATGTAGAGCGGCACTCCGAGCGACACAATCACGAGCGGGTCAAACGTCGGCAGGGTCAGCGTGAGACTTGGCGCGAGAGTGGAGCCGGTCATCCAGTCGCTGCCGGCGCTCACAATCACCCCAATGATGGCGACCAGCATGGCAGCCGGTACTGCCCAGCGCGGGAGCCACCGCACCAGCAGCAACCACACAATGATGACGGGTGCGGCCAGCAGAGGTTCTTGAATGACGGCAGTGACGGGTGCGATGCAGATCGGAAACAGGATGCCCGCGAGCATTGCCCCCGCCAGCGGCATCGGAATGCGGGTCATCGCCCGCCCCAGCCACGGCCAGAGTCCGCTGATCAAGATCAGTATCCCGCAAACGATGAAAGCCCCGACGGCCGCACCGTACGATCCGGTGGTGCCCTCAGCGGCAACAAGCAGAGCAGCCCCCGGTGTCGACCAGGCGAAACTCAGCGGCAGGCGAAAGCGCCACGACAAAAGCCCGGCCAGCAACGCTTGCCCGATGCAGAGGGCGAGTAAGCCACTCGCCGCCTCAGCCGGGCTCGCACCCACAGCAAGCAGCCCCGCTACGACGAGGGCGAACGAGCTCGCAAACCCGGTTAGCGCGCCAATGAACCCGGCGATGATCGGCTGCAGCACAGGGCCCAGCCTAGGGCTGCTCGTGTGGGCAAGCGGGCTAGCCTGCCGCCCAGTCACGCCCCCGCGAGTGGATCGGCGCGATACCAGTGCCGCACATGCTGGCGGTTGTGTCGGGCCTGCCAAAACTCGACCTCGGTCGGCGCCAGCGCCCACGCAGCCCAGTCAGGGTTACTCGACTCGGTGACGGCAGGGCGCGCAGCCCAGTCGGCGGCTGCCACGGTGCTCGCAAGCTCTTCAACGTCTCCGGTGATGCGCACTTGCCGGCCCAATTCGGGCCAGTAGAACGTCATGGCGGCGCACGGATTTGCGGCCAGGTCGATGCCTTTGCGCGTTGAGCGAGCCCCCGCAAACACCCACTGACCGTCGACTACATCCTTCAAAATCAGCGTGCGGGCAGTGACGTGCCCCGTGGGGCCCGCCGTTGAAAGGGTGAACACTTGCGGCTGGTGCACACCGAGCTCTAAAGCATTGTTGAGCCAGCTGATGAAGAGATCGTCGGCCCGATCTGGTGCTGCCGCCGCATCGAATTCGGGCAGCACTTGCGGAAAGGCGGGCAGGGCTCGCAGCCGGTCGCGCAGGGTCACACTCATGCGGCCAGGTTAGCCCTGCTCAGCGAGCCGCGAAAACAATCACGTGCGAACGCGGCGATTACGCCGACTTCTCGCGCGCCGCTTTGAGTCGTCGCGGCACGATGGTGGGCGCGGCGTTGTTGAGCACTGTGTCGCGGGTGACGACGATGCGCTCAACGTCGTCGTCTGACGGCACTTCGAACATGATCGGGCCGAGCACCTCTTCAAGAATTGCGCGAAGGCCGCGAGCACCGGTTTGACGCAGAACGGCAAGGTCGGCGATCGAATCGAGGGCGTCTTGCTCGAAGTCGAGTTCGACGCCGTCGATCTCGAACATGCGCTGGTACTGCCGTACGAGCGCGTTCTTGGGCGTCGTAAGAATTTCGATGAGAGCCGTGCGGTCAAGCGGGGTCACTGTCGTGACAACCGGCAATCGGCCAATGAACTCAGGAATCAGCCCGAACTTGTGCAGGTCTTCGGGCAGCACCTCGCTGAAGAGGTTTTTCTCCAGCGACTTGTTGTGCAGGGGCGCCCCGAAGCCGATGCCGCGCTTGCCGGCCCGCTGGCTGATGATGTCTTCGAGCCCCGCAAAGGCGCCGGCGACAATGAACAGCACGTTCGTGGTGTCGATCTGAATAAATTCTTGGTGGGGATGCTTGCGCCCACCCTGAGGCGGCACACTAGCGACGGTGCCCTCAAGAATTTTGAGCAACGCCTGTTGCACCCCCTCACCCGAGACGTCGCGTGTGATCGACGGGTTTTCGGCCTTGCGGGCGATCTTGTCGATTTCATCGATGTAGATGATGCCGGTCTCAGCGCGCTTGACATCAAAGTCAGCGGCCTGCAGAAGCTTGAGCAGAATGTTCTCGACGTCTTCACCGACGTAACCCGCCTCAGTGAGGGCGGTCGCATCAGCAACGGCAAACGGCACATTGAGTCGCTTGGCCAGCGTTTGAGCCAGGTAGGTTTTGCCACAGCCCGTGGGACCGATGAGCAGAATGTTGCTCTTAGCGATCTCTACATCATCGGCAAGCTTGTCTGCGGCCGTGATCGCCTGGCTGGCGCGAATGCGCTTGTAGTGGTTGTACACCGCTACCGACAGCGACTTTTTCGCCGCGACCTGTCCGATTACGTACTCTTCAAGAAAAGCGTAGATCTCTTTCGGCTTCGGCAAGTCGAATTCGGTTGCCCCCGCCTCTGCCTCGGTCGACTCGGCGAGGCGCTCTTCGATGATCTCGTTACACAGCTCGACGCATTCGTCGCAGATGTAGACGCCTGGGCCGGCGATCAACTGCTGCACTTGTTTTTGGCTTTTGCCACAAAAAGAGCACTTAAGCAGGTCGGCGGTTTCTCCGATGCGAGCCATGATCGCCCCCTTTGAACGTCTCGATCTGCTTTGAGCCTAGCTCGGTGGTCCGACTCTCGTCGCACACGCCCACACCACCGGGGTGTCGTGAGTCTGTAACACCAGCCAGCGTCGTCAGCCCCCCCGTTCGCGCCGCGCGTGCACAGCGAGCCCCTTTAGGCTGATGCCATCATGCACTTAGCCAGGAACACTCGCCCCACGCACACTCGCCCCACGCACTCCCGGCCGGCCAGCTCAGCCCACACAACCTCTTTCGCGTCAGCTCGAGCTACAACCCTGACGGCACTCCTGGGCGCAACCTTGGCCATCGGTTCAGCCGCATCCCCCGCACTGGCTCATGACCCGGTGACCGCCTCAACGCCGACGGCTGGCGACGTCATCGCTGCGGTTCCGGAACTGTTCTCGGTGATCACCGACCAGCCCCTGCTCGATCTCAATGGTGTGGGGGCGG
>Ga0222708_1000162_pt1 | contig 19112 bp, 14 predicted proteins | sample AntAcemetage1576_FD_179806 | JGI IMG/M metagenome (GOLD analysis project Ga0222708, IMG submission 179806) | Saline water microbial communities from Ace Lake, Antarctica - #1576 | ecosystem: Environmental > Aquatic > Non-marine Saline and Alkaline > Saline | place: Antarctica: Ace Lake... | reverse complement strand
AAGGTGTCATTAATAGCTCCGATAGCGATGGATGAAGGATTAAGGTTCGCTATAAGAGAAGGTGGTAGAACTGTTGGCGCGGGTGTCGTCGCTAAAATTTTGAAATAAAATTCCTTGATTAAAAGTAGCTTGTATGATAGGAGTGTAGCTCAATTGGTAGAGCGCCGGTCTCCAAAACCGGAGGTTGGGGGTTCGATTCCCTTCGCTCCTGCCAAATTTGGATGTTGATGATGAGTAAGGTTTTTAGGTTTTTTTGGGAAGTTAAGCAGGAAATATTGAAAGTTACCTGGCTTACTAAAAGAGAAACTCTTATTTCTACAGCTGTAGTTTTGTTTGTAGTTATTGTTTTTTCTCTTTTGTTTGTTTTGTCAGATTTTTTGATATTTCGTTTTGTGAATTTTGTTACAAACATTAGATTATAGATATTATGAAGTGGTACATATTACAGTCTTTAGCGGGCCAAGAAAAAAAAGTTGTTTTGGCTATTGAAGAAAAGGCTGAAAAAGAAAATCTTAAAGATTCTATAGGTGAAGTTATTATCCCTGTTGAGAAAGTAGTAGAGATTAAGAGGGGAAAAAAAGTAGATGTTGAGAAAAAATTTCTGCCTGGTTATATTCTAATTAAAATGGATATGAATGATAATCTATGGCATGCAATAAAAGGAATATCCAAAGTCGGGGGATTCTTGGGTGCAAATGGTAAGCCTCAAGAAATTTCTGAAAAGGAAGTGCAGACTATTATGGAGCAGATCCAAACTAGTGCAATCGCAAGAACGCAAGCTGCTGCCTTTAAGGTTGGTGATTCTGTAAAAATTAAAGATGGGCCTTTTGAATCATTCTTAGGTACTGTTGAAGATGTAGAGGAGTCGAAAAAAAGAGTAAAAGTTTCGGTTATAATATTTGGTAGATCTACCCCTCTGGACTTAGAATTTGAACAAGTAACAAAAGTATAATTATGTCTAAGAAAAAAGTACAAGGTACGGTAAGTCTTAATATTATCGCTGGAAAAGCAACTCCTGCTCCTCCTGTAGGTACAGCTTTAGGTCCTAGAGGTATTAATATCGGTGATTTTTGTAAGATGTTTAATGATCGTACAAAAACTATGGAAGCTGGATCACCTATTCCAGTTGTTATTACTATTTATGCAGATAGAAGTTTTGATTTTATTACAAAAACCTCTCCTGTGTCTTTCTACCTAAAGAAGTTTTCTAATCTAAAGAAAGGTTCTTCCGAAACTAGAAAAACCCCACATGTTGGAAAGGTAACATTGGCGCAAGTAAAGGAAATAGCGGAAATAAAATTAAAAGATATGAATGCTAATACGATTGATGGAGCTGTCGAAATGATTAAAGGATCAGCTGAATCAATGGGAATACAAGTAACAAAGTAATTTATAAAGGTTTGTAATGGGTACTAAGGTAAAGACCAAAGGTGGAAAGAGAATAGAAAAAGTAAGAGAATCTTTTGATTCTATGAAATCTTATAACTTAAAAGAAGCCATTGAAATTCTAAAAAAGAGCACTTCAACAAAGTTTGATGAAACTGTTGAGATTGTTATGAATCTTGGAGTTGATGCTACTAAGTCTGACCAGCTTGTTAGAGGTGTTGCTCAGATGCCTAATGGTACAGGTAAGAAAATCCGAGTTGCCGCTCTTGTTAAAGGTCCTAATGTAGAGAAGGCAAAAGCTGCTGGTGCTGATATAGTAGGTTTGGATGATATAATAGATGACATAAAAGAGGAGAAAATAAACTTTGATATTTGTATAGCTACTCCTGATGTTATGCCAAAAATTAGTCCAGTTGCTAAGATTTTAGGAACCAAAGGTTTGATGCCAAATCCTAAGTTAGGTACTGTAACTATGGATGTAGAGTCAGCTATTAAGAAGATAAAAGCTGGGCAAGTGAAATTCAGAACGGAGAAAGCTGGTATAATTCATGCTGGTATTGGAAAAATAAGCTTTACATTAGATGCATTAATTGGTAACGTGTCGGCCTTGGTTGATGCTGTGCAAAAAGAAAAGCCCACTGGAAGTAAAGGATCTTATGTTAAAAGTGTATTTGTAACGTCCACTATGAGTCCTTCTTTGAGGGTTGAACTTGGTTCTGTACTAAAATAGGTTGTAGAAATGTTGAGAGAAAAAAAAGTTGAAGTAGTAAAAGAATTAGCGCAAGACTTTACGGATTATAATTCTTTGATTATTACGCACTATCACGGATTGACTGTAAAGCAGGTAACTGAGCTTCGTAGCAAGTTATTTGAAGTTGGTATAAAATTTGTAGTGGTAAAAAATAGACTAGTTAAGCTTGCATTGAAGGATAGTATCTTTATTGCATTGGAAAGTAACTTTTCTGGTCCCACTGCTATTGTTCTTTCTAATGATCCAGTAGCGGTTGCTAAGATTTTGATGAATTTTTCAAAAGATAATGAGCAGCTAAAGCTTATAAAAGGGTTTGTGGAAGGTGCAGAATTAGATTTAGAAGGTATTAAGACTTTATCCAAGATGCCTTCTTTGGACGAATTACGTGCAAAGATTATTTCTTTGTTACAGACTCCTGCTACATCTTTGGCGTCTGTGTTAACTGCTCCTGCAAGTAGTGTTGTAAGAGTTGTTTCTGCGTATTCAGAGGGTAAGAACTAATTGATTTATTAATTTTAAGAGGTACAAGATGGCTAAATTAGACAAATTGGTAGATGACTTATCTACTTTGACTGTGATGGAAGCAGCTGAGCTTTCAAAACAATTAGAAGAAAAATGGGGTGTTTCCGCTGCGCCTGTAGCTGTTGCTGCAGTAGGTGGAGCTTCTACAGAAGCTGCTGCTGAAGAAAAAACAGAATTTACTGTTGTTCTTTCAGCTTCAGGTGATAAAAAAATCAATGTTATCAAGGAAATCAGAGCTATAAACAATACTCTTGGCTTAAAAGAAGCTAAGGACTTGGTTGACGGCGCTCCTAAAACAGTGAAAGAAGGTGTTTCTAAAGAAGAAGCTGAGAAAATCAAAGCTCAACTAGAAGCAGCTGGGGCAAAGGTAGAAATTAAATAGCCTAATTCGCTGTTTATAATTGTTTTAAAAGTAGCTTTAATTTTTTTGGGGACGCTATGTTTAGTGATTTGTTTGTTCGTAATATACAGAGAAGAAGTTTTAGTAAAATTCCTCAGGTTGCAAAGATACCTAATTTGATTGAAATTCAGAAGGAATCTTATGAGAATTTTCTTCAAAGTGATGTCGCGCCTGAAGAGAGGAAAAATGATGAGTTGCAGGGAGTATTTAACTCTGTTTTTCCTATTAATGACTATGCTGGTACTTGTACTCTTGAGTTTGCAAGTTACAGGCTTGATAAGCCGAAGTATGATGTTGAAGAATCAAAGCAAAGAAGCATAAGTTACGTTGCTCCTCTAAAAGCTACTCTTAGATTAGTTATTTGGGAAACAGATCCAGATCTTGGCACAAAAGATATTAAAGGAATAAAAGAACAAGAAGTCTACATGGGAGATGTACCTCTTATGACTGACAACGCTACTTTCGTTATTAACGGAGTGGAGCGTGTTATAGTCTCTCAGATGCATCGTTCTCCCGGAGTTTTCTTGGATCATGATAAAGGAAAAACGCATTCTTCAGGAAAATACCTATATTTAGCTCATGTTATTCCTTATAGAGGGTCATGGCTTGATTTTGAATTTGATGCAAAAGATCTTCTATACTTTAGAATAGACAAAAGAAGGAAATTGCCTGTGAGTACATTGCTAATGGCTATGGGCATGGAAACTCAGGACATATATGATTTCTTCTATAAAAAAGCTTCTATAGCTAAGGTTGCTAAGGGTTGGTCTTCTGAGTTTAATCCGGATGATTCTAGGTCTTTTAGGCTTACAAAGGATCTAGTTGATGCTAAAACTGGAAAAGTTGTAGCAAACAAAGACACAAGGTTGAATAAAAGATCTATAAAGAAGCTTAAAGAAGATGGTCTTAAAGATGTTCTGCTTTCTTCGGAAGATTTGATCGGAAAATTCATAGCTTCAGATTTAGAAGTTAATTCTGACTTGTTGTTATCTGTTGGTGATGAGTTGACTCTAGAAATTATTGAGCAAATAGAAAAAGCAAAAATAAAATCTATAGATGTGCTAGATATTAATAGTTATAATACTGGTCCGTATATTAGAAATACTCTAAAAATAGATAAGAGCACTACAAAAGAAGAAGCATTAATAGATATTTTTAGAATAGTAAGACCAGGTGAGCCTACTACATATGAAGCTGCTGAGGCTTTATTTCAATCTTTATTTTTTGATAGTAATAGATATGACTTGTCTGTGGTTGGTCGTATTAAGCTAAATGCAAAAATGGGCTTAAAAACTCCAGAAGATAATACTACCTTAAATAAAGAAGATATTATTAATATTATACAATATCTAGTAAATCTTAAAGATGGTGTTGGAGAAATAGATGATATTGATCATCTTGGTAATAGAAGAATTAGATCTGTAGGAGAGCTAGTTGAGAATCAATTTAGATTGGCGTTTGTTCGTCTGGAAAGAACAATAATAGAACGTATGGCATCTATGGATGTTGATACGATTATGCCAAATGATTTAATAAATTCTAAGCTTCTTGCAAATGTTATTAAGGAATTTTTTGGTACCTCTCAGTTTTCTCAATTTATGGATCAAACGAATCCTCTTTCAGAGATTACTCATAAGAGACGTCTGTCAGCTTTAGGACCTGGTGGTTTGACTAGAGATAGAGCTGGAATGGACGTTCGTGACGTACATACAAGTCACTACGGTAGAATATGTCCTATTGAGACTCCTGAAGGTCAAAATATTGGTCTTATTAATAGCTTGGCTTCTTTTGCTCAGGTAAACCATCATGGATTTATAGAAAGCCCATACAGAAAAGTTATTAAAGGAAAAGTTACAAATGAAGTGATTTATCTTTCTGCTGTTGAAGAAAAAGATTACGTGATCGCGCAAGCTAATGCTAATATTAGTGCTAAAGGAGAATTTTCTGATTCTTTAGTTAGCTCAAGGAGAAGCGGTGAGTTTATCCTGTCTGAGCCAAGTAATATTGACTTTATGGATGTTACTCCAATGCAATTAGTATCTATAGCTACGGCTTTGATACCATTCCTTGAAAATGATGATGCGAGTAGAGCTCTGATGGGTTCGAATATGCAAAGACAGGCAGTTCCTCTTATATCGACAGAAGCTCCATTTGTAGGTACTGGAATAGAAGGTATTGTAGCTTCTGATTCTGGTGCGACAATTACAGCTACAAGAGATGGTATTGTAGATAAAGTTGATAGTACTAGAATCGTTGTGAAATCAGAAAATGAAGAAGAAGGATCACCTGAAGTTAACATATATAATTTGGTAAAATTCCAAAGGTCTAACTACAATACTTGCTTGAATCAAAAGCCATTGGTAAAAGTAGGAGATAGAGTGAAAAAAGGTGAAGTTATAGCTGATGGTCCAAGTACTGACAGGGGTGATTTGGCTCTTGGAAGGAATACTCTTGTAGCATTTATGCCTTGGAATGGTTATAATTTTGAGGATTCAATTCTTATTTCTGAAAGAATTGTAAAAGAAGATATATTTACTTCTATTCATATTGAAGAGTTTAGTGTTGTTGCTAGAGATACAAAATTAGGACCTGAAGAAATCACAAGAGATATACCTAATATTAGTGAAGAGAGTCTAAGATGTCTCGATGAAACTGGTATAGTTTACAAAGGTGCTGAAGTAAAGCCTGGCGATATACTTGTTGGTAAAGTAACTCCTAAGAGTGAATCTCCTATGACTCCAGAAGAGAAGTTACTTAAAGCAATATTTGGTGAGAAAGCTGCTGATGTAAAAGATAGTTCACTGCATGTTCCTCCTGGAGTTACTGGTACCGTGGTTGAAGTTAGAGTCTTTTCTAGAAGAGGAATCGAGAAGGATCAGAGAGCGTTAACTTTAGAAAAAGACCAAATACAAAGTTTAACAAAAGATAGAGATGATGAAATTCATATTATCACAGACTTTATTTTCTCAAGCCTGGTATCTATTCTAAAAGGCCAAACAGTAAAAAGTGGTCCAAAAGGTATGAAAGCTGATACGAAGCTAACTGTTGATAAGTTAGAATCATTATCAGAAAGCCAGTTGTGGCAAGTTGTTGTTTCGAATGTCAGTAAGATGAAGCAAATAGCTGTATTGAAAGAAAATTATGATTCTTCTGTAAAAGAAATTACTGAGAGATATAATGGTAAAATCGAGAAAACTCAAGCTGGAGATGATTTAGCTCAAGGAGTATTGAAAGAGGTAAAAATCTTTATTGCTATGAAGCACAAATTGCAGCCTGGTGATAAGATGGCTGGTAGACATGGTAACAAAGGTGTTATTTCTAGGATTTTACCAGAGGAAGATATGCCTTACCTTGAAGATGGAACTGTGGTCGATATAGTCTTGAACCCTCTTGGTGTACCATCAAGGATGAACGTGGGTCAGATTTTAGAAACCCATTTAGGTTGGTCTTCTGTTACTCTTGGAAAGAAAATTGATTCTATGCTTCATGGAGATAAGCCCGCTAAAGCATTGAAAGATTTCTTAGTAAAAATTTATGATAGTAATAAAGAGTTTATTGATATCATAAAAAATGCAAAAGATGATGAAATTTTAGAGCTTTCACAAAAACTTTCTCATGGCATTTTCTTTGCTACACCAGTTTTTGATGGTGCTAAGGTTGAAGATATTGATAAAATGCTTGCTCTTAGTGATGTGGATACCTCGGGTCAAGTAAAGCTAATAGATGGAAGAACTGGTGAGTATTTCGATAGAGATATAACTGTTGGATATATTTATATGTTGAAGTTACATCACCTTGTGGATGATAAAATACATGCTAGATCTATTGGTCCTTACAGTCTTGTGACGCAACAACCTCTTGGCGGTAAGGCTCACTTTGGTGGTCAGAGATTCGGTGAGATGGAATGTTGGGCTCTTCAAGCTTATGGAGCCGCATATACTCTACAAGAGATGCTTACTGTGAAATCTGATGATGTCGTAGGAAGAGTGAAAATCTTTGAATCGATTGTGAGAGGCGATAATAACTTTGAGTCTGGAACTCCTGAATCATTCAATGTGATGATTAAGGAATTGAGATCCTTGTGTCTAAATGTGGAATTAGAGAATTTAACATAAATTTAGCTGGTGTAGGTTTTAAGTATGACAAAAAATAACTTTTTTTACCAAAGTAATGAACGTGAGTTTGATTCACTAAGAATCTCTATAGCGAGTTCTGAGAAAATACGTTCTTGGTCTTATGGGGAAGTGAAAAAGCCTGAGACAATAAACTATCGTACTTTTAAACCTGAAAAAGAAGGTTTGTTCTGTGCTAGAATTTTTGGTCCTGTGAGTGATTACGAATGTCTTTGCGGTAAATATAAAAGAATGAAGTATCGCGGAGTTATTTGTGAAAAATGTGGAGTTGAAGTTACAAGTGCAAAAGTAAGAAGAGAAAGAATGGGGCACATAGATTTGGCTGCTCCTGTTGTGCATATTTGGTTTTTAAAATCATTACCTTCAAGAATAAGCACTATGCTTGACATAGCAATAAAAGATCTTGAAAAAATTCTATATTTTGAATCTTATGTAGTGACTGATCCAGGCCTTACAATGCTTACAGTTGGTGAGCTGATGAATGAAGAAAGGTATCAAGAGGCATTGGATGAATATGGAGAAGGTAACTTTAAAGCAGAAATTGGTGCTGAGGCTGTAGAAACTTTACTTAGATCTTTAGATTTAGAAAAGCTAAGATCAGGGATGAGAGAAGACCTTGCGGTTACTAATTCTGTTGCGAAGAAGAAGAAATTAGTTAAGAGATTAAAGCTTGTAGAAAATTTTATAGAATCTGGTAATAAACCTGAATGGATGGTGATGAACGTTATTCCTGTTCTACCACCAGAAATAAGGCCATTAGTTATGCTAGATGGTGGAAGGTTTGCTGCTTCAGATCTAAATGAGCTTTACCGTAGAGTTATTAATAGAAATAACAGACTTAAAAGATTGATAGAGCTTAAAGCTCCTGACATCATTATTAGAAATGAAAAAAGAATGCTTCAGGAATCAGTTGATGCATTATTTGATAATGGTAGAAGAGGAAGGGCTGTTAAGAATGCTAATAAGCGTCCATTTAAGTCTTTGAGTGATATGCTTAAAGGAAAAGGTGGTAGATTTAGACAAAACCTTCTAGGTAAAAGGGTTGATTACTCAGGAAGATCTGTAATCGTTGTAGGGCCTACTCTGAAACTACATCAATGTGGTTTGCCTAAGAAGATGGCATTAGAGTTATTTAAACCATTTATTTATTCAAAATTAGAAATGTATGGTATTGCTCCTACTCTGAAAGCGGCTAAAAAAATGGTTGAAATGGAGAGACCTGAGGTGTGGGATATTCTTGAAGAAGTAATTAGAGAACATCCGGTTCTTCTAAACCGTGCACCTACTTTGCACAGATTAGGTATCCAAGCATTTGAACCTTTGCTTGTAGAAGGTAAAGCGATTCAATTGCATCCTTTGGTTTGTGGACCATTTAATGCTGACTTTGATGGTGATACAATGGCAGTTCACTTGCCTTTATCGATAGAAGCTCAGATCGAGTGTAGAGTGCTTGTTATGTCAACAAATAACATTCTTAGCTCAGCAAATGGTAAACCTATTATAACTCCATCACAAGATATGGTTCTGGGTATTTACTACCTGACTTTAGAAATTGAAGGAGAAAAAGGAGAAGGAAGAGCATTTACTGATTTAGAAGAAGTAAAATTGGCTTTAGATGAAAAAAGTGTGAGTTTGCACAGTAAAATTAAATGTAGAATTGTTCAAGCTGATGAAGAAGGTAATGAAGTGGTAAAGATTGTTGACTCTACTCCTGGTAGGTTAATGATTGCTGAATTACTTCCTAAGAATAAAAATACTAACATCGAGATTGTTAATAGATTAATGACAAGCAAAGATATATCTCATGTTATAGATATAATATTCCGTTATTGTGGCCAGAAAGCTACTGTAATTTTCTGTGATAAGATAATGTCATTAGGTTTTTCATATGCTTGTAAATCAGGTATATCCTTTGGTAAAGATGACTTAATTATTCCTAAAACTAAAGTCAAGCTATTGGATGAAAGTAATAAAAAAGTAGAAGAGTTTGAAAAGCAGTACATGGATGGTCTTATTACAATGGGAGAAAAATATAACAAAGTTATAGATGAATGGTCTCATTGTACTGATAAAGTCGCCGATGATATGATGGAGGAAGTGTCTGCAAGACATACAGATGATTTTGAAGAGAATAAACAAAGGGGAATCAACTCTATATACATGATGGCTCATTCTGGTGCTAGGGGATCACCTCAGCAAATAAGACAATTAGCTGGTATGAGAGGTCTAATGGTGAGACCTTCAGGTGAGATCCTTGAAAATCCAATTAAAGCTAACTTTAAAGAAGGATTGAGTGTCCTTGAGTATTTTAACTCTACTCACGGTACTAGAAAAGGTTTGGCGGATACTGCTCTTAAAACTGCAAACTCTGGTTATCTAACTAGAAGGCTTGTTGATGTATCACAGGATTTGATTGTACAATTAGATGATTGTGGAACTTCAAAAGGTTTAGTTGTTTCTTCTATTATTGAAGGAGGTGAGCTTATGGTTCCTTTATCAGAGACTATACTAGGTAGAGTCTCTTGTATTGATGTAAAACATCCTATATCTGGTGAAGTTGTTGTTAAAAGTGGTGACCTTATTGATGAAGATGCTGTAGATAAAGTTGATTCTGCTGGTATTGATTCTATTATGGTTAGATCTGTTCTGACTTGTGAATTAGAGCATGGTGTTTGCGCCAAATGTTATGGTCGTGATCTTGCTAATGGTAACTTAGTTGGCGTTGGTGAGGCAGTAGGTGTTATTGCTGCACAATCTATTGGTGAGCCTGGAACGCAGTTAACAATGAACACTTTCCACATTGGTGGTGCGGCTACTAAAGGCGTTGAAATATCTAACGTTCAAGTATCTCAAGATGCTGTGGTTAAGTTTTTAAATAAAAACTTTGTAACTAACACTAGTGGAAATAAAGTGATCATGAGCAAAAACTGTGAAGTATTGCTATGTGATGACAAAGGTAATGAAAAAACGAGATTCAAAATTCCTTATGGTGCTACTGTAGCTTTTGATGAAGGTTCAAAGGTGAAAAAAGGCGATATTATTGCTGAATGGGATCCTTATACTATTCCTATCATAAATGAGCAGCCTGGAACTATGGTTTACAAAGATCTATTGGAAAATATATCTGTGAAGGAGATTACAGATGAAGATACAGGGATCTCAAATAAAGTAATAGTAGATTGGAAGCAGAAAACAAAAGGTGCTGATTTAAGGCCGAGACTTGTTTTAGAAGATAATAAAGGTGATATGGTTACTTTGACAAATGGTCTTGAGGCAAGATATTTCTTGCCTATAGGGGCTATCTTGAATGTTGATGATAACACAAAAATTCATGCTGGTGATATTATTGCTCGTATACCTAGAGAATCTAATAAGACTCGTGATATTACTGGTGGTCTTCCAAGGGTTGCTGAATTATTTGAAGCTAGAAAGCCTAAAGATCATGCTGTTATAAATGAGATTGAAGGAAGAGTATTCTTTGGTGCTGACTACAAATCTAAGCGTAGAATAATTATTAGGCCAGATGATGAGTCTATTGAGCCTATAGAATATCTTGTACCGAAGGGTAAGCATATTTTTGTTAATGAAGGAGATCATTTGAAGAAAGGTGATTTGTTAATAGATGGAAATCCAGTATTACAAGACATTTTGAAGGTTATGGGAGTTGCTGCTTTGGCAAAATACATGGTTGCCGAAGTGCAACAAGTATATAGACTGCAAGGTGTTAAGATTGATGATAAGCACATAGAAGTGGTTCTAAGGCAAATGCTTCAGAAAGTTGAAATTCAAAATTCTGGTGAAACAACATTGCTTGAAGGGGAGCAAATAGATAGAAAAGAATTCGAAGAAGTGAATAAGAAAGCTATTTCTGAAGGATTTAAACCTGCTACTGCAACTCCGATACTGCAAGGTATTACAAAAGCGTCATTGCAAACAAGATCATTTATTTCAGCTGCATCATTCCAGGAAACAACTAAGGTTCTAACAGAAGCTGCTGTTGCTGGTAAGGTAGATATGCTAGTTGGACTTAAAGAGAATGTGATTGTTGGTAAATTAATACCTGCTGGTACTGGTTTTTATGCTAGAGATATGCATAAGAAAGCTCAAGAAGCTGATGAGTTAGTGAGGGCAAATGAAGCAAAATCAAAAAATAATATAGATGAAGAAGATGGCTCTTCTACAGAAGGTCAATTATCTGCGTAGTTATAGATTCTTTGCGCTTTTTGCACTACTGATTGCTACGGTAGTTCAGTTGTCTTCTTACGCTTCTATTGTAAAAGTAGATTTTGATAAATCTATGGGAATAGAAGAGAGGGGTAGATTCAACCTCATGTTTAATGATCCAGAGCGTTCAGATAAATTTTATCATTTTTATAAGAACTTATATAACAAGAATATTATTTCTGAAGATATTGATGAGTCTCTAAGAATTCCTAAAATTATACATCAGATATGGATTGGTCCTAAGCCTTTTCCTGAGTTATATGAACTCTATGCAGGGACATGTAAATCAGTGCATCCTGGATGGAAATATATATTGTGGACCAATAAAGATGTTGAGTCTGTATTAGCAATCAATCAAAAATATAAGCGTTTATATAAAGAATATGAGAAGCATGGGCATTTTTCTGGTCAGAAGGATATATTAGAGTACTTAATACTATATAAGCATGGAGGTGTTTTTTTAGATGCTGATATTGAATGCAAAAAGAGCTTTTCTGAAATACAACGTAAGTATGATTTCTTTTCTGCTTTAGAACCTGCGAACAGATGGTCTCCTATTCCGATTATGACTAATGCTATAATTGGAACCAAAAAAAATGATCAGATTTTTATTGATACTCTAGATATGGCAGTAAAAAAATATGATATTATGTACGACCAAAGTAATACAGGTTACAGGAAAATAATTAGATCTATAAAAAAAATACTTGGAATGTCTAAAAAAAGTATTAGAGTTCCTGATCAAAGACTAGTGCTGATGTCTTCTTTAGGGGAAAATTTTGTTGAGAATAATACACTGTATAATGAACAAGCGATTGTATTTCCAGCTACATACTTTAATCCTATAATGCCTCAGGTAGGTCGCTATGATGTTTTAGATGAAATAAAATACAGACTAGGTATCTATAAAAACAAAGGTAAGACTTTCACAAAAGTAAAAGATGAGACAATCGCTGTGCAAGATTTTTACGATTAGTCTTTCTTATCTAGAGTGATATCTGGAGCATCTATAGATTTCATTCCAACTACACTATATCCAGAGTCTACATAGACAGTTTGTCCTGTAGTTGCAGAGCTCATGTCGCTTAGTAGATAAAGTGCTGAGTTACCAACTTCTTCTGTAGTCACAGTTCTTTTCAATGGTGAGTTATACTCATTCCATTTTAAGATGTATCGGAAGTCACCTATACCAGATGCAGCTAATGTTTTTATTGGACCAGCTGATATAGCATTTACTCTGATATTTTTAGCTCCAAGATCTACAGCTAAGTATTGTACACTGGTCTCTAGTGCAGATTTTGCAATTCCCATTACATTGTAGTGAGGCATTACTTTCTTTGCTCCATAGTAAGACATTGTAAGAATGCTTCCACCATCTTTCATTAATTTAGCAGCTCTTCTAGATATAGAAGTAAAGGAGTAACATGAAATATGCATAGTTAGTAGGAAGTTATCCAAAGAAGTGTCTAGATACTGTCCTTTTAATTCATCTTTATTAGAAAAGCCAATAGAGTGAACAACAAAGTCTAGATGACCCCATTTTTTTTTAATGTTATCAAAACATTGGTCTATGCTTTCTTCTTTTGTTACATCGCACTCGTAACACATTTCTGAGGAGTTTGTTTGCGTTGCTAAAGGTATGACTCTTTTTTTGAGTATTTCACCTTGGTATGTGTAAGCTAATTCAGCGCCATTTGCGTGTGCAGCTTTTGCAATACCCCATGCTATTGATTTCTCATTAGCAACACCCATAATAAGTCCTTTTTTTCCTTTTAAGAGCTCACCACTTATAACTTTAGTGTAATCCATAAATTCTTCTAACTAATATTTTTTAATAATGTTAAGACTATAGTAAAATAGAATAAAGTAAATAAAGATCATTGATAAAATTCCTTATCCCATCGGCGATGGACCCAAAACCACTGAGATGGATCTGCTTTTATCCAGTCTTCAATCTTTTTATTCATTTTTTTTGTAAGTGCTAATTCTTTGTCATCTACCTTTTTTATTCCTTTAAGTAGATCTCTTACATTATAAGGACCTTCCAAGTATACTTTGAAGTTAGCTCCATTAGTCCTGATACTATGTCCAAAAAGTATTGGTAAATCAAACTTCATAGCAAGTTTCATAGGAGCACTTGGAGTCATTGCGGGTTTTCCAAAGAAGTCTACTCTAAGTCCTTGGTTAAGTTTTTGGTCTGGTAGGAAGCATATAAAATTTTTGTTCTTTATTGCTTCAATTATTTCTTTTATTCCTTTATTACCCTTTGGTATATTGTTAAACCTTTTATCTTTCATAGAAAGATAAATATTATTTACCATTGGGTTATTTGCATCCCTATATACAATAGAAATTTTGTCATTATATCTTAATATGGCCTTGGCGGCTGTTTCCCAATTTCCAAGATGTCCAGATATGCATATTGTGGACTTAGTATTATCAATGTTTTTGATTTGTGGGGTTGTTATTATTTCAACTCTAGAGTTGAAATCTTCTTCAGACAAACTGTTGACATGTGGAATTTCAGCTATTGTTCTACCTATGTTATCCCACATTTTTACAATTATCTTATCTATCTCACTATCAGATAATTTGGGGAAGGCAAATTTTAAATTCTTTCTTGCTGTTTTTGTGGCTGTGGTAAAGTGAGATATAAAGCGAGCTAGTGCTCCTCCAATATTTGAAGCGGTATCTATGTTTACTGATCTTATTAAGAAATATAAAGTGTATACAACTAAATATTCAACAGTATAAATAATTTTTTTCATATGTTCTTTAAAATATTTAATAAGAGAGATTTATTATCTGGTATTAATTCTATTTCTAAATAAGAAATGTCTTTATGATATTTTTTTGGTATTTTCACTAAATCCTTTTCAGTGGTGATCAACCTGGAATTTGTAGACTTTTCTTTCTCTAATAGCACAGCTATATCTTTTTCAGAATATAAGTGGTGGTCCGGAAATTCTATCTTATTCTTTATCTCAATATTACTTGCCTCTAATGAATTAAAAAACTTTTGTGGGTAAGCGATACCCGTAAAGGCCAGGTAATGTTTACCAGTTTTTTTTGCTTTTAATAATTTAAATTTTGGAGAAATTTTGATCACCTTTTTATCAGCGAGTTGTTTAGATAGACTATGTTTGTCTTCTCCTATCATGAATATAATATTTGATTTACTCAATGCTTTTTTAAGTGGTTCACGCATAGGTCCAGCTGGTAGCATCATATTATTACCAACTCCTATTTTACCATCCATCACTAATATAGAAAGATTTTTTAGAAATTTATTATTCTGCAAACCATCATCTGTAATTATATAATCATAACTATATTTATTTGCCATAGCAATTGCATCTATTATATTCTTTGCAACGAAAGTATCAGCTACTTTAGAAAGTAAAATAGCTTCTTCAATGACCTGAGGAGGGGAATGGTGTGGTTTGACTTTGGTTGGAGACTCTATAATAGATAGATAATTTTTACACGCATACGCAATTTTGTAATTATTTTTGAGTAGAATTTTCCCTAGCATTAAAGCTGATGGTGTCTTACCTGCTCCTCCAGCAATAGCATTACCCACACATATAATTTTAGTATTAAATTTCTTCTGGATGTCAAAATAAGACTTTATAGAGAAAACCATCCAGTATAGTAATGAGAATGGCCATAGAAGTAATGATATAAGATTCTTAGAATGCCAAAATTTAGGAGTTTTTATCATTTGAGATATTGTTTAATTTTTAGCATTGTATTTTTTAATATATCTTTTTTGCTATTTATAAAAGTTAGAGCATTAAATATATATTTTTGGTGTGTTGATTTGTTACTCAGCAAAGAGTGTATTGCTCTAGCGCATTCTTTCTTGTTTTTTACAAATATTGCAGCTTTATGTTTCTTGAACTCAATACATATTTCTCTAAAGCCTGATATGTAGGGCCCCATGATAATAGCAGATTTTAATTTTGCAGCTTCTATTGGGTTATGCCCTCCAATATTAACAAAGCTTCCGCATATTACCGATATAGGGGATACTTTAAACAATATCCCTAGTTCTCCCATTGTATCAGCTATATAAAATTCAGTATCAATTTTGATCTCATTTTTCTTTGATCTTACAGCAATATTATAATTATGTTTTTTTAGCATGGAAGCGATGGATTCGGATCGTCCAGGATGTCTAGGTGCTATAATGATAAGAATCGATGGATGATCTTCTTTTATCTGTTCGTATATATCTATAATTACTTTTTCTTCACCTGGGTGAGTGCTAGCAAAAAGTATAGGGGTTTTGTTTTTGAGTGAAGATTTTAATGCGGAAAGTTTTGAATCAATACTAGGAAGAGGGGGGACTGTGTATTTTAGGTTTCCAGTATAATGTAGATTTTTGACTCCAAGTTTTTTTAGGCGGTTATAAGTTTGGGAGCTTTGAGGCATAAATAGATTAAATAGTTCGGATATCTCTCTGAAAACTTTAGGTACCAGTGACCAACGATTGAAGGATCTGTCTGATATTTTTGTGTTTAAGGAAATAAGTTTCGATGTTTTAGAGGTTTCATACAATATACAGGGCCAGAATTCAGATTCTAGAAAAATAGATAGTTTTGGCTTCCAGTGGTTTAAGAAATTTTTTATAGCAAAGTAGTTTTCTATAGGTGCATATTGATGTACAGCATTTTTAGGAAGTTTGTTTCTGATTAGTCTTCCAGAGGTAACAGTGCCAGAGGTAAAAATTATGAAGTATTTAGCATTGTCTTTGAATAAATTCAAGAAAGGCATAACAGATATAGTTTCGCCAACACTAGCTGCGTGAATCCATATCACGATTCTTTTTGGACATTTTTTTTTAGATAAGCCAAATCTTTCTCTTATTCTGGACCTATCTTCTTTACCTTGTATCACTCTTACAATGATGAATAGAGCTATTATAGGGGTGATAATAATATTAAATATTTTATATAGTTTTAGATACATCTAATTTTTTATTTGAGCTTGATCTGAGATTTTATCAAGCGATTTTTTTAGCATAGATTCAACGTTTTTAATATCATTTTCTGATGCATTATATTTTATATCTATTGGGTCACCAAAGAAGAATGAGATCTCATTGAATGGTAATGGCAAAATAAATTTATCCCAAGAGTTAAATACCTTTTTCCTCTTACAATTATAGGATAGTGGGATTATGGATGTTTTTGTTTTTGAAGCAATCTTTGCTATTGCACCATTTATTTTATATATAGGTCCTCGTGGCCCATCAGGCACTATAGCAACAGATTCATTATTTTTTACAGTTCTGAGTATTTGCCTTATGGCTTTTGCACCATCCTTATTTGAAGATCCAGAGATTGTTTTGAAATTAAAAAGATGCATGATATTTCTAATGATGTTACCATCTCTGTGACCGGAATGGAGAATGTTCACTTTAATATTAATAGGTGCTATAAACGGTATTAATGCCAATCTGTTGTGCCAGAAAGCTATTAAAGTGCTTTTAGAGTGATATGCTTTTTTTTCGAATTTTCTAGAATAAGTAAAGGACTTCTTGCTTGTATAGTATACAATGTGTAGGTACAAAAAGATTAAAAAACCGAATATTTTTAATATGATTTCACTTTTTAATATATTTTTGTATGAGAAATTCATTTTATTAGTTCTGTATTAATAGGTAGAGTTAAAATTATGCACAGGTCAAGCAAGATTGTACATATAATACCAGTTTTTCTAATAGTAGTATTAGTTATTTTCGAAGGTTCTTACAACAGCTTATTGTATTTTGGTAAGTATACTCCTTTTTATGAGTTGTTAATAATTTTCTATTGGGCGATATTTTTACCAAGAAGTGTTCCAGTTATAATGCTAATTTTAGTTGGGGTGTTTAGAGATTTTTTGTTGATAAATCCTATTGGAATTTCATCTATATCTTTTGTATTTTTAAAATTCCTAGTGAATCAGCAGGAGGTTTTAGTGAAGGACAGGTCTTTTCCAACAGTGTTTATGCTTTTTGTGATTAGTATTCTTATAATTTGCATTTTAAATATCTTAATTTTGATGTTTTTATCAGATACTCCAATAATATTCTTGATGAAATTATTTTCTTTTAGAATTTCTGCGACTTTAGGATTGTACATACCTATGCATTTTGCATTTAATTTCATTAGAGAAAGAATGTTGAGTAAAGATGATGCACAGATTTAAAGATTTTAGAAGTTTAGTTTTCTCTAGGAGGGCATTTATTCTAGTTGCCCTTAAGTGTCTTGTGTTATTTGGGCTGGCGGTTCGGTTGTTTTTTCTTCAGATATTAAAGTCTGATAAGTATAAGACCTTGTCTGAGAAGAATAGAATAAAATTTTTTCTTATAGAGCCGAAGAGAGGATTTATTAAGGATGAGAGAGGTATTACTCTTGCTGAGAATAAGTTAAATTATCAGCTTTATTTTTATAAGCAAAGGAATAAAAAGCACGAAAAGGTTCTTGATATAGTTTTTGATCTACTTAATGCAAAGCAAAGTGAGAGAAATTATATTCGAAAAGCAGTTGAGGATTCAAGTTATTTATACCCTATCCTGATACAGGATGGTCTGTCTTGGAATCATATTATCAAGGTAGAGTCTAATATTGCTAATTTATCAGGTATTTATATTAGCAAGGGGTACATACGTTTCTATCCTATGAAAGAAATGCTGGCTCACGTCCTGGGATATGTAGGGATTCCTACCAAAGGTGAAGTTAAAGAGTATAAATTACAACATGCTAGTGGTTTTAGGATAGGAAAAACCGGAGTGGAGAAGGTTAAAAATACAAGTCTTATAGGAGAGTTTGGAGTTAAAAAGGTTGAGGTAAATGCATATAGATCTGTTGTACGTGAGCTGGATCAAGAGCAAAGTGTAAAAGGGCAAGATATTTCTTTGACAATAAATCAAAGGTTACAGGAGCATGTTTATAATGTGGTTCGTGAGAATGGAGGATCTGCTGTAGTGATTGATATAGAAAACGGTAATGTGCTTTCTATGGTATCTAGACCTTCGTTTGACCCTAATATATTTTCAATGCCAGTAAGCCATAGAGATTGGGGAAATATTGTGCAGAATAAACACCATCCACTCAATAATAGAGCGATTGCTACATTATACCCTCCAGGGTCTGTATGGAAAATCATTACAGGGCTTGCAATCCTAGAACATGGTATCAATGCTAATAAAAAGGTGTTCTGCTCTGGTTCTACAAAAGTTGGTAATCAGGTATATAAATGTTGGAAGAAATCTGGCCATGGCCCTATGGATTTGAAAAATGCTATATACAATTCATGTAATGTTTATTTTTATGAGATGTCACAGCAGACTGGGATTAATAATATACATAATGTAGCGGATATTTTGGGGTTTGGTAATCAAACAGGATTAGGACTTCCTGGTGAGCTTGCAGGGGTTAACCCTAGCAGGACTTGGAAAGAAAATATTTACCGTAAAAGTTGGCTGATAGGTGATACTGTGAATTCTTCTATAGGACAAGGCTATAACTTAGTGACTCCGATGCAGTTAGCTCTCATGAGTGCAAGGGTGGCTAGTGGACTTAATATCACTCCAAATCTTTATTTAGACAATGCTAAAAATATAGATCATAAGAAATTAAGTATTGCCGAAAAGAACTTGGAAATTATTAGAAGCAGTCTTAATGGAGTCTTTAATAATCCAAGT
>Ga0222708_1000161_pt1 | contig 19247 bp, 18 predicted proteins | sample AntAcemetage1576_FD_179806 | JGI IMG/M metagenome (GOLD analysis project Ga0222708, IMG submission 179806) | Saline water microbial communities from Ace Lake, Antarctica - #1576 | ecosystem: Environmental > Aquatic > Non-marine Saline and Alkaline > Saline | place: Antarctica: Ace Lake... | reverse complement strand
TTAATACTAGATGAAGCTACTTCTTCTCTGGATAGTAATACAGAAAAAAAGATACAAGATAGTCTCAATATTTTGATAGAAGATAAAAAGAAAACAGTTATTGCTATAGCTCACAGGCTCTCTACACTTAAAAATATGGATAGAATTATAGTTCTCGATAATGGTAAAATAATAGAAGAGGGAACGCATAATCAGTTGATTAAAAGGAGAAATAGCCTTTACAATCAATTATGGAGACTACAAAAAATATAAATCTATGTTTGATGACCTAAAAGTCAGTTACGTTGTTACTATATTCAATAAAGCACTCTATATACCTTATATGGTGCAATCTATTAAATCCCAAAAACTATCCGCCAACAAAGAATATATATTTATAGATGACGCTTCTACAGATTATTCCGTTGAGATTCTCATAAAAGAAACTCAAGACATGGAAAATGTTACTATTATAAAAAATACTGAAAATAAAGGCCCTAGTATCCGTTTAAATCAAGCAGCCTCTGTAGCAACTGGAGATTATCTACACTTGCTAGATGGAGATGAAATACTTCCAATGAATGCATCCCAAGTAATGTTAGAGCTTTTAGTTAACAACAAAGGAGACTTTGTATATGGAAAGAAAAAGAAAACCAACCTAGAGCCGAGTGATTTACTAGGCCAGTTTATTAATGGAGAAATTGATTATAAAGTTCACACAAATCCTTTATTAAAAATTCTACAAGGCAAATTTGTGGGAATATCTCTTATGGTGCCAAAGAAGCTTTATGACTTATCTGGTGGATGCGATGAAAGAATATTCATACAAGACGAGTCATTGCCCGTTAGACTTGCTCATAAAGCCAATATATTTATTACACTTGAGAATGTAGTAGTGTTTTCCGCAAAGAAGACCAATAATCTATCACGACTTGTAACGCAACAACACCATGATAGATTCTTAGTATATAAATATGCTATTGAAGACTTTGCCGACTCCATACCAAAATCTCTTCAGAACAAAATGTATCAAAGAGCTATATCTTCTGTGTGGAAAAGCAAACGCAAAAATAAAGACTTAGTATCTAAGTCTTTATTTTTTATGAAGTATATTTATATAAAATTATTCAGCCCTTCTCCAAACAAAAAAGATCTAAAAAGCTTTAAAAGCTACTTCGATTCTTTTAAGGATATACGACGAATATAAAAAAGGCAGCGCCTAGCCCTATATTACAAAGCAAATACTACCTTAGATATCTTATAGTTAATTCACTATAATTCTGCATGACCATTATCATCTCCTGATATCTTAGAAATCAGCTCAAATTGATTTATAGTGCTTATAGATTGACACTCATTCCAATCTGAAGGGTTAGAACATTTGCCACAGTACATTAAGTCATAACCTTCAGACAATAGTCTTTTTACTGTCATCTCTGCAAGTTTAGTTGAAGAGCCTTTGATACCAGATGATCTAAAAAACTCCTCTTTAATTTTTTCTTCAGACTTGAAACCATCAAGTTTTGTTACTATATCAAAAAATGGTCCATCTGCTTTAGACTGCCATTTATTTGGAGCACGTTGACAAACAACACCAACTTTAGTAACCCTGCTAACACTAGCTTTTTTCATATTTATTCCTATTACTATTATTATTATTAATGACCTTAAGCATTGCACATTCCACCTAAAAAGCAAGTATATTTACTCACATATGAATTTGCATCAATATACTATATATTAATATATTAATATATTTACACACAACACCAACGCATTCAACCTAAGCTTTAAAGCAAGTGATAAAAGAGTTACACTGCTCTGTAAATGCAAAAATTCTGTTATATTTTTAATAAAAGTCATTGACCAAAATATTAATGATTGTTAACTATATAATTCTTAATAAACGTTAATAAAGAGAAAAAAATGAGTGCACAAGAAGATATGCTCAATGCAGCATTTACCGGCAATTTAGCGCAACTAAAATCATTACATGAAAAACATTCTAACATCAACCTAGGAGCTATAGAGAACCAATTTGGCTACACATTACTGCACTTTGCGGCGCATGGAGGACATGCTGATGTGGTAACTTTTTTGGTAGACGAAGGAGTCTTTCTAAATCCTCTTACACCTACTGGAGATACTCCATTAAACCTTGCAGCTGTACACGAACATATAGAAGTTGGTGCCATTTTATTTCAGCATGGCGCTATTTATGAAAATCCAGCCCCAGCTAATAACATAGTTTTCAATAATGCGGTTACAAATCATTGGCATCCCACTCATTTAGACGGACATCAACAATATTTCATTGAATGCGAAGGAGTAGGAGAATTTCATTACGCCGACTTCATGTAAAAATCATATACAAAGTAGAGGGGTTAGCTTTACACCTCTCTACTTTACTTACAAACATCAGCCCACTCCACTCAAAAATTTAGACAACTTTCTACAATATAATTATAAATACTGTATGAAGACAATTAACTAGTATGGTTTGTTGGCTGGACTGAAAAAGACAATGATATAATTGTCTTTGCACATTACGTGGAAGAGGAATTGCAAAGGATCTGGGCAAGTATAAAAACAAAGGAAGAAGCAAAAAAATGCTTATACTTATTCTTTACTAGTAAAATCCTCCCACCGATTAAAGTTATTAGAATATTTAAAAAAATGGAGGAGAGAGAGGGATTCGAACCCTCGGTAGAGCAAAAACTCCACAACGGTTTTCGAGACCGCCCCATTCGACCACTCTGGCATCTCTCCAATTCTTATAAAAACTCCAGTATTTTATAAACTATATTAATTAAATCACAAATTCTTATTTGACATTTAGGCCTTATCGTATTAAAAGTATAACCTCCATATAGGATTTTTGAGAAATTAGTTATGTACGCAGTAATAAAAACAGGTGGAAAACAATATAAGGTCTCAGCAGGAGACAAGATTTCCATCGAAAAATTAACAGCAGAAAAAGGTAGCAAAGTTGTATTTGATGACGTGCTATTAATCGGCGATGGTGAAAGATTAATCACTGGATCCCCTACGATTAAAGGATCATCTGTTCACGCAGAAGTTTTAGACCAATTTAAAGACGATAAAATTATCGTATTTAAAAAGAAACGTAGGCAAAATTACAGACGTAAAAATGGTCACAGACAAAATTTGACCAAGATTGAAATAAAAGAAGTAAAAATAACAGCGTAATTGAGTTAGAGATATGGCACAAAAGAAAGCCGGTGGTAGTTCCAAGAACGGTAGAGATTCAGCTGGTAGAAGACTCGGAGTCAAGAAATATGGCGGCGAAGCGGTAATCCCAGGTAATATCATTATACGCCAACGTGGTACAAAATTTCACCCAGGGGATAATGTTGGTATGGGAAAAGACCATACTTTATTCTCACTAGTTGAAGGAGTGGTAAAATTTACTAAGAAAGCAAATAGCAGACAGTTTGTGAATGTAATTTCACAACCACAATAGTCTCACTTACCTCCTCCCCATAAGATCAAAACCTATCAGGTACCTACATGAAATTTCTAGACGAAGCTAAGGTATACCTAAAAGCTGGAGATGGAGGTCGTGGATGCATGGCTTTCCGCAGAGAAAAGAACATACCATTTGGCGGACCTAATGGTGGGAATGGAGGAGATGGTGGCTCAGTGGTTATAACAGCACTAAACAACCTTAATACATTAATAGACTACAGATACCAGCAGCACTTCAAAGCAAAAAAAGGTGAGCATGGTAAAGGTCGCGATATGAGTGGAGCTAAAGGAGATAATTTAATTCTGGAAGTCCCAGTAGGTACCCAAGTTTTTGCTGAAGACAATCAAACACTTATCATGGATTTTACACGAGTCGGGCAAACAGAAACTATATCTTATGGAGGTAAAGGAGGAATTGGGAATGCGGCATTCAAAAGCTCAACAAACCAAGCGCCAAGAAAAGTGACACTAGGAGAAGTTGGAGAAGAAATATGGGTGTGGCTCAAGTTAAAATTAATTTCCGATGTTGGGATCATAGGGCTGCCCAATGCAGGAAAATCTACATTCCTCTCAGTAGTAACATCTGCAAAACCAAAAATAGCAGGTTATCCATTCACTACACTAAGACCGCAACTAGGAATAGTATATGTGGATCACGAAGAATTTGTGATTGCAGATATTCCAGGCCTTATTGAAGGCGCAAGCGAAGGTATTGGCCTGGGAGATAAATTCCTAAAGCACATTGAAAGATGTAAAATATTATTGCATTTAATAGACATCACCTCGGAAAATATAATAGGTGACTACAAAACTATTAGAAAAGAGTTAAAAAATTATAGTTCAATACTATCTGATAAAGTGGAAATAATTGCACTAAATAAAAGCGATTTAATCGATGAAAAAGAGTGCAAAAAAATAGAAAAAGATATAAAAAAGAAATTAGGTAAAGAAGTTTTAATAATATCTGCAGCAACTAAAAATAATACCGATACACTCTCTCGTATCCTTATCAACTCTATCTAAATTATTAGGTCAGAAATCAAAACCTTTTGAATCCGAAGTACTTTACTGATTCTCTGCTTGATTATCAAAGCAAAAGCCTTTATACATAGACTTATAACGCGGGGTAGAGCAGCCCGGTAGCTCGTCAGGCTCATAACCTGAAGGTCGTCAGTTCAAATCTGGCCCCCGCAACCAATTCTAAGATAATGAAGTTTATGAATTCACCAAAAATCATTGTATTAGACAAAACCTTCTCCGTAACAGGGTTCTATATTAGAACTAATAATGAGAATGAATTCAATCCAGAAACTGCTAAAATCATTGGTTTGTGGGGAGAATTTTCTCAAAGCGTTCTACCCACATATATAGATAAAAATGACCCTCATGCTTATGGAGTATATTCTCAATATGCATCTGATCATGAAGGAGATTACACATTAATAACTGGAATAAACTCGAAAAATATTTCCAAGCAATCTGAGGATTATCAAGAAGTTATTATTCAATCTGGACACTACTTAGTATTCGAAGCAGATGGAAAACAACCAGAATCTATAATTAATACTTGGAAATATATCTGGAAATATTTTGATGATCATTCTGCGCCACAAAGAAAATTCACTACTGATTTCGAAAAATATATTTCAGACTCCAAAGTTGAAATTTACATCGCTATTGTGGGTTAATATCAACAAAATATAACAAATTGATTAAACTTATGAAAGATAAAGTCAGCTTAACGATAGGGATACCTATATACAATGGTGAGCATACAATTAGAAAAACCTTGGATAGCATCATAGTGCAGATAAATAGTAAATTAACAAAACTATGCACTTTAGAGATTTTAATATGTGATAATTGTTCTACTGATAAAACAGCCAACATAATTAAGAAAGAGTACCTTCAAAAATACAAAAACATTATTAAATATCATAAAAATAGTACAAATGTAGGAGCAGCAAAAAATATCAAAGTAGTATTTGATAATGCATCCGGAGAGTATGTATGGTTATTAGGTGATGATGTACATAAAAACAATAGCCTTTATGAAGCAGTGAATTTATTGCAATCCAAAACAAACCCAGACTTAATAATAGTGCAATCTGAATTTCTCAATGAACATGGTGCGCTTAAAAAGCATTCATACAATAAAACTAAAAGTGATCACTACTCTATAACCGGCATAGACTATATGGAAGATCAGAAAGATGATGTGTTAACTTTTATCTCAGCTCTGATTTTATCTAAATCTTTTTTTCAAACTCATTTTCAGGACTACTTTTTTGAGAATTATTTCCCACATTTAATGCTGATATATAAAAATATAAGCATTATGAAGTTTGAAATAATAAATAAAATATTAATTACAAAATCTATTTACATTTGGGAAAATAGCACGCCAAATATTAGAGCCCAAATTATTATTGATTACATAAAAGCAACTTCATTGCTACTAAAATATAAACTAGAAAACGACTACTTTATTAATAGGGTGTTTTTATCTTCTGTGAAATTTTCTCCTGATATATGCGAATCACAAAAAACCGATGAATTTTTAAATGCAATCCAACCAATAAAACGGCGCTTTGGCATTTTACAAAAATTAATTCTGCATACCCTAATAACCTTACCTTGTAGAAAACTTATAATAAATTTCTTAGAAACAGGAGTTACTGTATATTTCTCTATGAGAAAAACATTTCATACCATGAAGAATATTCTATCCTTTAAAACAAAAAGTGCCTAAGGTTGAATACAGAAAATTCACTACTGATTTCGAAAAATATATTTCAGACTCCAAAGTTGAAATTTACATCGCTATTGTGAATTAATGTTGCAATAATCTACAAAAAAACTTAGGATTACCAAAATTCTATTAAAGCAAAATTTTTTTACAGCGTATCTAATATGAAAGGCCTTGTACTATTCTCAAAAAATAAAAGCCAATTGACCCAATCAGACTATACTATGATGCGCATACTGGATGCAGCTGAGAAAAAAAATATAGATTTAGATATAATCACGCCTAACCAGATTGAGCTTGTTGTAACTAGAGATGATAAAAAAAGCATATTGATAGACGACAAACAAACACAATTACCTGATTTTGTTATACCTCGTCTTGGATCTAACACTAATTATTATGCATTAGCTGTTATTAGACAGTTAGAACATTTGGGAGTATACGTTTCTAATGACTCTCGCGCCATAGAAATAGTTAAAGATAAATTGCATATGCATCAGATATTAGCGCATAGTAATTTATCTACTCCAAAAACTATGTTAGCAAGATTCCCTATTGAGTTATCAGTAGTTAATAGAGAAATTGGCTTCCCTTTACTCATTAAAAATGTCACTGGTACTGAAGGCAAAGGCATATATTTATGCGAGAACGAGCAAAATTTTTTTGATGTCATGGAATTAGTATATTCTAATAATAATAATGCAAATATTATTATACAAGAGTTCATACAGTCCAGTCACGGAAGGGATTTGAGGGTATTTGTTTTAGGAGGTCGCGTTATTGGCTGCATGAAACGCTCGTCAGAGAATAGTTTTAAAGCGAATTTCTCTAGAGGTGGAAGTGTTTCTCATTTTGAATTAACACCTGCTATAGAACGGCTTGCTACTGAAACTGCAAGACTATTTGGATTAGATATTGCCGGAATAGATTTGCTATTTGATGGCGATAATTTTAAAATTTGTGAAGCGAATTCTTCTCCCAACTTTCATGGCTTAGAGAAGGTGACAGGAAAGCATATTGCTGAAGATATAATAGATTATATAAAACTAAGAGTTGGAAGTATTTAATTTTTATTGAGCCTAGATCAAATGTGTAGATTTGTTTCATATATAGGAGAAGAAAAACTTTTAATTAGCCATCTAATAGACAAACCATCCAACTCGCTAATAAGTCAAAGCAGAGATGCGAGAGAGAGCACTCGAGGATTGAACGCTGATGGCTTTGGTCTTGCATGGTATAATCATAAGATAGATTTAGATCCTGGAATTTTTAAGTCTACTCAGCCAGCATGGAACGATGCTAATCTTAGACATATATCAAACAAAATAGCCTCGACATGTTTTCTTGCTCACATTAGAGCATCGACCGTCGGAGATGTAACCCTGAATAACTGTCACCCTTTTTACTACAAAAATTATACTTTTGTCCATAACGGAACCATACGACATTTTGAAAAAGTTCGTCGCCCACTGATGAATGAGTTAGATGAAGAGTTATTCACAGAAGTAAAAGCGCAAACTGATTCAGAGCATTTGTTTTTTTTAATTATGCAGCACCTAAAATCCAGCTCTAATGCTAATCTAGAAAAAGCTGTGATTGATTCATTTAAATGGATTAAGAATATACAAAAACCTTATGATAAAGATAATTTTTCACGATTAAATATTGTAATAACAGATGGAAGGGAACTCATAGCAACGAGGTTCGTGTCAAAAAGAAAAAAAACTTTATCGTTATATTATACAACTCACTCATTTAACGAGCAGCATTGTATTAATAAGAATATGAAAAACAAAGCTATAATTGTAGCATCAGAGAAATTAACTGATTATAAAAAAGATTGGCACGAAATACCTGTAAATCATTATTTGCACATAAAGACTGATCTTTCTTTCGAAGTAAAACATTTCTGAAATTTTTAATATCTATTAGTTGGCATATAACTAAGATATGTTTTGATTATAGTTTATAAGATGAAGTAAACTTTGTTATTCTTATTTCTTCTTATTGAATGCCTGAGCACAGTTGAGGTGTTGTGGATTAATGACGTTCAGACATACTGTTCAACATATTAGCTAGCATTCAAGAATGTTTTGCACTCTTTCTGCTGATCTTCATTTGCAAATTCTCTAATAGCCTTCTGTATTACTGGTATGGTTTTGTGTTCCAAAGGAAACTTACTACCATCTCCATAACACTTTCCTTTTGAACACCTAATCTCTGAAACTTTGAACCACTTTGGATTTGATAAACCATCATCAGCAAACTCTGTATCAACAGTTCTTAAACTAGGAGTGCCTAGAATTTTAATTCCATATACAGGATAGATTGTTTGTACAATTGGATTAGCATCTTTATAACTTACAATATCCAATAATTTTAAATTTTCCTTTTTAACTCTTACACCTATTTCTTCCCACACTTCTCTAACAGCAGTATCTTCTAACGAATCATCAGAACTCACTAACTCTCCATTAGACCCGTTAATTCTACTAGCGTCTCTTTTTCGTAGCCCAGTTAAATCTTCATTAGGTAGGTTAGATTCCATATATCCTTGAGGCACCCTGATTTTACCTCTCTGTGGACCCATAGCTATAAAAAGCTTTCCTTCTTCATTCTCTCCAAGCACAATTACAATTGCACCTGCTGCCACTCTTTGCCATTGCGAAATCACATAACGTCCACTATGAGGCCCTCCTTCTGACTTATAACTACCCACCACCATGTCTCCATGCGGAACTTCCGATCTATTTAAATGCTTTGCTAAGGTATTTCTAGCAATATCTTTAGGAACACCATCCCAGGACGAATGTGCTAAAGCATGAGGAAATGCTTTCTCCTTCAGTTTTGGATTCATACTTTTCCATACCTCTTCTTGATTCAAAGTATTCAGAGCTTCTTTGTTTCCGAGTAGCCAGCCAATTCCTATACTTATACCAACAGCAACAATCATTATTAAGAATCTTCCTGTACCTAACTTGGAAATTTTATTTAAAAGATTAGTCATTATTTAACCCCCTCCTTTTACTTTATAGTATAGACTCCACCCATAAAAATGTTTCTTATGAATTCCTGAATTCGAAATATAACTTATTTTATAATAATTTTATAGAAAATATTTTTGAATAAATACGTCTACACCTCTAGAAACTGGCAATGATCCATATTATAACAGAACCTTTAGAAAAAAACTTCTAATATGTATTCAATCATGCTTCTGAAGAATACAAAGACGGAAGCAAACGAAGGAATAAAAATGAAAGTTTGGAAGAGATTTCTCACAAAGTAGCATGGCTGCAGTAAAGAAAAAATGTGAAGAAAGCGGAGACTGGGTAGAACGGTAATATTTAGCAATGAACTAAAATATTTCATAAACTACAGGTTGGGTAGTGGGGAAATCCACTACTCACCTATAGTTTAATCTCTTAGCTACTTAATTCCTATTTTTTGGATATACAGCTATAACTTCAACTCTTCTTAAAGGAGCCATACATTTTATTTTCTCGTCACGGTTAAGGTCTCCACAATTATGTGGTAGCTTGCTACGACCTACACCTTCATGGATATCAATCTTGATATTTCTGTATCCAAGTTCATCAAGGTAATGTTTTACTGCATCAACACGTCTTTGGGATAACTTACGATTATACCATGCTTTCCCTACAGGATCAGTATAACCAATCAAAGACACACAAGTTTGCTTTGGTAACTCATTTGTTAATGCTAACCCAGCCCTTAATGCAGCTCTCTCTTTCAATGTTAACTCTGAACTATCGAAGTCAAAATTAACATTATACGTTTGAGTATCCTGCATCAGTTTTTCATTATAATAACAGTCCTTATCCACACTATCATGTCTATACTGATTTACAGTCCCACATGAAGAAAGTACGGTTAAAGGTACTGATGCAACGAGAAGTAACCTTAATGCAGATGAGTTTAAAAACTTATTTTTCATTATTTTACCCTTTTTAGTTGAACACATTTTCATCACTAGCATTATTAAAAAAATTTGTCAATCCCTTAAATCAAGCACCTAAATGACACCATACAGACGCTTGACAAAAGTAAAACAGAGTGTTACACCTGAAATCAGGCAAAAAATAGGAGGTACAATAATAGAATATAAAAAAAACTAAATACTAGGCATATATTTTAAATAAAAAGCTGAGTATGTAATGTGAATAAAGTGGCCGATAGCTTAATTTTAATAAATAAATAAAGAGGTTAGAGATGTCATTTAAAAACGAACTAAAAGAAGCTGCTGAAAAAATAGGAAAAGAAAGTAAAAGAGTTGAAAAAAATATAAAAGAAGGCTTTAAAGACTTCAAGGAAGGTGAAAAAGAAGACTCAGAGGAGATCAAGGAAGGATTAAAAGAAGACTCAGAGGAGATTAAAGAAAAGTTTAAGGAAGGTGAAGAAGAAGCACAAAAGGACTCCACAGGAGATGGAAATAGTATTCTTGATCAAATCCAAGAAATCTTACCTACTGGAGAAGACCATAACATAAATCACGATGAAATGTAAAACTTAGTCTCTCTTTACTATGGAGTTATAATAAAAAAAGTCCTAGAAAAAACTCCTAGGACTTTTTTTTATCATCTTAGTAATTTTTACTTATAATTCTGTTTTCTGAGAACAGTTATTTTTTCCGTATAATTTTGTCAAAACCGTTAGTCTATCATTAGCTAATGCGGCCGCTTCATCTCCATTCATTTCATTAATGAAAATACCAGGCCAGAACAATAAAAACATACCTATATTTCTTCCTGACATTCCAGTTTTTCCATCAATATTTCTTAACATATTTTCAACTTGTGTGCTCTCAGAAATAATTTCACTACAACTCATATGCATATCAGACACTCTATTCACTGTAACCTTTCTATGGGAACATGAAGATGTAATCAAAATTAAGGACAATAAAAATACTTTCAATAAACTTTTAACCATTCACTTACCTAACTTGAATATTAATTTTTCTTTCAGCCAGGAAAATAAACGAATAGTTGATAAATGTCAAGGAAAGCGCAATAAAATCCTTAGTAACTCAACTAAAAATTAACAGATCTAGTCTATATATTGATATAATTTATATAAAAGAAAATTATCAAGAAGACTATTCTCTTTTTGCTTTTTTTGTGTTTTATGAATATTTTTGTTCAAGAAGTCAGGATAAAGAAAGTTATGAAGAAGTATATTCGCTTAATAAGCCTGGCAGTGACCTACTCTCCCACGCCTTAAGACGTAGTACAATCGGCGCTGCATGATTTCACGGTCGAGTTCGAAATGGGATCTCGTGGTTCGCACGCGCTATGACCACCAAGCCAATTAAACGAATATACTTTCTCACACATAGTGAGATATCTAAAACCAAAAGTGCTTAAAAGATTCTATATAAGCATGTGTAGGTTTAATACTACACATGAATTGATATAAATCAAATCAATCGGATTATTAGTACTAGTTAGCTGAATACGTTACCGTACTTACACATCTAGCCTATCAACGTGGTGGTCTACCACGGTCCTAATGGGGAAATCTAGTTTTGAGGCAGGTTTCCTGCTTAGATGCTTTCAGCAGTTATCCTATCCGTACGTGGCTACCCAGCGATGCCACTGGCGTGACAACTGGTACACTATAGGTACGTCCACCCTGGTCCTCTCGTACTAAGGGCAGCTCCTCTCAAATTTCCTTACATCCACGGCAGATAGGAACCGAACTGTCTCACGACGTTCTGAACCCAACTCACGTACCACTTTAATCGGCGAACAGCCGAACCCTTGGGACCTTCTACAGCCCCAGGATGTGATGAGTCGACATCGAGGTGCCAAACGATTCCGTCGATTTGGACTCTCTGGAATCATCAGCCTGTTATCCCCGGCGTACCTTTTATCCGTTGAGCGATGGCCCTTCCACTCAGAACCACCGGATCACTATGACCGACTTTCGTCTCTGCTCGGCTTGTCAGCCTCGCAGTCAGGCAAGCTTATGCCATTGCACTCTAACAGTTGATTTCTGACCAACCTGAGCTTACCTTCGCACGCCTCCGTTACGATTTAGGAGGCGACCGCCCCAGTCAAACTACCCACCATACAGGGTCCCAGATCTAGTTTCATAGAACTTGGTTAGACATCAGAAGTTTAAAGGGTGGTATTTCAAGGATGACTCCACAGCAACTGGCGTCACTGCTTCAAAGTCTCCCACCTATCCTACACATTAAACTCCTAACATCACTGTAAAGCTATAGTAAAGGTGCACGGGGTCTTTCCGTCTAACCGCGGATACTCCGTATCTTAACGGAGAATCCAATTTCGCTGAGTCAACACTGGAGACAGTGGGGAAGTCGTTACGCCATTCGTGCAGGTCGGAACTTACCCGACAAGGAATTTCGCTACCTTAGGACCGTCATAGTTACGGCCGCCGTTCACTGGGGCTTCAATTCAAAGCTTGCACTTCTCCTCTTAACCTTCCAGCACTGGGCAGGCGTCAGACCCTATACTTCGTCTTATCGACTTTGCAGAGTCCTGTGTTTTTGATAAACAGTCGCTACCCCCTATTTTGTGTCACCACATCGAGGTTGCCCCCAAAATGGTTACCCTTCTCCCGAAGTTACGGGTACAATTTGCCGAGTTCCTTCAGTGTTGTTCTCTCAAGCGCCTTAGTATTTTCTACTTGTCTACCTGTGTCGGTTTGGGGTACGGTCTTAATTGTGGGGGCTATTTCCTGGAAGATCTCCACTGCATACACAATCCAATAAGCATATACAGACTTTGATCTCCGTCACATTCCCACAGGTTCAGGAATATTAACCTGATTCCCATCGACTACGCCTTTCGGCCTCGCCTTAGGAGCCGACTAACCCTGCGCAGATTAACTTTACGCAGGAACCCTTAGACTATCGGCGAGGATGTTTCTCACATCCTTTATCGCTACTCATGTCAGAATTCTCACTTCCGATATCTCCAGCAATCCTCACGAATTGCCTTCACAGACTTACGGAACGCTCCGCTACCACGTGTATAAATACACGTCCGTATCTTCAGTGTATGGCTTGAGCCCCGCTACATTGTCGGCGCAAGAAGACTTATTTAGACTAGTGAGCTGTTACGCTTTCTTTAAAGGATGGCTGCTTCTAAGCCAACCTCCTAGCTGTTTTGGTCTTCTCACCTCCTTTTACACTTAGCCATAACTTAGGGACTTTAGATGACGGTCTGGGCTGTTTCCCTTTCGACCACGGACCTTAGCACCCATGGTCTGTCTGCCACACTATACTCATTGGTATTCGGAGTTTGGTTAAGTTTGGTAAGGCTTTGGGCCTCCCTAGCCTATCCAGTGCTCTACCCCCAATGGTAAACATGCGACGCTCTACCTAAATAGATTTCGCGGAGAACCAGCTATTTCCGAGTTTGATTGGCCTTTCACCCCTAACCACAGCTCATCCCCTGATATTTCAACATCAGTGGGTTCGGTCCTTCAGCACATGTTACTGTGCCTTCAACCTGGCCATAGTTAGCTCACTCGGTTTCGGGTCTAATTCATCGAACTGAAGCGCCCTATTAAGACTTGCTTTCGCTACGCCTACATCTAACGATTTAAGCTTGCTCGATAAACTAACTCTCTGACCCATTATACAAAAGGTACGCCGTCACTGATTTATTACCGAAGTAATAAACAGCTCCGACTGCTTGTAGGCATTTAGTTTCAGGTACTATTTCACTCCCCTTATCGGGGTACTTTTCACCTTTCCCTCACGGTACTTGTTCACTATCGGTCGCTAGAGAGTACTTAGGCTTGGAGGGTGGTCCCCCCATGTTCAGACAGGATTTCACGTGTCCCGCCCTACTCGAGAATAGGAAAATTTTTTACTTATACGGGGCTATCACCCTCTATGGCTAACTTTTCCAAGTTATTTTAATTGAAATCTTCTTATCACTGGCCTGGTCCGCGTTCGCTCGTCACTACTAGCAGAGTCTCAATTGATGTCCTTTCCTCCGGTTACTTAGATATTTCAGTTCACCGGGTTCGCTTCATATAACTATGTATTTATTATATGATACCTAGCAAGCTAGGTGGGTTCCCCCATTCGGAAATCTTCGGATAATAGGTTGTTCGCACCTACCCGAAGCTTATCGCAGCGTACCACGTCCTTCATCGCCTTCTAGCGCCAAGGCATCCACTAAATGCCCTTATTATATTTGATTTATACCAACACACATGCAGTATTAAACATACTTCATGCCAGTATAAAATACTAATAAGCACTTAATTACTTTAATTTAATTAAGGTTTTAGATATATTCACTATGTAAAACAGCAGATCTCAATTTAGAAAAATCGAGTAAGGGATTTATATTACGAACTTCTAGGGTTGTCAACGTATATTTAGAGAAAAATTTTATTATTCCACATTATGGAACTTGCAATGTTTTTTCATAAAAACACCTTGACTACATCTCAAGATACAAATAACGTTTTCTTTGCACTTATGAGGGGGAAATTATGAACAAATTCGAAGAAGCATCCATAAAAATAAAAGAACTACAAAACTCTGGAGAGAATGGTATTCTGGATCGAATCATGCAAACAATGGGATTTAGTGAATATGATGACTTTTCTAATTATATTCTAACAGCAGAAGATGATGACACTCTTACACAATTTGATACACTATATTCTCAACTCCATTCTGTCACAGCACCGACTTTACAAGATTTAACAGTTGAAAATCTGATTCAAGTTGGTAACAAATTAGGAAGGTTTTATAAAAAAACTAAAGTAAATTTTGCAAAAGAGGGCGTATTTAAACTTCCACACAATGCCTATAAATCTATTGCTGAATTGCTTTGCAAATATAGTGAGTATGAAAACACTAGAACAGTATTTATTGACAAAAATGGTAAAATTTATACAAACGCTAATTTGGCATCAACACTAACGGACGACAGCGTCAAAGACGTAGGAATAGCACATTCTAATTTACTCAATAACGTAGTAGAACACGCAAGAAAGTATAGCAAAAACGCTGTTGAATTTCAATCATTAGCTTTGTTGTATAACTCAATATCGAATCTTCTGCCAAACGGTTGCAATCAACAAAATGCTCTGCAGGTAGCGGATATACTGGAAAAAATCTCCACTGAAGATGCGTATGAGGGAGATATATATGTCTATCATTTTACTTCAAAATTTGATAACCCGTTTTTTAATTCCCCAGAAGGAGAGAAATTTTTCTTTGAAGCACTGGAAAGATATGGGAAAGATGCTGAAAATTTGCTAAAACAATTCGATAGTGGTGATGTAGAGCAAATATTAGAAAGAGTAAAAAATAATGGTTTAGATGACACTTTGCAGCTTTTGATGGGTCAAGAATCTCCTATGGAAGAAACAAACATAGATACCGAAGAATCATTTTATACTCAAGTTCAGCATTTCCTTTATGGGGCAACAATAACCGTTCTCTCTGCAAATTTGGCTGTGGATTTTGCTCGCTTGGCACGAACACCTTCAACCGAAAAGATGTTTAAACTTGTAAATGACGGAGTAGAATTATACATTCTCTACAATCCTAATCCTTATTCTTTAGGCATCAAACTAACCGAAGCAGGCTATTATTTTTACAATGGAGAATATTATAATGGCTTTTATACATTAGGCAAAACAGCCTTGATTTCATTATTTACCTCCGCAAGCCCAACTCTATCCATTGCTTACGGAGGTATAGTTTTAGTATCTTCTTCCAAAGCGCTTGCTGATAATATACACGGCTTGATAGAAGAGTGCATAACAAAGATCAGCATTCCAACCTTCAAAGACGATAAATTTTTGGAGAAAATCGAATATAAACATCTTGAAGATGCAAATGACGAGCCAGCATTGATAGATTGCTGCATAGGGCAATGCACAACAGAAAGCGCTTTTTAGCGCTTTGTCACTAATCTTGCCTCTTACTGATGCGCATCTTATGTACTATGCACACAAAAACTTACTGATTCTTTTTATTGGAAAATGGACAATGCACTTCTTATGAAAGTGATATGATGGGATCATTAGAACACACCTGTCCTGCAGATGTGCTCTAATTCAATATCCAATATTATATTTTATAAGTTGATTATATTAGAAAAAATTCATAGAAAGATTGGCTTCTTAATCTAATAGAACTTCATAATTACCATCTAAGATCTGACCCATGATATAGCGCTCTTGAAGAGCAAAATTTAGACCACTGAATGCAAATTCGCACCAATCATCACTACTACCACATGCCCCTGATGCACCTCCAGAACTTAAGTCTACCTCTGAAGCATCTTCATATCCATCTTCTTCTATTTCCATAGCAGACCCTTCCCCACTATACTCATGCTCTGTCACGTCCATTATTGCAATACCTGCATCTTCGTATGCTACTGGTACTGGCGCCGATGTTCTTGCTCTACCTTCAACGCAACCTTCTTGCTCCATTCCACTATCTTGAATCTGACATAACTCTTCTTCATCTTCTTCATTATATTTACTAACTTCAAGATCTAAAGCGCCGAGAAGGTCAGATAAGTCTAGTTTTGTTTTTGACATATTAGTTATCCATATTAATACAAGACCTACTTAAAAACAGGCCTTAGCAATTATTAACAAATTATTCTTTGCGTTAAAGATTAATAAACATTAATGATTATGTCAATAAAAAAAAGAGCTCTTATTCTAAGCGCAAAATGCCTTAAAGAATTTCTATAATTAGAATGAACTTATACTCTTATTGTATGGATTTTGAGATTTTGCCCATCTCTGCTTCTACTAGCGTAGAGATTTCTGAATTATTTTGTAATCCGGAATCTAGAGCGAGCTCTGCCACAATCGGTACATTTGCTGTATGAGCATATTTCTTCAACTCTTGCCCAGTACCAAACAAATATTCTTTATCGCCATTTTTTGCACAGAAATAACTCATGTTCTGCACAATACCAATTATAGAAATAGACATTTTTTTATACATATCCACAGCTCGGGAAACATCTGCAATTGCCAATGATTGTGGAGTGGAAATAATCAACACGCCATCTATGTGGTATTTCTCACATAAAGTTAGATGTATATCACCAGTTCCCGGAGGCATATCAACGATCAGATAATCTAACTTACCCCAAACTGTAGAATTTATCAATTGATGCAAAGCCTTAGTGATCATTGGACCTCGCCAAATCAAAGCTTTCTCTTGTGGAATCAGGTATCCGATAGAATTTACTTTAACCTCATTATCAAATGTATGAGGAATCATTTTTCCTTCCACTATCTTAGGTTTTTCTGATTTATTTGTGAGAGTTGGGAATGATGGACCATATACATCAGCATCTAAAACCCCCACTTTATAGTTTTGATTCGCCAAAGTTTTGGCTAGCAAGAATGAGATAGTTGATTTTCCAACCCCACCTTTCCCCGAAGATACTAATATCACTTTCTTGATGCCAGGCACACGAATCTTTTTACGCTCTTCTGTAGATTCTTTGGGAGGAATAGATCCAGATAGAACAGTCTTCACCGATTCTACGCCATCTAACTTAGCAATTTTATCTTTTAGCTCAATATCTATAGCTCTAATAAATTCTGCATTCTCCTCAGTAACATTTAGCACACACTTCACCACTCCACCAGTGTACATAATATCTTGCACATATCGCATTTGGCGCAAATCAATTAAGTTCCCACGAAATTCGAAGTTTGATAAAATTTTTTCTAACTTTTCTTTAGTTATCACGTTTAATACCCTTGCTTATCAGAGGAAGTATCCTTATATTCATACATGTATTTTTATAAAATAGAAACTAGAGTTACTGATTACAATGACTGAGGGCAACAATTATAAATCTCCGTGGGGCAAATCTCCTACTCCGATAAAAGGAAAAAAAAGTGAGAAAGTGATTTTTCAATCTCCTAACAATTTTAAACCTTTTGATTTCTTTGATGGATCTAATACAAAAATTCTTTATACGATTGTAGCTGTATTGTTTGGTCTATGGATTATATCAGGATTTTATATAGTAGATCAAGGAGAACAGGCTGCCGTTACAAGGTTCGGCAAATTTGTCAGAATCTCAACAGCTGGAGCAAATTATCATATTCCTTACCCAGTGGAATCTATCACGAAAATTAGAGTAGATATGGTCCAAAGAGAAGAAATTGGATTTAGATCTGGCGCTTCTACTGTAAATTTACATAGCCCTACCAGAAGTCAGGTAAAAAAATTCTTACCAGAGGAAGGGCTAATGCTAACTGGAGATGAGAATATCGCGGATATTAATTTCTTTGTTCAATGGAGAATAATAAATATTCGAGACTATCTATATAATGTACATAATGTAAAAGCTACGGTAAAAAGTGCTGCTGAAAGTGCTATGAGAGAAGTCATTGGGTACACAACAATTGCAGAAGCACTAACCCATGGTAAAGCAAAAATCCAAGAAGATGCAAAACAGCTATTACAACATACTCTAGATGAGTATGGTAGTGGTGTTATGGTAGAAAACCTTAGCTTATTAAAGGTGGAAGCTCCCTCAGAAGTTATAGATGCATTTAGAGACGTTCAAACCGCAAGAGCGGATCAAAACAACAAAATAAATAAAGCTGAATCATACAGAAACGATATCATTCCGAGGGCCAGAGGTCAAGCAGAGCAAATGATTCAATCTGCAGAAGGTTACAAAGCAAAAGTAACTGAAGAAGCAAAAGGTGATGCAGAGAAATTTAAAAATATATATGCACAATATGTAAAAGCTAAAGATGTTACTAAAAAAAGAATGTATCTAGAAGCTATGGAAAAAATACTAGAAGGCGCTGAAAAAGTTATCTTAAGTAGCAATTTAGATAGATCTACAGTTCCTTATCTACCACTAAAACAACTAACTAGTAAAAAATAAAATGCAAAATAAAAATATAAAATACATCGTTTTCTTTGCAGTTACATTTCTTGCATTAGTTAATTCTTTATTTGTAGTAAAAGAATCAGAACAAGCAATTACTTTACAATTTGGTCAAC
>Ga0222708_1000160_pt1 | contig 19293 bp, 19 predicted proteins | sample AntAcemetage1576_FD_179806 | JGI IMG/M metagenome (GOLD analysis project Ga0222708, IMG submission 179806) | Saline water microbial communities from Ace Lake, Antarctica - #1576 | ecosystem: Environmental > Aquatic > Non-marine Saline and Alkaline > Saline | place: Antarctica: Ace Lake... | reverse complement strand
TCCGATTGCAACCCCTATGGCTTATCCAACCCCATGCCTATGGCTTATCCAACCCCATGCCTATGGCTTGTTATACCCCATGGCTTGTTATACCCCATGGCATGTTATACCCCATGGCTATGGCTATGGCTAGTCCTACCCCATGCCTATGGCTTGTCATACCCCATGGCTTGCTATACCCCATGGCTATGGCTACCCCCATGGCTATGGCTACCCCCATGGCTTATCCAACCCCAATGGCTATGGCTACCCCCACTCCATGGCTAGTCCCAAACCCCGCTCAATTCGAAAAATGCCTCAGTTCGCTCCAGGATCGTTTCTAACGAAACCCCCGTACAATGACTAAGGCGAGGTATCTACCGCATCGTGGCGACCCCTTAGCGCTCGTTTAAACACCATCCATGCATCGGACTAGAACCCAGCCCGAAACTAAACTCTCGTGTAGGGTGGGTAAACCCCGGCATGTACAAAAAGTTACATTTGAAAAACGGCACTAGAGGCCACTCTAAACCCCTTTAAAGCATAGTGTGTACAAAAAGTTACATTTTTGTACAAAAAGTTACATTGGAATGTAACTTTTTATTTGGCACCTTGGGTATCTCTACACCCCTTAAAACCCGACTATGTATGAAAAGTTACAAAGTTACATTTTTTCTATGTTCTTATGCGAGGGATTTATTCCGAAAATGTGCTGAATATTCTATTCAGATTAATATAGTTATAAATCCATATATATATATATATAAACGCGCGCGAGCGTGCGCGTACACGAGGGTCGTTTTCTTGTAACTTTGTAACTTTTCATACACAGAACGATTTTAAGGGGTGTAGAGTAGCCTCTAGTGCCATTTTAAAAGTTACATTCCAATGTAACTTTTAGTACAAAAATGTAACTTTTTGTACAAGGACCCGTTTTAAGGGGCGGAGAGGGGCCTCTAGTGCCGTTTTTCAAATGTAACTTTTTGTACACTCTCCCAGTATTTTCCCAGTATTTTTAGAAACTTTTGTTTCTAAATGCAACTTTTTGGATTATTTTTAGAAACTTTTGTTTCTAAATGCTACTTTTTGGATCGTCCGTAATGTCAAAGATCTTTTTCGATGGGAAGATTTTTTGTAGATTCGGAGATTATTTCTCCGTCGTCATCAAAAGTTTCCTCATCTAGGGCTTCACTCAATGGAATCGAAAGGCATCGGCTGCTTTGGTGTTGGGTTTTGGCTACATCATCTTCGCAACCCTTAACCCTCTTCAAAACTTGCTTCCACGATCCGGACCATTGAGAATCCTTGTAAATATTATCCACAAGCCCATTTGTGATTGCAATCATTATTCTTTCATTCTTGACTAATCTGATTTTAATCAGGTCTAGAGCCTTAATTAACTGCTGCTTTCTGCTGCCAATAAACGGATTCGCCGGCCTCGATCTTCCGGTCTTTATCTGAGAAAGCTCTTTGAATACCGAATTCAGCGGAAGAGTTTCAGACGGCGAAAGCCTGATAGGATGCTCCAAAAGATGGCCAAGACAGGCCTTTTGATCGGTGGGCTTCCATACCGCCGCTTCTTTGTCGAGATCGGCCGCTTCAATATATTCCGAAATTTTTTCAGAAGTTAAGACACCGTCTTCTCTTAGCGCGACGTAGCCCGCGAGAAGTGTTCCGTATTGCTGGCCGACACGCTGAGAATATTTTTTAGAAATAGCATTTTGAAAAGCGATCTGATTTTTTAAAATGATCGGAATCATTAAAACGATTCTTGAGAAAAGTCTTCTGCAATAGTCTTCCGTTAAAACAAGAAGGAGTTTTTTCAGCTCTTCCCATTGCTCAGGTCCCTCGTTTACTTTTTCCATATTAATATAAGTAAACCGAGTGATATCGGCGTCGACATTTAAGAAAGGTTTTACACTTAAAAAAGCGGCCATGAATCGGGGGGAATAGGAAATAGATTTTCCAGAGGGAGTTCCTTTAATAACAGGGGCTTCAGTGTCGCTGGAAGATTTTCTTGTGAGTTGCAAAATGTCGGTGCATTTCTCTCTCGACTTCTTATCACCCGGCTCAAATTCATCGATGACTAGGGCGCCTGAACGGGGTCCCATTTTTTGTCGAATCCCAGGTTCCGTAGATTCACCGAGAACCTCGACGTGATAAAATGAATGACGGAAATAAGTGCTTAGAATCTGTTCTTTTATTGTGGATTTTCCGCTGCCCGCCTCCCCGGTTATCCAAATATGCGGGCGCCAAGGAAGCATTCCGCCTATGTTGGCGCAGGCGATCCATCCGGCTAAAAAACTTCCTTGTCGGTAGTCGCTAAATCTTAAGGAATGAATCAGGTTTACGAAATTTCGAGTTTCTAAAAGACTCAATGGTTTTTCATGAATCGATGGAACTGCCGTGTCGCGCTCGTAAAAATATTCCCAGTCCTTTTTGATTCTGGAATGGATATGTTTCTCTTCTCCATCGCAAAAAAGTCGGTCCCCTAAATGGATTATCGTTTTATTCCCATCTTGCCAGACTCCAACACCCCGGACTTTTTCTCCATCAAAATCGCGCACAGCATGGCACCGTTCCATCAAATCAGATCTGGCTTGAAACCAGTTAACCAAGGTTTTCTTTCCTGGATAAACCTTTTCCCAATATCCAGAGGTCTGTAATTTTAGCAACGAAATCTCGGTGAAGTCGCTAATCGTCACGAGGTCTTCATTGAATGAACTGGTGAAATAGTATTTGTCTCCCTTACGCCCGAGGCATTCAATATATTCTGCTCTTTGTTCGCTCATTTTGTTGCCTCCACAATTTGGTTTTTCACATTGTCTGGTCCGGAAATTAGATAAAGATCGTTAAAATCGGTCGGCTTATTTAATAATAAATCGGCCGGCTCAAATTTCGGGAACACAACTGGACAAGAAATGCTGGAAGCCGCTGCCTCCGCATAATTTCGCCCCGTGTTCGATGGTGAAAAAATGTCGTCGTCCCCGCAAATCACGAGTCTCGAATCTGGAAATTTTTTATTTATTTGAAAGGCGACTCTTTTCAAGTTTCCCGCATCGAAACTGCAGAAAACGGATTGCCCCAAAGCCTGATAGATAGAAGCGCCCGTTGAAAACCCTTCGCAAATATAACCCACCGACTTACCTCCTAGCCCGCTACCAAATTCAAAAAAACAGTCGGATTTTTTGGTGCCCCTAAAAAACAGTTTTTCCCCATCTTCCAAAATTCTTTGAAAGCCCCAAAACTTTTTTTCAATATCGAGAACCGGAACCAAGAGCTCGTACCCTTCGGGGGACAGCGCTATTTTGGCTCCATGAAGCCGCTCTATCTTTTTCTTTCTTAAGTATGGGTGGAACTTTCTCCCGCTAGGAAGCCTTTTCCAATATTCGAACGCAATAATTGCCGTTTTTTCGTTTAGGGCAGCGGTCTCTTTTTTATAATCTCTTCTTGGGGGTAGGGGGCTTGATCGAATGACCCCTTTTTTAGTATATGAGCCTGCAATATCAGGAAGATGGCTGATGTAGACGGGTATTTTTTGACCGGTTCTATGGTCTCCAATAGCCCCGTAGATGCAGTCAACACCGGTCGTTGTTGTCTCTTGGCTAAGGACGTACCAACAAGATTCACCCTTGTCCGAGGCATTGTTTTTAAATCGGTGGATACGGCCGTCTATTGCCACATTTGTGACATTAAAGCCGTTGCTAATAAAAAATTCCTGCGCTATCTCTTCGTTATTCAGGTACATTCAGGCAGACAATAGTTTGCCGAAAAGAAGGCGGTCAAGCGTTAAAACTTGGCTGCCTTTTTTTTTCGATGTCGCTGATAACTTGATCGACAGATCTAGCGACGATGTAAATTCCTTCATGATCGAGAATCATTTTTTGAAAAGCTTTTTGTCTCAAATGAAGTTTACCTTTTCCGGTTTTACATTCAATCTCCACACGTTTTCCATTTTTAAGAATGCCCGTTATGTCAGCACTTCCGGCAAGTCCATATTTGATAACTCTTTTTAAATCGAATGACATGGCGGTGCCTGTAGAATTTTTCCAAAATACGCCTAATTTTTTTTTGGTGAGTTCAATTAAAATCAAGTGAACTAAATTTTGATGAGCGCTAGTGCTTCCTAAAGAATTTGTCTGCGACGTTTTTTCCAAATCTGTTTTTGAGTCGATGATAAACCCAGCCTTCCTTGTAGCCCATTGATACTCTGATTTGATTTAGTCTAAAAACTTCTGTTTGAACTTGAGTCTCGTTTACGTTTTTAAATTGTTCGTCTTTAGAAATCTCTTCAAGAAGCCCCGGCTTCATTTCTATAAGCATTTTTCTGAGTGTTTTATCTGAAGGAGGTTTTTCACAAATAAAACATGGAAACTTTTCAATGATCGCAAAACAATGCTCGCACGTAAAAATGGTGGGGGGTTTTTCTTTATATCGAAGACCGTATCCCCCAAGAGCGGCATCCTTTTCCTCTTCGGCAAATCCGTGTCTCATTACGTTTCCAGCGTGATCTAGAACTAGGCAATTCTTTTTTCCTTTTTCAACACGAGTTCCTCGGCCTAATTGCTGTATGTGCAAGATATAAGATTTTGTGGGCCTGGCTAAAATCAAGCAGGAAAGAAACGGGATATCTACGCCGGTGCAGAATATACCGACGTTTGAAATAATTTTAATATTTCCGTTTCGAAGATTTTCTAGTGTCTGCTTTCTAATTTCATCGGGAGTTTCGGCATCACAGTGTGCCGCTGGAATTCCAGCCGCTATGAATTGGTCGACGATTGATTTCGAGTGTTCGATATTCACGGCAAAACAGAGGGCCGGGCGGTCTTCTCCAAGCTTTAAATAGTTCTCCACAATATCGCCAACCAGTCTCGATTGATTCATGGCTATAAAAAGATCTTTGGCATTATATTCGCCGCCGATTGTTTTTACATTTTTAAGGTCTGGTGTCGTTGGTCCAAAATAACGAAGCGGTACAAGGTAGCCTTGTTCTATAAGCTCTTTATGAGAAATTGGATAAACAACCTTGGTGGCGATATGGGTAAGGGGCGCTTTTGTGTAAGGGGTTGCCGTTACGCCAAGAATATAGGCATTTGGGTAATCTGCTAAAAAATCTAAATAGCTTTTGGATCCGGTTAAATGGCATTCATCGATCACCAAAATATCTATTGGAGGTCTAAGCGATCTAGACCGCAGAGTGTCGATGCTGGCTAGTTGAATAAATTTTGAGGGGTGATATCTCTCATGATCACCCATGTAGACCCCGTGATCTAATTCATTTCTTATAAGCCTCTCGCTTGCTTGAGATACCAGCTCCCGGCCCCTAACCACCATCATGCTCCTCTTTCTTTTACGAAGAGCGAGTCTCATTAGCTCAGAAAAAATAACGGTTTTACCGCTACCTGTAGCCAAGTGAAGGAGAACCTTTTTCGTTCCCTCCTGATAATGAGACCGAATGCTAGCAAGGGCCCGGGCCTGGTAGTCTCTTAATTGCATGGGAAAAAACTAAAATGGGACGTCTGATTGATCTTTTACGTTTAGGTGCTTTTTCATGACCATTAAATCACCCTTTAGGTTAAGGGCAGAAATAGCAATTCGTGCGGCGTCGGCGTCTAGCATTTTTGATTTTGATACTGACCCTGGAATGTTAATAAACCTAACGCGCTCGGTGGTCTTTCCCTTGTATTCCGATTGCTCTAAAACTAGTTCATATTCTTGAGCCACATTCAGAGCGCAAGAGGCCATGCCGTCTGCTAGATCTTCAATCTCTTTTGTAAGACCGAGAGTCATTAAAGTCTTAATGGTGATTTCTCGGGCAATTCCGGGCTTCAAACTTCCCCACCAAGTTTTGGTTTCATCGCTCTCAACACTCTTAAACAAAATCGTGATCTGCGGCGCTCCATCTTTTGTGAGGGTGATTCCATAATCTTCTATTTTAAACAGCATCTTTTTTCTCTCCTTTTGTTGTTAAAACTCTAGTTCTATTCAGAGCCAGCTTCAAAGCTTTTTGGTCTTTCGAGATTGTTTTAATGTAGGTCTTTATAGCCACCCTTTTTGATTCTTCCACCTCGGGAAGAAGCTCCTCAATACTTTTCAAAAGAGATTCAGCACTTTCCGACTTGGCGGTATAGGCTGCCCAAAACTCTCCAAAATCTAGAGGGAGTCTATCTGGCATGTCATACCTATTTTTCCCATCAAAACCGGGTCCCCCTGACGTATATAAAACCCTTTCCTCTCCAACAATTTTTGCCTTGCTGGCACCCTTTGACTTATGAAGGATTTGGTCTTTGTCGGCGTACATGACCATGCTGCATTTTTCTCTTAAAAGCGCGAACGCAGATTTCTGCAGCCTGATCTGGTGCTTGTCATATGGGTCTACTTTTAAGGGGTCATTTATGGTTTTGACCTCTGAGTGACCTATCAAAACGAGATGCTTTCCAGCGGCGTGAATTTTGTCGAATATTTCAAACATCTTTTCCCAGTAGTGGAGGGCCACGTTGTAACCCTTTCCGTAGCCTGGGTCTTCAATGTCAATCCACCCCCTGTCGGAGCATACTCGCTGCCAAATTAGGGCCTCTAGTCTAGAAACTGAATCGACTCCAACACTCTCGAATTGAGTTTGATCAATGGTCCAGAGAAGCATGCTTACGACGTCGTCATATGTTTTTGGGACGAGCCTTTTGACTTGGATATTTTTTGATCCAACCTCAATATCGATAAGCAGCGGTTTTGGAAAAGAGGAAAAAAGCGTAGTTTTTCCAACTCCAGGAGGCCCATAAATGGCCGCATAAACTGGCTGAATTTCAACGTCCTCGGTGATTATAGTGGAATAGTCTTTCATTTTGCCCCCATTCTTTTTGTTCCTGTCATTCTAACCGCGCCGTAAACCTCTCTGTTAACCGCCACACTTGTCTTGGAATCAATATGATCTAGAATTTCTTGGCGACGAAGGCGTGGAAGTTTACCCCTGGTTATCCATTTCAGAATTGTATTTTCGCAATGATACCCGAGGGACACGCAGAGGCTTATTTTGCCCTTCGGGTTTTCTTTCAAATATCTCTTAAGTTTTAAAATATCCGTTTTCATGATTTGACAACTATCAACGAGCATCATAATTGTCTATGAAATGTCTAGTAACAACAAAGACTACGCGAAAGAGTTTGGCTATGCTCTTGAAAAGAATGAGGTTTCGGTAAAGCAGATAAGAAAAAGATTCGGATTAAAAGATCAATACGATATCGATTCGAGAAAATGTTTAGGATGCGAGAAAACCTTCACCTCAAAACACAAGGGAAATAGACTTTGTGAAATTTGCAGATACAGGGAGCACTAATGCTGAATCAAAAGCCAGACACTAGTAACGGATTCATATTTTGGATTAGAAAATTCATGTGCGCCATGTCCATGCACGACTGGGTCTCCACTACTGAAAATATTTATCGCCTTCACTGCTTCTATTGTGGCAAATTCGAAGAGTCACTCTCTCGAGAAGGGAATAAGCTCCCTAAGAGCTCCCGAGGCGATAACGATACGGAGCATGATTCTAGATAAGCCCCGTATTCCAAAAAAGCCCGATGGCCGCTAAATATCGGGAAGGCAGGTTTCGACGGAAACTATCTTCTCGGGAGGGTGATTTATTGGGCACCCCTATAAAAAGGTGGAAAAAGAAGAAAACCGTAGAACGCAAAAACCACCCCAAAACCGGGGTGCCCAATAAAATAGTATAATGAAAGAGTGATAAAGCCGATCCGATTGTGTGTTAAATGTGAGAAGTTGATCACCAAAGATCAAACCGCATTCGTCCATTTTAAGAAATCTGGATACGTCGAGGCGGTCTGCAAAGACTGCTTGTTTAGTCGAATGCGACCCCTTGGCTTTAATCGACGTCCGTGACGTTTAGGGCTGCCCTCTTGTCTAAAACCTCTTTTTCCATGCCCTTTAAAACCGCCCAAACAAGGTCGACGGTTACCCGATCAACTCCCTCATAATGATGCAAAACAGTAAGAGCATCAAAGACGTCCCTATAAAAAGATAGCTCGGATTCAATCTCAATCATTTTCCCCTGCAATGATTTAAAATCAACTCAAAATCTTCTGATGAAATTGCAATCCAGTTTTCTAGATCCCCTAGGGGAGTATCGAAACTCGAGAGTTTTTTTTGGTCATAGCATCTTCCAAAGTCGGATTCGATATCTAGGACGCAAACGGTAACGCTCGGGCCCTTTCCACATGCGGCAAGAAGGCTAAAGCCTAGAAATAAGATCGGCAGCTTTTTTCGCAGCTTCATGTTTTTCCTCCGGCGTCTTCGCTTCGAGCAAAAGAAACTTCAGCTCTCTTGATTCACGAAAAAATTCATCGTCTTTATACGATTTAAAGGCAGACTCTATCTGCCCAATTCTCGTATTAATCGAATGAATTAGCGTGATAAGTGAAGGAATCGCTTTCAATCCCGCAATTATCGCGAGAACAGGATTCACTTTGGCTTAACAAGAAGCGAAATCAACCCCTTTAGGTCGATAATGACCTTAAGAACTGATTCAACAATTTGCTCAATCGACTCGTGAGATACATCTAGGGAAAGTTTAGCCGCCAAGTGCGCCTTTAACTCCTCTTTTTGCTCCTCAGTCATTGCGAAAAACTCGTCATCGACATTCTCAATTCCTTGAAAAGCCGGAATAATCTTTAACGGTAGCGACGAAAAATTAGCCAGGTCCGTTAAACTTATTTTGCCATCTACCAAAGAGAGGCTTACGCCGTTCCCTAAAGCCAAAACAAAATCTGCCAATTCTTTTAAGTTCTCAATCCCAACTTTATCGTTTTCCATAATCAACTGTCCCCCTGCTATTAATTCAAAACGGTCTGAAAAACCTGGTCAATGATTTTGGTGGATAGATTTGGAAGTGCACCCAGCTCGGCGTGGCGTCGAAAGCTTCCATGTAAAGGCCCAAGTCCTCGACGAGACGAAGGTTTTTGACGACAAAAGTTTTTAAAACACTGTCCGGGTCCGAGATGTCGCAAGCGGCACCCCGTAAGTGCATCGACCCCATTGGAATCGAAATCACGGGCAGGCCCTTAATCTTTCTGTTCTCATTGATTGAGGCGTAAATGTTTACGTGCCTTTCCATGGATCGAAAACCGGAGGTAACTATCATTGGGCTGTCATAATGAACGCGAACAACATTCATGGAGTAGTGTAGTCGATACAGATTGGATCGAATATCCTCCCCCGCCAAATCCCATTCGCTTTGAGTCAATAGTTCTGACATTTGAATGCTCATTTGTCCCCCTCACTAAGAGAATCGTTTATCAAATTTTCAATAGAATCACTTGTCCGCTCGGTTTTTATTCCAAGCTTTGACGCCATAATGGGAATAATTCGCCACAACTTTTCCATTTGCCCGGTCATTTTTACAATTTTGATTTTATCGGTATTGATTTCTCTCCAAACCAACTCTTCTTTTGCAGACTTTTCACCATCTGATTTTGCAAGCTGTCGATCAATGGAGTGAAGACTAACCGCCATCTTATCAAGTCGGTCATCCAAAATAGAAATCTTTCTATTCACCGAGTTCACCCACATTTTAAATGCCCACAAGCTTAAAGAAGCCGCGCCAGCAGCAGACGAGCCTCCAACAATAATTGATTGAATATCCAAATCAATTCTCCCCCAGAAAGAATATCGATCACTCGCCTCATTTCGCAGACAAATAAACGTTTAACGTGCCGGTTCCGCTTGTTCTCGTAAACCTAACCCGAATGGGTCCGTATGCAGAAGCTGATGCAGTTTGATTAAACCCGAATCCGCTGTTCCCTGAAACTGAAATTGGCGTGCCAATATCTATCCAGTTCGTTCCAGTAACGCTTCCTTGAAGTGCGACCGTTCCGACTGGTGAAGCTCCTTCGGACCAAACGGCCTCGATCACTATATGACTAAGTGATGACCCGTCAATTGGCGCAGAGTTGACAGACGCCCCCATAGTCGTTGCTTGAATAATATGATGATTCTTAATAAATCCCCGTGATTCACTCATTGAATACCCCTTCCAATTCTTTCTATTTCTGTTTGATTTGACTCTGATCGGTTTAACTTATCTAAACCCTGAAACCGTAAATCCCCAGGCGCTCCGCCCGCTGACTGCCCAGACTCTGCCCCAGCATCCATCGTTTGCATGGAATTTATAAACGTCGGGCTCATTAAGCCAGACACTGAAATCCCCAAAAGAAGAGAAAGCTGAACTTGAGAATCTAAACTGATATTGTTTTTTTCATCCGATATTTCATCTAAAACAGTTTCCTGCATATAGGCCAAAATAGAGGGATAAACTTCTTTTAAAACAAGCGCTTGCTCGGAGGTCATTAGCCCCAAGGAGAAATCATCGATGACGGAAAAAGGGTCCTGCACCGCCATCAAATACTGACTAAACTTTTGAACCTCTATATCGCTTGGCGTGTAAGACATTTCTACAACATCCCCAGCATAGGGGTTTTTTGGAGCAACACGATTTAAAAAGCTTATCGCTCTCATTGTCGTCTGTATTGCCAAGAAGCCCGTTTCGGGAGCCACGTCATTAATTGGCTCGAATGCTTTGTTTAAATTATCTGAAAACCTCTCAGGACTATTCATTGAAGAGGATAGCTCGAGAGATATTCTGGCGACAGCATCCTCGGCGGTCTCGTTCTTTTTCTCTTGATGATCATTCCTAAAACTAAAATTCTGTAAAATCTTAATAGGCGTTACCGGTCCCAAAACCCTAGGAGTTCTAATTGCAGAACCCCCAAGAGACGCGCCCTTAAAGTTTGTCGCACCATCACGGATTTTCTTTTCCATCTTTATTTTAAAATCTTCTAATCCTTTAAGACGAAGATACGCGGATTTAACTATGTTTTGGTCCGGATCGGTTAGCTTTTCAAAAAGCTTACCCCTTGCGACTTTGCCAATTTCTCGGATCGCGCCAACTCGACCCGCAGCGGCGACTAGGCCCGCTCCAAGTACGGACCCGGCAATCGCTTTTGTAAGCTGAATTTGAGCCTCTTCACCAGAAGCCCTGGCAAGAGATCCGTTTAGTAAGAGCTTTTCTCTTAAGGCCGATTCCTTAAAAAGTGTTTTAAGACTAGTGGGCCGGCCGCCAAAGTTTACGAAAAGAGATAAGTCGGTAAGAGCTTGAACATCGTTCGGAACCCCAGAGGAATTAAATCGAGGAAGCTCAATGCCGGAGAACTCTTTCTCCAAAATTCGAACTATCCCCTCAGGCTTTTGCCTCTTGGTCATTTTTCTGACCACGTCTCGGGTTTTTATTAACTTGCTAAGCTCGTCTAGAACAAGAGTTGCTTGCGCGCCTATTTGAGGGTCTGCCTTGATTTGCGCGTTCAAAAAAGTGTCCATCTCAATCATGGCTCTCTCGACGGTCTCTCCCGCTTTTTTCCCAAGAGACTCTCTCGCCGGCATCCTTGATCTAATCGATTTTAGCTCTTCTCTGACGGAAGACAGGGGAACGGTTTTTCCTTCTAGCGCCACATGCTTGTTAATTAAATCATTCCGCACGCCCTTAATAAAGCGGACGTCCGAAGAGGCCCTTTTTGAAGTGATCCCTAGCCGATCTCTTTCTCTGAGCATTTGATTAAGCTTGGCATTAAAGTCTTCAAGCTTGAAAACGCTTGTGGATTTCCCAATTATCTCATCGTCTAGTTGCTTACCGAGCGCGGAGATTGTCTCATCTACTCTTTTTGCCGCATCCTCAACAATGTCTAGATATCTAGGAACGTTCGGAGCGTCCTTTACTCTCGTGATATTTTTTAAATAATATCGAGCCTCTTCCTTAGAAAGTGTGCCTGTAGTTGCAACCATTCGCTCCGTGCTATTAAACGGGGAAATATCAGACGCATCAAAATACTTACTTTTCGGGTTTGGAATCCTTGCCTCTGCCAGGAACTCATCGTCGAATTTCTTAGCAAAATTCAGCCCCTCAGACTTGAGGGCCTCTGCATTTTTTCCAGTCGCCTTAGAGGCCTTATCTGCAAATTCTTGCGCCTTCGCTCTCGTAGAATTGAATAAATTCTCGGAGCTCTCTTTCGCCGCCGTATAGGCTTTTTGAGATAGAGCGCCTGGAAGCGCTAAGGCTCCCCCAAAAGCTCCCCCGACAATAGCCCCAAAAGTAAGGCCTCCAACGAGGCTTTCCGCGGTTAGCTCTAAGTCCCCAAGGGTTCTTTCCGATAGAACCCCACCGGTTGCAAATGCAGCTCCCTCAACGGCCGACCCGGCAACTCTTGGGGCAACCCTACTACCGACCGACAATGGGGCCCCTATCCCCCTAGCAATGCTAGTTTCGGTCGCCCGACCCGCTCTTGCCGCGAGACCAGCAGGCGTAAAACTGAGTGCGGTCTTTGCGGCACCGCGCGCCCCTACGGAAGCTCCCCCCGTAAAGAAGGCCGGAACTACCGCTCCTAAAATATCAAAAGAAAGAGAGGCATTGGGGTGCTCGTCCTTAAAAGCGTTTAAAAAAGATCTTCGATCATTAGACTCAGGACTATCCCCGGCCGTTAATAAAGCGTCAGAAAGCCCAAGTGTGGCCCCTCTTGCGAGTGAGGCTGCAGTTCCCAAAAGCATGCCAGACGGCGTATTAGCACGAGCCCTCTGCGCATCTTTTTCCTGCTCTTCTCTTGTGTATAAACGGGCTCCGCCTTGAAAAGCCGAAAAAGCCTTCTCCGCTGGAACACTTCCTTTTCGACCGCTGTCTAAAACAACGGAAATACTTTCTCCCTTTTGAAGGCCATACCGACCAGACAAAACGGCTGGGACAACCTCGTTTTCTAAAACAGTCTCTAGGCGGTTAGTCTCAAAGTTAAAAAGTTTCATAAATTATCGGAATTCCTCAAAAGAAATATCGCCCTCTAGAGCCTCGTCAAAAACTCCGACGTCTTCTCCGACCTGACCTGCCGTTTTTAGCTCTACCTGAAGCTCGTTCTCTATATCTCGCCTTAGGTTGGAAACGCGATTTTCGAAAGTCGTTTTAAACGTCCGAGCGTTCATTCCCTCTCTGGCCGTTAACTCACGCATCAACTTCTCGGCCCTGCCCTCGTCAGGGATAAGAGAACGAATAATTCGAGCCATTCGTCGCTGAGTCGATGCATTAAAAGCATCGGCGTCCGCACCGGGAATCCTTCCAAACAATCCAGTTGCCGCATTTAATTTTTCAAAATCTGCCATGACCTCATCTAAGGTTGAATCAGACGCCCTTAAAGACGTTACTCGCTGTCGAGTTTCCTTACTGATATTAATTTGAGGGCCTTTAAGAAGTTTTTCCCCGAGCTCTGCCTTTATGATTTCACTTTTCTGAATCAGCTCTTGCATTAATACATTGCCTTCCCCTCGAACGGCTTCTGATAAGGCGTTTTTGGTAATCGCCTCTATTCGAAAAGCGGTAGATTGCAAAAGGGCAGCGTTCAAAGCCATCGCCGCTTCATCTTGAGTATCAAAAGTTTCTAACATTCTAGAATATGCGCCATCTTGCATCTTTGATTTCTGACCAAGCTTATTAAATCGATCTCGCTGCGCCTGGACGTCTCTATTAATTTTATTCTCTACAATTTGAAGAGCCATATTAGGTCCCCCCAAGTAGGACGCAGATACACCACCAAGACCAACCGCGACGGCGGTCAAAACTTTATTTAGCGCGCTCTTTGAACTAAAGCCGCCCGTCGGATCGAATTCAAAATCAGAAAGCTCTTGGGCTATATTGTCATAGGCGACTTCTTGTTTTTCAACTCGTTTGATTCTCTCTTCTTGCCGAAACTGTCTTTCTTTTTCGATATCCATCAACTGAGCCCGAGACTCATCGGCAAGTCTCGCTAGGCTCTGGGCGGACCCAGCCTCCGCCTCAGTCTTTTGAATAATTCCAGCGGCCCCTAAATCTCTTGCCCTATCCAGGGTGTTAAAGGTCTGCATCGCATTAGAGATTCTCGGATTAACAGGAGCCGTTTGAGGGGCACCTACAAACTGAGACGCATCAAGATTCTCTCCACCGGATTGACCACCTTGATTTTCCGTTACCGCCTGTAGCTCAGTCGGAATGGGTTTTGGGCCAAGGCCAAGTTTATCTCGAGAATCGTTTATTTCAAGAAGCTCATTTAGCTTTGCCCTTTGGGTCATCTGATTTTTATCGGCTTTTTCTTTTTCTTTTTGTTGTTCTTTTTGTCGCCTTTCTAAAACTATTTCCGTTGCCCGCTTTTCAAACTGATCTAAACCGTCTGCCGCCGACTTCGCTTGATTAAAAATACCCTTTTTTCCAAGTTTCTTTTTTTCTAAATCAATTTCGACGTCCAACGGATTAACTTCAACCGATTTCTCAGGTCCGATTAGTTTAGAATTTTTTTCTAAAAAATCACTACCCAAGGCGTCAAGCGACACGGGCATCTGATTTCCATTAGGTAGTGTAATAAATCCAATTTTTTCCACGATCAATCTCCTTTTCCAGAGCTTCTACTAATTATTTTGGCGTCGCCTATACCGCCGCGCCAACGCCGCTGGCTATGCCGGCCAAAATCGCCGCATTCGCTTTATTTTTTTGTTCCTGATTCTGAAGTTTCACTCCCTGCGCCGCTTGCTGAGCTTGAAATTGAGCCTGTTCGCGACTAAATCCTAATGACTCATAAAACTGAACCAGCTGATTTTGTTGACCCATCACTTGTTGCTGCATTTGAGTAGCCTGTAACTGCTCTTGCTGCCCAAGTATTGCTGCTTGCCCAGCGGCTTGCCCTTGAGCCATCGCCGAGTTTTGAGCCGCAACCCTTCCAGCCAGCGGAGAATTGCTTGATTGAGCGAGAGCAAGCTGAGACTGAAGGGCATCTTGAGTCCCTTGCTGTAAGACCTCCCTTGCAACCGAAGGGCCCTGACCCTGTCTTTGCATCTCAAGCATATCGAAAAAATCTCTACTCCCTTCAAGCTGGCGATTCCTGTTTGCAGTCTCTTGCTCAGTCAGGCCAAGTCTGTTTTCTTGGGTGCTAAGATCAAAAGCGTCGTAGTCAATCTTCGCGCTCTTCGGAAGCATGCCCCCTATAAATCCAACCGGCGTGTATTTATGTGCAAACTTACCCGCATCTACCACAAAACCGCCCGCTTTTTTCAAAAAACTCCCAATTGCCATAATCTATTTTCCCTTTCCAGCTTCATCTTTTACAAAAAACATTAGATTTTTCTCCCTGTTCTCTGCATCCATCCCGAATCCTTGGACCCAATTTCCATCGTTAAATTTGAAAGCTCGAAGCCTTCATTTCCACCCGCTGGATTAGTTTCCTCAAATCTAAATTTTATAGCCACACACTTCTGACGAGGCATCGAGGCGCTAAACTGATAAACACCCTCATTCAGACCTCCGAAAGGCGCGATAGATCCATATAATCCGGACCCGTAAATGTCGGTTAAAAACTCAGCAGTCGCGTCCCAGTACAATTCCTCTCGATAGAAATCTTCATAGTCATAAGCAACTCGGGTTCTTATTCGGTGCGGATCTCTAAAATTCCCCAACACATGAGCCTTCCAAACTCTTTGGAAGTTTTGAACACCCTGCAATTTAATCCAAGCGGTCTCAGCGGCCATCGTGTACTGAGAGCCGTCGTCGGTATAAATATTTTTGTCCTCTAGAAAAACGGAGTTATCCTGTTTCAAATAGGCATAATTGCCTTTCCAAACGACCGCGTCTTTACCGCTAAAATTGCTCCACGTTAACCATGGCCCAATTCCTCGCTGGTCTTTGAAAAAATAATTATAAACAAGTACGGTGCCGTTATCTAAAAAGAATCTAACTTCGTCGAATTCAGGAATGGTGGTAGACGCCAAAACCTTTCGATTGTTAAAAGCCGAGACATCGGCCCCCACATATTGCATTTGAAGGGATCGATTTAATAAATAAATTCCCTTCTCTGACTTGAACATGATTCCGTCAGGAGTTAAAACAACTCCGTTTTGATCAACTGCACCAGCCGTAGAGGAAATCTCAATTGGATCTGTAAAAGTATTATTTAACCCGAGATTATTCGGTCCGTCGCCCGCTATGAAATAAGCGCCGCGCTCGGCGAAGCAAATCAGTTTTTCATCCATGACTTGCAGTGCTCGTAAGCCCCCAAAATTTCTTGGGACCCGTATTTCTAAATCTGGATTAAAAGAGAGCCCTCTATTTCTTGTGATTATTTTAGAGGGAACGACCGTGTTTTCATCCTCAGCACTAACCAAAAACACACGATCTTTTCCAGCCGTGATCGCCTTCGCAGATGGAGGTGGAAAATTTTCTAGCTCACCCCCCTGAATGTAAAGAATTTCGTTTGCGATCAAATCAGCGTCCGAAACGTTTAATTCCTTATTTACGGCGCTAGTTGATGAGATAGACATGTTAACAGTATCAGCGCTTGGGTCGTTGACAATTTGGGGCACCGGGCCAGCGCTGATTCGATAAGCAATTGTTCCGTTTAAAATAGTTCTATAGGGAACAATGTTGACCTGATTCGTACTAATCTTTTCCCCGATATTTAAAGCCTTCACCCTAAAAAGAAATCCAACGTCTGCGACAGTGTTAACGAGAACCGCTGGCCTTGATGGAGCGGATCGGTGCACCCTTCCTTCGCTATCGAACCATTCATAAACAAAATAGAAAATATAGGTGCCTACTGCTAAAGTCCCACCAGAAAAGCCGCCAGCGCTTATTACCGTCGGTGGATATAAAAAGTTATTTTCGACAGCTCTTGATTGGTCATAATCCATGATGACCGCGCCAGTGATCGTAAGCCCCGCGTTCGACTCCTCACTATAAATAGAAAAAGCATCGTTAAAATTAAACTCTGCAGACCTTGTCTGTCGAATTTCTACGAGCCCACCAAAGGGGACGGAAGCGGAAGACTCAAACCTAAATATAGAAGGAAAAGCCGTTACAAAAACCTCGTCGCTGATCTGTACCATTTCAGGAAGATTCGTGGCCGCGAAGGAAACCTTTTCAGTTGGAACGGAGCTGGTTGGTCCAGTAATATCAAAGACCGATGCTGCATTAGAAGCAAACTTTCCATAAACCTTAAAAAGGCTGGAAGCTTCTACAGAAACAAGCAAAAAGCTACAGTCTCCCGCTCCAAGATCTCTCGTAGAAACAGTTGGATCTCCCACTAATGAAACAACGGTCGTAGATGTTGGCCGAACTACTGCCATTTTTACGCCTTTTATTAAGCGCGGCTTTGTTAGCAGGGCTACATTTCTCAGTCTGTATAGGAGGGTGCCGGCACCATTAGACTGAGCAAGATCGTAAACTTCCACCTCTCTCTCGCCAGTGTTTTCCGCTCTCTGATAAAAAAGTCGAAAAGTTGTCGAATTAACAGCATCTATAAAAAGAGGCTGGTCAGTCGAGGCTTGAAACTCGTTGAAAAGAGCGCTAATGTTTGTAATTGCCAAAACCGACGTTGTAAGGTTGCTACCAACAACCAACCACCTAAACCTTGACCTTCTAAAGGGAAGAGATTCGCCCGTGACATCCATGAAACGAATTCCAATTGCCACATTTAAAGAGATTGGATTTCTTTTCACAGAAATAAAAGTAATTTCTCTGTTCACTTCTATGCTTGCGGATATGGCTTCTGAAAAATCTAAACCAAGATTTGTTATGTAACCCGCGGTAACTGTCGTCGTGTTCCCATTGTCGCACGCAAACAAAACTCTATTTGGAGAAAGTCTCTCAATATCAAAAGCCTCTCTGCAACCTGACGCCAAAGTGACCGGAGCATCAAAAAGCCCAGTCGCTAGCGGATTGTAAACCTTATACTTAAGCCCATCTTGAATGTAGAAAATGAAAATTCTATTATTTAAAAAGAAAACCTTAGATCCAAAAACTCCGTCTGTCGTGTCTTCGACCACAAGAGCGTTAGAGGCGATATAATTATTAGAAACCCTATCGTACAAACTGAATCGACAAGACTTTTGCCCCTCTGTCCAGACATAGGCCTCAAGATTTCCTAGTACATCTACTGCCTGGTCCAATTGATCAGCGACAGAACTAGAAATAGAACGAATAGATAAAACATTTGAGCTTACGAATCCCTTATCAATCCACTCATTATTTGTGGAAGATCTCGAATATATGTTTGAGTCAGTAAAATTTAACAGCTCGTCCTTATATGTCCCTAGACCCAAAGAGTTTGCAATTGTAACGACAGATGGAGCTGTAGAAGCGTTACCGCTTAGATAGGCCTGATTTCCAAGGTTGTTGTATCCGGGCCTCTTAACCATGGTGTCTCTTGTAATGAATCTTGCATTGTCAGAAGCAACAAGACTTCCAATTTGGACAAGCTTCTTATCCGTGTTGGTATCAATTCCCTTAGCAAAGTTAATCGAAAGAAAGTTTTTCTGAAGCATTATGCAATCCTCACCATAAATAGACGTGCACCGGCCGCAACCGAGCCAGTAGTTGAACCCGCATCCCTTTGGGCCTCTGCTCTAATGGTAGTCGTTGAGGTGACGGTCAATACAGCGGTTCTTGTGAAAGGGAAAGCGGCCGTAAGCCCGAGTATTGTTCCTTGGGATATCGACAGACTAACAAAGGCAAAGTTTGAATCGCCACCGACTCGAACTGCGGACCCGCCAGACGTCGAAAGCCTTGTTCTGATTCTAGAGCTATTGCTGCCCGCGGAGATTACGATTGCATCAGCGGAGGCGACTCCCTCCCAACAGACCATATAAACTCCGGGCGTAACGCTTGCAATCGACTGAATAATTTGAAAGCTGGTGGTTGTTAAAGTAAAAGCATTCACCAGCTCGTTTTGAAGGGTCGTGCCAAAGTTGACAGGGTCTATAGTCGTTACAGATAGTGCGCCCGTAGAATTTATTCCCAACAATCTAGTTCCAATGGCTGGAGGTGCTGGAGGCATCGTAACCGTATAACTCGACGGAATGCTTACACTCGCAGGTGTCGCAAGTGTCACCGAATTCGCAGAAGCCGTTCCCGCCGATAAAGAAACGGAACTAAAAGCGCCGCTCGCCCGCTCATTCGTGTCTTTATCAAACTGAAATTTGCCCTGAGACGGAATATAAATCGCACTCGCTGGTGCCGATAAATCCTGAAAAGCCCCAGTTGCAGACACATCAACCGAGCCATTGTTGGTAATTCTGACCTGGTTACCTTCGGCATCATTATAGTAAAGCTCTCCGCCAGACGAATAAGTGCATCTTTGATCTAATCCGGACGACGCTATCGGTGTCGCTTGATTTTGTAGCCTGGATGCTCGAACGCCACCAATATTTCGCCCGCTCATATTCAAGTCTGTATTTACATCAATTGCAGAAATTGGA
>Ga0222708_1000153_pt1 | contig 19849 bp, 27 predicted proteins | sample AntAcemetage1576_FD_179806 | JGI IMG/M metagenome (GOLD analysis project Ga0222708, IMG submission 179806) | Saline water microbial communities from Ace Lake, Antarctica - #1576 | ecosystem: Environmental > Aquatic > Non-marine Saline and Alkaline > Saline | place: Antarctica: Ace Lake... | reverse complement strand
TACAATGTCTGCCTTCTTTTCTGGAGTTGACGACGACGATGAAAAGAAAAGAGGAGATCGATTCTTCGGAGTTATCGGAAACTTGGATACTATATCTCCTACGATGAAGCTTAGCTTTATCATAGGAGGTGGAGATCGAGTAATGATCCCCATTGAAGATTTGTTTGAAGACGAGTCCTTTCCACAGGAATGGTTAGAGCAGGTCACCTATCTCACTGCCCCTGTAGCCAGAGTTTCAAGAAAATACGTTACCAACAGTAAGCCTGGATACCCTAAGCAAAACTGGTCAAAGCCTTCGCGCGAGGAAGAGGATCGGTGGGACAACATGGGGCAGTACGGGTTTAGGTTTGACGAATCGACCAAAACCTATGTAGATGTGACCAGATCTGAGCAAGATCCAGATGAAGCGGAAGAAGATGTTGACAAAGAAGATATTTATGATAACATGGAGCTTGTCGAGATCTCTGACTTCGAAGGCTTAGATCGTTGGGCCGGGTATGACGCACCAGAGGATGACTCGGGTGACATCGAGGAAGAGAACGAGAAAATCAATGTAATGCTTGCAGGTCAAAGAGTGATAGGCTCCAAGTCAGGGGAGAAATAAAAATGGCAAGAAAGAAACTTGAAAAAACATATGGCTTTAAGCTAACTGATGGTCAGTTGACTAGGTACGATAAAATCTACATTATAGGTGCGGGCGGCAATGGAAGTTACTTGATACCTAATATTGCTAGATTTATTTCAACTCTCAACACTGGCCGAAAGTGTCAACTGATTATCGTAGACGGAGATACTGTCGAGGATAAAAATCTAATTCGTCAAAACTTCGTCTCTGCAGATGTTGGTAAAAATAAGGCGGAAGTGTTAGCACAACGGTATTCTGGCGCATTCGGAGTAGAAATTGGTCACATTCCAAGTTATATGTCTACTTGGCGCGATGTACAAGTTGAAAGGGATGCATTAGTAATCACATGCACTGACAATTTGAAATCCAGAAAAATAATTGCAGATAGTTGCAAAAACAATGTTTGGATCGATCTTGGAAATGAAGCCACTCATGGGCAAGTCAGCTTTTCCTACACTGGAATAAGAACCTGGGATGGCACTATCTACAACAATAGTCGTTTCCAAATTCCCAACGTATTCGAATTATTCCCAGATCATTTGGAAAAGTTATCGGAAGAGATTCGCAAAGAAAGTATAAGGGTTAGCTGCGCCGAATTGGCAGAGGAATCTCCACAACAGCTTGGATTTATCAACAATACTTGTGCAGCAGTAGCTATGAATTATGTACATGCTCTCCTTACACAGCGGCCGATTTTAACTTACATGACCTTCGTAAGTATTGATAATACTTTTGAGCAAAGGTTTATCACAGAGTCTATAATAAAAGAATGGTCAAAAAAGATTGAAAGAATGAAGGGAAGCATTACCTTATAGATAGTTAGTTACATTTTACAAAAGAAAGGCCATAAAATGAAGAAGAAGTTTTCAATAAAAGTTGCAGATGAAAAGAATGTAGTTTTCGAAGACGTATTCTCTGAGAAAGAACCTTTGGATTTGAAGAAGTTCTGTCAAAAGGTTTCGCCAGAAGAAACTCATATTTTTTCAATTTACAGTTCTATCGGTTCAGAGGTAAACATCCTATGTATGGGAAATCTGAAAACAAATGGGTTGAATAAAGTTACAGTTAAGTTGGTTTTCGAACAAGGGAGACCTACACAGGAATGTACACTTGAAAATGACGGCATAGGCGTGGCCTTTAACGATTATTTGATGAAGATTGCATCAAAATCAACCAGGAGTGAACAGTAATGATTTTAGAGATCTTTTTAGGACTGTCCATGGCAACTGTGCTGATTAATGGAATTAGATTTAAAAAAATCGGATCGGTATTAAAAGACTTGAAGATTCAGAATGCAGCTCTAGCTGAAGGGTATTTTGATGTTGAGTCTGAGGAATATATGGAGCATGACTGGAAAGAAGGCGAGGAAGTGACCGTCTATACCAGTCATGCTCCATGGTCGTATGAACATATTATATGTTCCACTTCGTTCTGCACAAGATGTAACTTGGTACACAGAAATGTGAAAAAAGGACTCATCTTGGCAGAGAAAAAGGGATTGAGCAACTTTGAGGGATTTTTCTACTCTGGTGCAAAGGTTGCAGACTACGGGTGTCGAGTGCGAGAGATCAAACTTCTCCCTTCCGGGATTCCTAAGCCGCGCCTCCCAGAAGGAAGAGTCATCAAAGAGGGCGCGGAGTAAGCCTGGCCAAACTCTCTCCGCAGTAGAAAGATGTTGACAGCTTCATCTGGCATGTGCTAGAATGGATAAACACTTCGAACGGAGATCATATGCAAATTGACAATCAGTTGCTTGAAGAATTTTTCAAAAATCGAAACATTGATGCAACCATTCATCGATCTGAGTTCAAGAATCCATTGCAAAAGTTCTGGATTCGCCAAGGACCAAAATGCGACTTCCGTAAACTGGAAAATCTGTCCACTGAGATTGGATTAGCTCTTAAAGCTCCTCCTCCAGTGATGACCCCAGATTTCACTGATGGTACGATCAGAATGGAATTGATGACCGGGTCGCATCCCATTGTAGATTTTGAAGCTCTAGCAGAACTGAGCGGCTTCAACGATTTCTCTACTTTGAGTGATAAGTATGAATTGCCAGTATTACTTGGTACCACTGACGTTGACAAGCCTTTGATCGTAGATCTCGCTAGCTTCCCTCATCTTTTGATTGCAGGTACCACTGGTTCCGGAAAATCTATTTCCGAGCATTGCATTGTTCAAAGCCTAAAGAAGCATGCGAAAAGCAATCGAGTCAAACTTGTATTGATGGATCCTAAGTTCGTTGAATTTCATAAATATGAGAACGTCAATTCTCTGTATTATGATAAGCCCGGAGTTGCAACCACTTCAGATATCATTGAAGAAAGAATTGAAGATTTGACAAAAGTAATGGACGAAAGGCTGAAACTATTGCAACAGCACGGATGCCGGGACCTAAAGGAATTTAGAAAGAAACACCCAAAGCACGGAAGCTACATTGTAATTGTAATTGATGAACTCGCAGATCTTATGAAGACGACTAAGAAAAGATTTGAAAATTCATTGAATCGTCTTGCTGCCAAATCACGCGCAGCTGGAATTCACATTGTTGCAGCTACACAGTATCCTCACAGTGATGTTGTAACCAGTACGATCAAAGCCAACTTCGATGGCAGAATGTGTTTCCGCGTGAGTGAATCTACTCAGAGTCGAGTAATGCTCTCTAAAAATGGAGCTGAAAAGCTCCAAGGAAAGGGAGATGGACTGATCTCGGGAGGCGAATTAAATATGCAACGATTTCAAGGAGCCCTAGTTAGTCTGGAAAGCTCAGAGCCAACTAAGATTGGAAAGATCAAATCAATGTTTTCAAAGAAGATTGTTTAATCTTCAGTCGTAGTTGATATAGCTCCGAACAATGCGTCTGCAAATGGCTTTAAAGACTCCGGTATGTTATCACTAATTAGTGAATCTGCATCATCAAGGTCTTCATCACTTTCGTTCTCTACCTCGTCGTTTATATTTCCACCGACGAGTTGTTCAAACAAAGCTATCACCTCTCCAGCGTTTTTCAAATTCTGGCTTCTTTTAATAACTTTCTTTATAGTTGAAGGCGTAATTTCAATAATTAGATTTTCCATTTTTAAGACTCCTTTAGTAAACACAATTTGATTAATAGTATCAAGAGGGACAGATGCAGAACAAAGCAAACAAAACCAATAACACTGAGGGCAAAAGGCTAGATCCATTTCTTCGTGGTGTCAAGGAAGGCGCCGCAAAGAGAGGCGTTGATAAATTAGCCAGCATGGTTTCCTTGCCAATGGCAGAGGTTATCAATGCCAAGTTGCAAGAGCTACACCCTAACATGGTGCTCACCGCCCCTATTGTCCAAAGTATAATGCAAGCAGCTATCGTATTAGGAATGGGTGAGTTGGCGGACTTTGCATCCCCTAACATTCCGGGAGAGATGGGACAAAAGGCTAAACTAACAGCACTTTTCATGAGAAAATATGCTGGAGAAAAGATCGGAGCCGACATTGTAGATCTTGCGGTCAAGTTCACTCCAATGATTATGGCAGCGTTTGCAGATATCTCGGTGCAAGATCTTACAGATATACAAGAAGCCGCTGACGAAGAAGAATTTACAAATGAAGAGCAAACGTCTGTAGACGAATTGTTTCTAAGTGAGGACAATGAATTTTTCAACACACTTGTTGAAGAAGAAGAGGAGGCAGAAGAGTTGGTAGAAGTACCAGTTCAGAAGCGTTCTAAGAGTAAAAGCTCTTAATCAAAGTTAAGAGTTATAAAAACATTTGAAAAAATGTGTAAGAGGATAAAATGAGTAAGATGAATAAGAAGTCGCCCCCGTCCAGCAACCGTTCGATGAATAGCATGAAGAAGGCTATCATCACCTTGGCTTCCCGTAAGGACCAGATCAGCTCGGTTGATCTGGCAGGTCGTGTTCCGAGCTTGACAGGTTCCGCTCGCGGTGCTATCGTGAGGAACGCGTTCAACGCACTTGTGAACGAAGGGACCATCAAGGTTGTCAAGAGTGCTGGAGAGATCCAAACCGTGTACAACAAGATCAATCACAATCGAGTGACCTTGTATGCCCGGACTTCTAAGTAATAGGTAAGTAAAGAGCTTCAAGCAGACCGTTTAAACAAATATACGAACGGTCTGCTTGAGACCTAAATCAGTAGAGTAAATAAATGAATTCAAATTTATACGATCAAGTTTTCGAAGATGCTACGAGTAAATTAAAAACGGCAGTAATTGAAAACATAGGTTCAGACACCTTTGATTGGGACCAGCTAATAATTCTGCTTATTCAAGAGGACAGTCCTTTAGATGCAGTGTTTAATCAAAATACTTTTCAAATGGCTAATTTGTGTAATAATGCAAAAAGCTTACATCAATCTTACATTGAACTAGAGCCATTTTCAGAGGTGGCAGAAGAAGGAGATGAAAATGACGGCATGGAAAGAAATTAGTGAAATCGGAAAAAGCATTGTCAAAGGCTCTGCTGTGATTGTTGGAACAAAACGCTTGGCAAGCTTCGCAGATCGTGCTATACCTAGTGTGGCGGGCAAGGGCAAGGAGGCATGGGAGCGTGTGAAGTCGACCAAGTCAACTGGCAAGAAGAATAAAAAGGTAAAAGAAGAAGAGCCTTTGTTTGAGGATGTTGACGACGATGAAGAAAGTGAAGAGAAAAGTACTAAGAACACTGCAGAAGATGTAACTAAGTAAAAGGGGTGCCACTCATGAATGCGACTAAAGTAGAAAGTGCAACCGTATTGGGATTTAATGGACATATAAAATTTGCCAGTAAATTTTACGCCGAGTTTGTCGAGAAAGCAGAAGAAGCAGGCTACAGTTTAAAGGAAATACCTCCGGAAAAGAAAAAAGAAATTCTGGACAAAATAAAGCTTAAGTACAAAGATGAATTTCAGTTTTTTTCAGTAGATAGATTGTACCTCGAATCAGATGAAGAAGAGACACGAGGTTGGATTTACATTTTCGACAGAATGCCTGAATGTGAGCCTTGGTCAGAAGTTACAATGAAATTGCCCCGCGCAGAGGAACTTGGATGTGAATTCAATGAGTTACCAGAAGACCATGAAAGTAAAACTTTAAAAGTTACCGATCAAATGCTTCACAAATACTATGAAGCACATCAAGATCTACATACAAAGCGTTTGGCAAGAGCTTATAAGTATATTTTTGAAAAAGATCATGATTATTCTGTCTACAAAGGATTGTCAGTAGAGGAAAAGAAGGGAGTTTTACAAAAACTTATGCTAGAGTTTGGATATGAATTCATGGCGCTGCCAGGAGATCATGAAAGTAAAACTTGCGAAATTACAAACAAAGATGTGGAAAGATTCTACCCGTCGCGAAAATTATCAAAAACTTAACAAAAGATTAAGGTAAGTGAAATGAACAAAGAAAAAGAATACGATTTTAAAGGATTTACCCCCAGGAAGCATAAGATCAAGCCAGACAAAGTGAAGTCAACCTCAAATGAGGATTCCCAATTGAAGGCCGATGATATCTCCGTGCCAAATTGGGCTTCGAATTCATGACCCTGCCTGAAGATCACAAAAGTAAAACTTGCGAAGTCACCAGTCAAGATGTGGAAGATTTCTGTTCATATCGAAAGTTAACATCAAAGGCAAATCAGCCTAATCAAGAAGGAGCATAACATTGTCATCAGAAGATTCGATTAAACTTGAAGGAATTATTCAAAAAGCAGGCCGAGGCGGACTTTTTGAAGTTACAGTCACTCTCGGAGAGGCACCAAACATTACTGAAAGTTTAGTCCTTGCGCGATGCTCTGGAAAGATGAAGAAGTATCAGATTAAGCTAGTTGTTGGAGATTCAGTCGATATCGAATTGTCTCCATATGATCTAACCAAAGGCCGCATCACTCGCCGCCATCAAAACAGAAACTAAGGGAGTTTAAATATGTCTAAAGAAGAAAGTTTTCGCGACACTACTCAACGTGGTGTAAAGCAAGGGATGCTCAAGAATACCGTAGACAAAGGATTGGAACCAATTACCAATCCTGTTACAAAGATGGCCCAAGAGATTGTTAAAAAGCTTCATCCAGATGCTGGGATTGCAGACCCAATGGTTAAGCAATTTATTCAATTCCTTGCGCTGACTGGTAGCGCTGAGATTGCTCAGCACAGTCCTGCGGTCTTGAGTAAGATTCCAGGTCTAAAGGGTATCACCACAGCCAAGGCGGAGGCGTTTGCAGGCTGGATGCGAGGGTATGCAGGTGAGCAAAGTGGAACTAAGACTGCTGATGCAACTTTTAAGCTCGCTCCTGTTCTCACTGGATTGCTTTCCAATCCAGACATGATGAACATTCTGAATGAGATTGCACCAGATGCAGACACAGAAGAAGACACACCTGTTGTGGAAAAGCTGTCTGAGGAAGACTAAGATGGCTGCTAAAAAGGGAATCGTTGAGAAGGCGATTGAAAGAGCGGTTCTAAATGCAATGGGCGTCTTTGGAAGGAAGGCTGCCAACGCTATTGCAGAGAAAGCACAGGGCCAGTTTGAAAAAACAAGCGTCATGAGAAAGACTAAGAAAAAAACATCATCCATCGAAGAGGAAGACGAAGATGATAACACACAAGATCACCCTAGAATGATCGAATAAGGAGACTCATATGAAAGCACTCGTTAGTATTTTGGCGGCCTTTATGGTTGCAGTTACGATGACAGGTTGTGATACATCTGCCGATAAAATTACAGAAGAAATGGCATCCGCAGATGTTGAGTACATTTTGGTTGACTTTGTGGATGACATCAGTCCTCAAGATGTATTGAAAATTGAAAGGAAGTTTGGCATCGATGTGGTTCCAAACTCAGACATGTACTCTAAGACTAAGCTCACTCGATTGAAGGTGGATTATAGCAACCGCGACCGCATTGAAGAAATTGTAAATGGGCTGGAAGATACTGACATGGTTGAAGCCGTAGAGGTTGAACAAATCTACAAGGTTATTGAGCAGACCGGTGTCTTGCAAAATGGAGAGCAAAACACTTCTTACTCTGCACCTCTACTGTCCGCCCCTAACGATCCCCTTTACAAGGAGGGCAAGCAGTGGAACATGACAATGATTGGTGTTGAAAAGGCTTGGGAGACCACTCACGGCGAAGATGTGGTAGTTGCAGTTCTTGATACCGGTATCTCCACTGGCAAGGGTAAGTACCCCAGAGTTCCTGATTTGCATCAAACCTGCATGGTTGAAGGGCGAAACTTTACCCGAGATGGCGCAAAAAATGACCCATATGATTACCATGGACATGGCACTCATGTTGGCGGAACGATTGCTCAAAGTACCAATAATGGAATTGGAGCAGTAGGAGTTGCTTTTAAAGCATGCTTGATGCCGGTCAAGGTTTTGGGAGATAACGGGTCAGGCTCTACGGCTGGAATCGCCGAAGCAATTGTGTGGGCAGTTGACAATGGAGCCCATGTAATTAACATGAGCCTCGGCGGCGGTGGTTATTCTAAGGTGATGGATAATGCTCTTAACTATGCTGTCAGCAAGAATGTCTTCGTGGCATGCGCCGCTGGTAATAATGGAGGTCCTCGAATTGAATACCCTGCAGCAATGGACGGCTGTCAGGCAGTAAGCTCTGTAGGTAAAGCTGGAAAGCTTGCATTCTATAGTTCTTACGGTACCAATGGAAATGGACTTTTCATTACAGCTCCAGGTGGAGACCAAAGGGCGGATGGTCAAGAAGGAGGAGTGTGGCAAAACACTATTAAGACCGGCGACCCTACCAAACACGGTTACTTTCCTTTTCAAGGTACTAGCATGGCAACTCCACATGTTGCAGGTGTTGCAGCATTGGTAGTAAGCGCACTTCCTACTGAATATACGTTAGACCAAGTTAAAGATGCAATGAGTTCCTCGGCAACAGCTATGAACGACCGAGCTAAATATGGAAGCGGCCTTCTGAACGCAGAGAAGGCAGTCTCAGCGGCAAAGAATACCGATGACAGCACTGATATCCCCAATCCACTTGAGTGGTTCCTGGGCTTCCTCGTGCTTCTCGGCCTTGTTAAAGCAGTCCGCGTTTCGCTTAGTTCCTAAGATATACAAAACCCTCATACTCAGCAACATATAATAACGCTCATGTTGCTGAGTATGAGGGTTTTTCATTGCCAGGTGGATTTATGCAAGAGGATATATCCAGAAGCCTGAAAGATATTTATAGATTAATTGACATAGATATAAACAAACTTAGGCTAGATAGTTTCGGAATAAATAAAAGTATCAATCAAAAGTTTTTAAATTCGTTCAGAGATTTCTGCAATCAGTGGTTGGATCAATCTACATTGAGCGCAGAAAACATTATAATTATTCCAGATATAACGGAGAAGAGAAAAAGGAAGTTCTTTATATATGGTTTTAAATCCAATTTTGAAAAATATCTAGTAAAGGATCTTAAATCACAATGTTCATCAGAGTGGAATCCAATCGTTGCGAAAAAACTTATAGAGTATTCAGAGCCATCAAATTTCAAAACTTTACAAAAAAGAGTTTCTCGATATTTTTTCCACAAGAATGATGGCTATCAGGCGAGATTGAAATAAATCGGAAAAATATGAGCATTACATCGTATGATCGTAGATTTGAAAATACAACAGTTGATTCATCGGGAAAGTTAAGTTCTAGCAATACGAAGTTAATAGATCCCACTATTGATGATTTCAAGACAAAGCTTCACTTAACTTCAGAGGAGTTAGAATACGAATTCAAAATGCCATTTACTGTACTTCGAAAGATCATGAACGAATTGAAAATCAAACCAGCAGGTCAATTGAAGAATATTGTAGATGGAGTTTCCTGTAAAGGCGTAGGTAGAAAGGTTTATACAAAGGATGTAGTTGCTAAATTGAAGAGGTATTTCACTTCCGAGATGGAAAAATTACAGATAGAAGATAGATAAGTTCAAAGAGATGAGATGACCTATCACAACATGTGGAAGAAGGATGCGAGATCTAGTATAATTAATTATGTGAAATTTCATCCAGAAGCATCTAAGATAATGAAAATAATGAATGGCGAAAATGTCACTTTATATAAAGTGGGCAACATGGCAGTCGTATCATCAGATGATTATGAATTTCTTTTAAAGAAAAATGGAAAAGAGAATGCTACAAATTTCATACTAGATTGTATTTTCAAAGGTCTGGATAGTTATGAAATTCTAGAATTTCATACAATGTCGGAGAAATTATCTGAATTATATGATGAATTAAAGAAGTCTACAAATTTTGAAATAAAACCATCCAATTCTGATATCAGAACAATATCTAGTTACTCTGAAGATGGAAAGTTGATTACAAAGTTCAACAAGAGAAATGGCCGCATTGTGAGTAAAGTTTATGCTCATGAGGATGGTTTATCTAATCCTTCAAAATTACAGAAAAAGCTAATCATAAATTTGAGAAAGGGGTGCAAGGAAGATACAAAGGTTTTGGAGAACAATGTGGATAAAAGTAGGTTGAGCCGTTCGCAACCATCAGTTGATTTAAAAACCTCAAGTATTAAAAAGAGTAGAAAGAGAAGTGGAAAAGAATGGGCTACACATAGAGATAAAGAGCGAAAGCATTCATTCCGACAAAAGAGAATAAATACCACGACCGATGCATTAGTGAAGGAGTGGGAAATGAAAACGCCCGTAATGGGCACTCAGAAAGTTTTTCTCACAAAGGGGTTGACATCCCCGAATCAGCCTGATAAGATAGAGAAGGAAATGACCTCACACGAGGTCATCTACATCCCTCCAGAGATAATGCTGAAGGCGGTACACGACACTGAAGATGGTAGCTTTCACTGGAAAAATGAAAAAAGTCAATTTCATAGTCCAGGTGTAGGAATACCATCAGTAATGTTTCCAAATGGAGTGATGCTTTTTCATAAGGAAGGCGTTCTTCATAGAGAAAATGGCCCAGCTATAGAGTTTTGGGATTCTCCAGATAAGAATGAATGGTGGTTTGCAGGAAGTCAAGTTAGCTACGAAGAGTATGTAGAATGCGTATTGGGAAGTGCAATTAATCAGAATAAAAATGTAAGAAATGTTCGTGAAGATTTATCAAACTGGTTTAGTGATCAGAGTGATAGCAGGAGTGATAGAGAGAAATGCACAAATACGGAGAAGCATATGGCAACAGCACATAAAGTAACCCCCAGAAAACCAAAGGTGAGAAAAGTGACTAAAAAATACGAATTTACAGAGTTAGGCCCCGCTGAAGTTGAATCTTTGAAAGAAGTTTTCAGGCAGCATAAAGATCATCTTCTAAAGTTTAAACCGGAAATTGCAGAAGCGGCCAAAGAGGCGAAGATCCGCAAGGGCGTTTACGAAGAAGAGACCACCCCACCAGGAAACCAAGAAGCCGTAGAGGCAGAAAGCGACGACATGAGTGATGATACTGTTAAGGTACGAAGTGCTCCAGATCTCTCCGGAACACGAGTTAGTCAGGTTAAAAATGGCTTTAAGTTTGGATTCAAGAAAGGGTTGATTAATAATTCTTCCCAGCTTTTGAGTCAAAAGCTTGTAAGTTATTCCCCTCTTGAGGGAAATGAATGGGCTGAGCGATTTGTGCAAATCTCCATCCTGGTTGGATTGGCAGAGTTGTTCCGACGTATGCCTGAATCGGTCGCATCCAAGATCAAACTTACTGAGGAAATGCGTCTCAATTTGTCAAGCATCCTCAGGTACACGTCTGGTGAAAATATCGGCCGAGACTTGGTTGATATTGCAGCAAATGTTATGCCACTGTTTGCAGAGGTGTTGCAAAATGTGACGACTGAACAGTTGGAAGAATTGACTGCTTCATTTGCCCTTGAAGAAGATGCAGAGGAAGAGGCTGAGGTCGACTTTGAATCGGATGAGCAGATTGATGTTTCAGATCTTTTCTCATCCGAAGTTGTTGAAGAAAAAGTTCAGATTCACCAGGAGGTAGAGGCATGAGTCAAGAAGAAGCACAGAAGAACAAGAAGGATGCGTATAAAAGTGTCAATCTTATCAAAGAGTATAATGATTTGATGGAAGAGATTCCATGGAAGTCCTTAACCTCTTTCCCTGATAAGATGGCAAAGTACGCCAAGATGTTACCAGGGCTTTCTCTCAAAGCAGAGGATATCGACATGGTGACTCCTATTAAAAAAGTCGTAACGTATGTCGGCATTGTAGTACAGCGTCTTCGACAAAGTGAAAAGGAATTGGCAACTGTTCAGCAGCGTCTGGCAGAGTTGGAAAAAAAGGTGCCCTAAGAGGCAAGCTTAATTAAAAGACTTCTAATGAAGTCTTTGGGGGCAGAAACGGCCCCCAATCATAAGGCGATTAAATGTACAAAGTAAAGATAATATTTGAAAGTGACATTGAGGGTGAGCAGAAGAAATTTGGGTACATCATAGATAAAGAAACTATGAGTTATCAAACTGTACATTTTGACAAAAGGTACGAGCCATTTGATGTACAGGAAAGTAGGCCAATCGGCGACCTTACTGTTTTTGGTAAAAGTATCTGGCGCGTAATACGTTCAGCCCTTCAGGGAAGCAAGAATGGATCGAGTTGAATTAGCCCAGCAAGCTGAGAATATTTTAGAAATGCGTAGAGATAGTCTCTTGATAGATGCATTTTTTAAAATAAACATTGAGGTCGTGGAAGGTGACTTCCACTCCCAATGTATTAAGGATTTGACATCTCCATTGTCATGGATAATAAAGCTCGACCCAGAGAAACATGCGGACGAGTACGACGTCCAGTATTCCATAGTAGAATCATTAGTGAGAATACTTATGGAATCTCTTTCGGGAGAAGAGAAAGACGGAATAGTGGCAAGGATCTCTACAGCTATATGTAATAGATTTCAAGAAGAAGAAGATTATTCTGATGATGATAGTGAGGAGTAACCATGCATGGATGTTATGACTGCCGAGGTTCTGGATGGGGGAACTGTGAGAGCTGCAAAGAACGAGGAATCAAGAGTATGCCTGAGCTTAAGAGTATGCCTGAGCTTAAAGGTGAAACTGAAATCGCTAATCTTTGTTCAGTTGAACATGATAGAGATACTGATGAGGTACTCATTACATTCAGAGTTCAGGATAAAAAATACAAAGATATGGTTCTTCAAGTCGCCCGGCGTAAGGACATCACATTAAACATAAGAGGTGAGAAGCTGTTTGCAATCCCTTCTTCAAATAGAGGTAATGATGCCACTTTATAACTATTCTTGCAATGGCTGCGAGCACAAGCAAGAGCATATGATTTATCCTAATGAATCAAAAGAATTAAACTGCCCCAAGTGTGAATCTAGTGAATATGCAATGGCACAAAGTCGTTTCAAAACAAACATTGAATATTCTCGACAAGATGATTTCATTGAACACAAGGTTCAGCCTCATGTAGATGAGACGTTTGAGAAGATGGGCAGAGAGGCGGCACAAGAAGACACAAAGACGATGGAAAACATATTCGGTTCAGAAGCTGTTGAGAATTCAGTATTCAAAGATAACGATTAAACAAATAACAAAGGAGATACGATGTTTGGAATTATTGCAAAAGTAGCTGCAGTGGCGGTCGGTGTTGGGTTTGGTGCTGGAGTTATCACGCATCGAAAGGCTGGTAAGGTCAAAGAAGATGTGAAAGAACGATTCACTAAGACTACCACTGAAATTATCCACGTCAGAGTTCCCAAGGGAACTGATCTTGATAAGTGCCGAGTTGAAACCAAGGTGATCATCCCTGAATATGAAGATGGCGCAATGTTCATTGAAGATTAGTTTTAAACTAACATTCATATATGTTCAGTAAAAAACGAGGACCATTGGTCCTCGTTTTTTACTGATTTTCGAAAGGAGATGTAAATGCTAGTATGTAACAATATTATACGTGAAAGTGACTTAACTTCACGGGATCCTAAAGTAAACAATAAAGTACTCACTGTAAAATGCGATCTCCTAATTTCCGACAAGTGCATGGGAACCTTTCGCAAAAAAAGAAAATCAATTGCAATAGAGCGTTCATTAAACTCAGGTAAAGATATTTGCACCTCTTGTTTTAATGAGTTAAAAGATGAAAATATACCAGAACAAAGTAACAGATATGAATTTGACAGTTCTTTTTTCAAAACTATTGATTCTGAATACAAAGCATACGCATTAGGACTAATTGCAGGTGGAATTTTCTTTATAGGGAAAGAGATAAGTATAAAATTAAACTATTTTGATAATCATTTGATACAAGATATAATTCCAGCATTTGGAGTAAAGTTTCAATCAGAGAAATATGATTACTTGTCTGGCTTTACAATATCATCTGCTAACACAATTGATGATATATGCGGCCATCTTAAAATCAAGACCGGTGATAGGTGTCATCAAGTATGTTTCCCAGATTTGAACGAAGTTTCTCTAAAATGGGCATTCGTGAGAGGCCTAGTTGATGTAATGGGAGATATAGTTCAAGTACCAATGAATTTAGAAGTTTCTCAAAAAATGAGAACGTCGATTGAAGATTTATTTGGAGCATCTTTTGATTCGTCTCCATTGAATTCTCTAGATTTTCTAGGGAAAGTATACGAAGATGCAAGAATTTATTTAGCAAGTAAACATGACGTGTATCTAGATTTAGCTGCACTTCAGCCTTCTGTTAATCGCAGACCTCGTCCCCTTGGAGAATTGCTAGAAGATCCTCTCAATGGCAAGGCGGGCCGAGATGAATATTTCACATATGCACTCGCTCATGAAAATGCAAAAGCTCCGTTCAAAGAGAGGATTAGTGACAGCGGATATGACTTGACAGTTGTAGAGAAGGTTAAGGAAGGCCCTGGTTGGGAGCTTTGGAACACTGGGGTCAAGGTTAAACCTGCAGAAGGTTGGTATTTTGATATGGTTCCCAGAAGCTCGATGTCAAAACGAGGATATATACTAGCCAATTCAGTTGGTATAATTGACAGAGCATATACTGGTCCGATCATGGCAGCATTTAAGAAAACAGAGCCGGATGCTGAAGATATAAAGCCTGGTGAAAGGTTGGTTCAAATTATACCAAGACCAATAGTTCACTTCAAATTTGAACTAGTGGAAGAGTTAGATGAGACAGTTAGAGGCGCTGGCGGATTTGGCAGCACTGGTTAAATTGAAAAATAAATAGTTGTAGGAGTAAATATGTTTAGTTATGCAGTAGCTTTAAAGCCAGTAGTGCTGGCAGGTGGGATAGAGAATCTGGATGAAACAAAGAAGGCTTTATTTAAAGCTTTACTTGAAATGACATCACATTTTTTCAAGGCCACTCCAGAGATTGATGATGTGGAAATCCGAGATGATTTCACACTTGTGTTGAAGTCCTCAGTAGATGTTTGGGATATCATATCGGGAAGATTGGGAGAGTCTGCGATAGTGAGCCGACTGTGACGATATCACCTGAAGTCTCTCAGGTGATATCTAAATTTGTCAGTGAGGGAAGGTCATTCATATCGTTAGATGTGTATTGTAAACTTGGACAACACTTTGACAGTAGCTGCAACCCTATTCACGATCAGGTTAGAGAGGCATACTCAACACCATTGATGGCAAACTATCTTTGTCGCTGGGCTAACTTGAAATTAGAAGGAGGCGGATATGCAAACGTATGGAAATATTACGTCCCCAAAAGCACTATAGTCAACTATAAAATCAAAAATTACAATACTATAGCTGGAGATACCAATTCATTGATTTTGACGAAAGAGATGCTTGGTCATTTTTCACTTCTAGAATGTGATATGAGTTTTGTTATTCGAGAAGGCAGTATATTGCTAAGCCTTAAGGAAGATAAGAGATATCCTAGATTAAAAATCGGCAATGAATTTGCAATCGCATGGCAGGATGTAATTGATGCTGAACTTAGCTCAGTAGATGAGTTCAATGTATCAGTGCAACCAAATCAAATTGAAATAACAAAAAGCCATCAGGAATCACAATGAGCACCATGTTAAAAGAAAAGAAGCCATCACTTATGGAAACTTATCCTTTCCCGACATCTAGACCTGGAACGGAGGATGCTTTAGAAAAGGTTGACAATGCCTTTGACAGCGGCAAAAGGTTCGTTTTGATTGACGCCCCCACAGGGTGTCATGCAGCGGGCACAGAAATCATTATGCACAATGGTCACCTGAAAAAAGTTGAAGAGATTGAGGTTGGAGACAATCTCATGGGTCCTGATAACGAAAGTAGAGAGGTCCAACATCTTTGCAGAGGCAGAGACACTATGTATAAAATTATTCCACTCAGAGGTGGAGACCCATTTATCGTAAATGGCGACCATATTTTATCACTGAGATCGACTAATGAGCGCTCGACGGCTGCCCGTCAACATAGACGTGGAACTCCTAAAACAGGAAATGAATATATAAATATATCTGTAAACGATTACTTGAAATGTAGTAAAACTTTCAAACACATGTGGAAGTTATACAGAGTTGCTATTGATAACTGGAACAATGAAGAGGGTTTAGAGATTGATCCATATTTTCTAGGACTTATGCTTGGCGATGGAAGTATGAAGAAGGGTGTCGGCCTGACAACCATGGATATTGAGATAGAGGATGAGTTGCGAAAGCAAGCAGCGCAGCATGGCTTAGGTGTACGAGTAGAAACTAAAAAGGATAATGTGGCGTCCACTTACTATGCAACTGCAGGTATACAGGGCCCGTCCGGAAGAAATGAGTTGATTAACAAATTACGCCAAGTGAATCTATTTGGCCGAGGTGCAGGGGATAAATTCATTCCCTATGCATACAAGTTGTCCAACAAGGAGTCTCGATTGGAAATCCTTGCAGGCTTGATGGACTCAGATGGATCCATGGGCGGCAACTGTTTTGACTTCTGTGTTAAGTCTAGACCACTGTGCGAAGATACTGCATTTGTAGCACGTTCATTAGGCTTGCAAGTTACAAGTTCTGTTAAAGTGGTCAATGGAACGGAGTATTTTAGAATTAATATATCTGGACATACAGATGTTATTCCGTGCAGGCTGAGTAGGAAACAAGCGAAGCCTAGAAGTCAAAAGAAGAACCCTATGGTAACTGGTTTTAAAATAGAGAAACTGGGCACCGATGATTATTATGGTTTCCATTTAGATAAGGATCATCTCTATTTGCTAAGTGATTTTTGCGTTACTCATAACAGCGGGAAAAGTGGGCTAGCCGTTGCTTTTGCTCGACGTGAGAACTCTGTAATATTAACTCCAACAAAGCTGTTGCAAAAACAATATGCAGAGACGGATGTTTTCGACAAAGAATATTCTATATTTGGTAAATCAAATTATAATTGTGGACTGCCTGGTCTTACCCATATGACGGTGGACCAGGCAGTGTGCGTTTCCGACAAGGTCACACATGAATCTCGAAATCTGATAAAGATAGATGATTTACCAAAAGAGCAGAAAGGTTGTGCATCAGCATTGAAAGATAAATGTGTTGAAGCGGAGACTTGCGAGTATTACAAGAAAGTAAGAAGTATTGGAAAGGTTCCAGGGGCCATTGCCAATTATGATTTAGTTTATCGATTGAAAAAATACCCTGGTCAAAAATGGGGTGCGGATCTAGGTGATACCCTTGTCATGGACGAAGCTCACCAATTGATAGACAAGGTCAGAGAGATATTTGGATTTAAGTATTCAAACTTTGCAGCAAACAGATTGCTAGGACCTTCTGGTAAACGAAAGAAGAATGAATCTCCAATAGCTTGGCTGAAGCGTTCATTGACTGTAGCTCAAACGAAGTTCCATATGGAGAAGGATGCTAAGAAAAGTGCCCGGTATGATAATTTTGTAAAGCGCGCAGGCAGCATACTCCAGCAAGATATTGAAGACGAACAGAAATTCTTCATTGAAGATAAAGGCCAAGAGATAGAAATCAAGCCACTTGACATGAGGTTCTTGAAAGGGAAAGTATTCTTCCCTTTCAAGAAAATAGTAATGCTATCAGCAACATTTCCAGATAATTTCAGAGAAGTGTTTGGCATCAAGGATGAAGAGAGTGAGGTAATTACAATACCCTCTCAGTTCGACAAAGCAAAACGGCCAATTCTCTTTGCTAAAAATCTCCCTTCTTTGAATAGAAGTTCAGTCTTAAAGAAGGGAGATGAGTCAATGCAGTTGTTAGATTTGATATTAAAGCGTCATAAAAATCACAAAGGAATTGTTCATACTGGGAACTACAAGTTCATGGATCAATTGAGAGCTTTATATCAAAAGGATAAAAGATTCATATGGGTGGGCCGAGATGATGATAAAGATGATATGTTACAAAAACACTCTGACTCAAAGGAGCCTACGGTATTAGTATCCCCCTCAATGATGGAAGGCGTTGATTTGAAGGACGATCTGGCGAGATTTGGAGTGACATTAAAGGTACCGTATCCCATGCTGGATCCGTATACCAAGATGATGATTAATATTTATCCATCATGGTATAACAGTCTAACTGCTACTAATATATGCCAATCTTACGGAAGACAGGTAAGAACTGAAAATGATTGGGCGATATTCTACATTCTAGATGGAGCTTTTTGGAACTGTATATCTAGAGGTAAGAGAAGTTATTCGAAATACTTCTTAGAAGCATTGAAAGTTGGAGATCTAGGCAATTTAAAAAGTAAGTTAGAACGAGAAATAAAAAGCTAAAAAGGCCTTGGGGAAATATGGAAACGAGCAACGTTCGTGAAAAAGCTGAAAATGTTTCAAGAAAAGTATTCAAATTAATGTATTCTCCCAAGGTGAGAATGCTATCTAGATTTGCAACAAGTGTTTTAGAAACAGTGTCTATAGTGGATACTAAGAATCCTATATCAGTAGCAACTGGATTGGCTTCACTTTTAGATTCTGGAGTTGAGGCATTCGACATACCTCTTCCAACAAAAATAGAACAATACGGCGAGTCTCACGGTCTAATTGAGAGGATCAGTTACCTTGGAAGTATAGTTGTAAGTTCCGGTCTTCTAGATGAGATGCAGCCAAAGGTTGTATGTATGGATGGAAAGGTTGTTCTGAAAGAACTTGCTTTTGATTTTGGAAGGTTCTTTTATGTTGAAAACACTGATAGTGCGACTCAAGTAGACGATGAACTTGATAGAATTCATGGATATTATTATACAACTCAAAACTTCCCTTTTGAGAAATTGTTTGATAAAATTTGGTCCAGATATAAGGATGGTATTTATCTTTCAATCAAATCCACGATAGAGGAGGGTTCTGACATAAGGGATATTAGAATGCACAAACTTTCTATTTCTGATTTGGCCTACATAAGTCAAGAGCCAAATTTAGAGAAATTCTGTAAGGAACTTGCAAGATACCGGGCAAAAAATATATCCAGGTCTTATATGTTAATTGGAGATCCAGGCATGGGCAAAACTAGCTATGCTGTACTTGCATCTAAGAGCTTTACAAGAAGAATTTTAAAAATAGATCCAGGGGTGTCTCAGCATTTAGGTTCTGGGGAATTCGACTTTATCATTCAAAACCTGCACCCAGAGGTCATAATATTTGATGACTTCGATCAGGCAGTCGACAGTAAGCACCTACTGTTCGCATTGGAAATGATAAAGCAACAATTCCCAAATATAACTATCTTTGCGACAGTCAATGATTTTGAAGGATTAGATCCCGCAATAAAACGACCAGGTCGGATCGACAAGAGAATTTGGTTTGACCTCCCAAGTGAAACGGATAGAAGGAACGTTCTGTTATTTTATTTGGAAAAGTTTAAAGTAACTTTTACAGAAGATCAGTTAACGACCCTGATGAATAATACAGATAAAATGAGTCCAGCATATATTAGAGAACTTTGTGTTCGTCTAGACACTGATGGCTGGGAAGGCCTTGAAGACATTATAATAGAATTCAAAAGAACATTGAATTCACCTGAGGAGATAGAAGAGGATGAAAGTTAATTTCTGTGGCCCTATATTTGCTCCCTCCGGGTATGGAGAGTTTTCCAGATACTTCATAGATAGTTTGAATAAATCCAATTTTGAAATATCTGTAGAGGTCATACCTATCGACGTAAATAAAAATACAGATTACGGCAACAAGGGAAAGGTTTGTAAAAAGCTTATGTCAAAGAAATCTGAAAAACCAGATTTCAACATCATAAACATGATACCACCTATGTTTAATCAATATCGGAAGAAAGATTGTGTAAACATTGGGTTTACAATGTGGGAGGCTGATAACCTCCCACCGCTTTGGACCAAGCTGTGCAACGAC
>Ga0222708_1000152_pt1 | contig 19870 bp, 13 predicted proteins | sample AntAcemetage1576_FD_179806 | JGI IMG/M metagenome (GOLD analysis project Ga0222708, IMG submission 179806) | Saline water microbial communities from Ace Lake, Antarctica - #1576 | ecosystem: Environmental > Aquatic > Non-marine Saline and Alkaline > Saline | place: Antarctica: Ace Lake... | reverse complement strand
GAAGATGAGTTTGCTATCGCGCTTGAGAACGCTGCGCGCACCGCCAGCAACGAGGCGTTTATCGTTGGCGCGGCCACCGGGACGTCGCTCATGGGTGCGCTGGGCGACGGGCCAATCGGCGACTTGATTGTCGCAGGCTCCCGGCTGCAGCCGCTGCTGTTCCCGCAGTTCTCCGCGACCTTCCAGCTTTTCGTCAACAAGCGGCTGATCTTCTCCACCACTCGGACGAACGACGAGCCGTTCCGGCTGCCCACAGGCTACCGCGCAGACACGTTCGAGGTGCGGGTGGCGACCACCGCGCGCATCCGGGCCATTCATTTGGCCGAGACCATGACCGGCCTGCGAGGCACCTGATGCCACAGTACCAAGGTATCCCCAACATCCCCAACGAGAGCATCCCTCAGTGGCAGTACGACGTGCTTGCTGCAATGAAGGAAAACCTCGAAATCCTGATGGGCGTGCGGGGCGATACGCCCGCAGTGACGACTGACCTCGTTCGCGTTTCCCCGCAGAACTGGCAGTTGATGACGCAGGTCAGCGCCCGCGGCGAGTTCACAACGTCCGCGGCAACTGGTGTCCCCACCATCGCCGACTACATCCGCCTGCTGAACGATGTGCAGCTTCTGGCGTCCGATGTAGCTAGAATTCAGGACGCCCTCAACACCCTTATCAAGAATACGAGGCAGTAACATGCGCGAACGATCAGCTGGCCTTCCGAACACGGGCGACTTCAACTTTGCCGGGCGAGGCGCGCGTGCGCAGCAAGGGGTCGAATACTTCCAGTCGCCCAACATCAGCCCCTCCGTCGACACTATCCAGAACGAGGCCGGCGCCCCCGATGCTGGGCTCTATGACGGTGCGGCAACTCGTGGAAGCGGCGGCCCTCGGGAAGCGCGAGCCCCGGGAGCCCCGTTTGGAACATCTGCGTCGCTGCAATCTACCGGGGAGGCTTCGGCGGCCATGAACTCGCAGCTGGCAAAAGCGTTCGGCATGTTTACTGGAGCGCCTGTAGGGGCCATCGGGCTTGGGCTCAAAGTGGTCGACAGCCTCAATGAGCGTGCGTTTTTCTCACAGGCCGACCGCGATACCGCGCAGCTTTCCCGCGCGCAGCAGCCGGGGGTGAATACCACAGCCGATGCCTACGGGCGCATCGGCACGGTGTCCAGCCCAGAGTCTGTCGCTGCTTCCGACATGAGCACGTTCGGCACCACATCTGCGCAGTTGAACGAGGCGCGAGCAATCTCCGAAGCTCAAGCCCAAGCGGCAACACAAGCGGCAACGGCCGAGTCCACGGCTGCTGCTGCTGCGGCCTCCACGGCTGCTGCTGCTGCGGCCTCCAACGCCGCTGGCGGCCTGAGTGCAGGACAATATGGTTTTCAGAACCCTGACGGCTCCCGCAGCGGTGGCGGGTGGGGCGCGTACGGCGGCGACCGTGGCCCCGGGGGCAGCTCGGGCGAAGCTGGCGCTGCGGCAGGCGGGGCAACCCCCGCTGGGCCCGGAGGGTACGGGCCCAGCGGTGGCAACACTGGCTTTGGCGGTGGCGGTTACGGTGGCTTTGGTGGCAACACTGGCGGTGGCGGTGGCGGTGGCGGTGGCAGGGGCCGAGGAAACACCGGCGGCGGGTTCGGCGGGGGCACTTCCAGCAACAACCGCGGCGGCGGCGCAGGTAGCGGTGGCGGCGGGTACGCCGATGGCGGCATGATTGGCGGCTTCGAGCGCCCTGCGGGCATGAACACCGCGTCCTACATGGACGGCGGGCAGGTGGGCGGGCAACCGCTGCTGTCCATGGGTTTCGCCGACGGCGGCATGATGGGCCAGCCCGGTGGGCAACCCGGCATGATGGGGGCCCCCGGCGGCGCGAACGGCCAGCCTGACCCCGCGCAGATGGAGACGCAGGTCAACCAGTTGCTGCGTGACCCGAATGTGCGCAACCAGATCGTTGCCCGCGCACAGCAGCTGATGCAGTCCGGCCAGCTCACCCCGCAAGAGGTGCAGACCATGGGCCAGATCGCACAAGCGGCCATGTACAACCCCGCGCTATACCCGCAGTTGCGGGCGTTTGCGCTGCAGCAGGGCATGAGCTCGCTGCCACCCAGCTACGACCCCACGGCCATCATGAAGATTCTGGCGGTGACCAGGGCCCTCAGTGGCGACGGCGGCCAGCAGGCTCCCGGCATGGAAGGCGGCATGGAAGGCGGCATGGAAGGCGGCATGGGCGGCCAGCCGGGCATGGGTATGGGTATGGAAGGCGGCGAAACCCCACCCGGGCAAGTGCCGGGCATGGACCAAGCAATGATGTCTCCCCCCGCAGGTATGCGTGACGGTGGCATGCTGCATGGCCCGGGCACCGGCCGCAGCGACTCGATTGGCACGGTCAACTCCAGCACCGGGCAGCCGGTGAAGGTCGCCAACGGCGAGTACGTGATCCCCGCGCACGTGGTCAAGGCCAAGGGCCGGGAGTTTTTCGACAACCTGCTGCGCCGCTACGTCGACGTACCGAAAGGCCAAGAATGAACGCCATGCCGCAACCACAGCAGCCCCAGTCTCAAAACTGGTGGGACGCTGTCGTCGACCCTGCCATGGGCGAGCCGCAGGGCTACTTCCTTGGTGGCCTGATCGGCGACATCTGGGGCGGGGTCAAGGACTTCGCCAGCAACAACCCGTTCACCACTGGCGGCGCCGTTATCGGCGGCCTCACCGGTGGCAGCAAGGGGCTGGTAAAGGGCGCGCTACTGGGCGCCGGCGGCGACGCGGCGTTCTCCCCCAGCTCGTACTCCAGCCAATGGCTCGGCACCAACGGTAACTCCGGCGGGCTGTTCTCCGGCTTCGGCGCCACGCCGCAAGCCCCGGCAGGCGGCAGTATCGGCACCGGCGGCGCCCCCACCACGGGCATTGCCAACAACCCCTACGCGATCGGCCCGACCACAGCAGGGGGCGGCGCTCCGGGACTCACTGCAGGGGCAACGTCCTCGGCGGGCATCACTGGATCGTTCGGCGGTGCTGGCGTGCCCGCCGCAGGTGGCGTGCTGGGCAGGGCCAACGCAGGGCTGGCGGCGCTCTCCGACTTTGGCAGGTCCAACCCCGCGCTGACGCAAGGGGGCATTCAGCTCGCTGCCGGGCTGTATGGGATGCGCGCGCAAAAAAAGATCGCTGGCGCCCAGCAGGATGCGCTGCGTCGCCAAGGCGAGGTGTTCGACTACAACCGATCGGTGGCCGACGCGGGCAACCGAGACGCGCAGCAGGTCGTCGACGATGCGCGCAGCACGACCAACCCGTACAACATGGCTACGCAAGGCTACGCGCAGGCGCAGCGCGCCGGCCAGCGGGCTGTGGACGGCATCGAGCAGGCTGGGCTGAGCGCGGGCCGTTCGCCCGGCACGACCGCTGCCGAAGCCCGCCGGGCCAAGCTGCAGACCTCGCTGGGCGCCACCACGGCGTACAACTCAGGGTTCAGCACCGGCGCCAACGCGCAGCGCGCTGGTGTATCCGCGGGCAACAGCATGCGCCGCACAATCAGCGGCGGGGACTACAACTCGTCGCTGGGCACGGCCATGCAGGGGAACGCTGACGCGGAACAGGGGCAGATCACCGCGCTGCTGGAGAACTACATGGGCAACCCGTCCGAAGTCAAGAAGCGCCAAGAGACTGCAGCCAACGGCGCGGTGCGCCAATAAGGACCCACCATGAGTTTGCTTGCCGGAATGGCTCAAGCCTACGGCGCCCAGCGCGCCAATGTATCTCACCGCGCGAAAGAAGAGGAAGAGCAGCGCAAGCTGGCTCAGATGCGCGCGGGCGATGAGGACTACAACTACAACAAGACGATGGACCGCAACCTGCAGACGCAGCGCGCCCAGCGGGACGTGACGCCGCAGGCACTGCCGGATGCGCAAGCGGTGCCCGGGTACACGCCGCAGCCGGCCAGCGCGCGCGGCGCTGGTGGAGCAGACCCTATCGCGGTGTCTGAGGCCAGCCGCCGTGCTGGCGCAGCCAAGCGCAACGCCCCGGCCAACGGCGACAACTCGATCGCAGTCACCGAAGCGAACAACCGCCTGCAGGCGCTCAAGCGCGCGGACACGCAACCCCTGCGGGATCGCCGGGCGCTGCTCAAGGCGCCTGCGGCGCTGGCCGACGTGGTGCAGGCTCCCGCAGCGGGCGCGATGAACCTGTTTGGCAGTGCCATCGACACCGCGCAGGGCGCAGGCAACCGCGTGGTCAACGCCATTGCTGGGCGGGAAGTGGCCAACCCGAACCCGACATCGCCCAAGCGCAGCATGACGCCGTTCTACGACGAGTACGTCCGGCAGCCCGAAGTTGCGATCGGCTCGGCGCAGGCCCGGCTGAAATCCTTGCAGGGTGAGCAGGCCGCCCGAGACAAGCCGGCTGCGACGCAGGTCGAGCGCGCACCGGGCAGCAACATGCCCATGGTCAGCGACGCGCCCACTGCAACCACGCAGTACGACAAGCCCACGCAGTACGACAAGCCCACGCAGTACGACGGCATCATCAACGCCGCCGCGCAGCAGTACGGCCTTGACCCCGTGATGTTCAAGCGCCTGCTGGGCACGGAGTCGTCATTCAACCCTGCCGCGGTGTCGCCCCGTGGCGAGTCGTTCGGGCTCGGCATCGCGCAGATCGCTGCCGTCCACGGACTGCCTCGGGAAGCCATGCTCGACCCGGCGCAGGCAATCCCTCACGCCGCTCGGCTGTTTCGCTCGAAGATCGACGCTTCCGGTGGAGATGTGCGGGAAGCACTGATGCGATACAAGGGTGCCTCGTCCGCGAACGGCCGCGCGGCCATGGCCATCCCGATTGATCAACAAATTCTGGTCGGCCGCGTGGGGCAGTCCGCACCGGCGCAGCCCTCCACGGCCATGCCCGGAGCCGCCCCGCAGCCCAACGCGGCCGGCGCGCCCGCAGACCTGCCTGATGTCATCCCGCAGGACATGTACTTGCGTGTCACGCAGGGTGCGCAGAGCCGTGAGCAGATGTTGACGTTGCGCAACAACCAGATGCGTGAAGAGCTGAAGTACACCCGCGACCCCGAGAAGCAGCAGCAGCTTCTGAGCCAGATGGAAGCCGCTGCGGTGGACATCTTCGAGACCCGCCTCGTGCGCGCAGCAGCTGCCGGCGGCGCTGGTGACATGGCTGCGTTGTCCCAGCTGGCGCAGGCTGCAGGTGTCAGCATCTCGCAAGGCCCCAACGGCTCCGTCGTGATCGTCGCCCCACAGGCAGACGGCAGTGGTCGACCCACAGCCACGCTGCCCCCGGGCCGGGCCGCCAGCCAGCTGTACGAGATGATCAGCCCACGCCTGCAGGCCGCTCGCGCGCAAGCACAGGGCAAGGTCGCCGAGCAGAACGCCCAGAAGGACCGTGAGTTGGCTGTCGCGAACACCAAGGGGTACTACGACCTGCAAGGCAAGCAGGTGGATGCACAGTCCGCGCTGCAGAAAGTCATCATGGAGCAGCAAGCCAAGGGCGCCGACGTCAAGACGCTGTTCCAGCCCGACATCGGTCGCCCCGGTGTCATCGCGATCAACGGCCGCCCGTTTGAGGTAATTCCGGGCGCGGAAGTGGACGGTATGATGACGGAAACCACACTGAAACCGGTGCGGCAATAAAGGGTATGAATGAGCGACCTCTTCGACTTCAATGCGCGGGCCAGCGAAGCGCTGGTGGGGGGCCGCTCCGCTGACGCGGCGCTGGGGCAGCAACCGCCGGGGCTGAACCTCGGTCGCTACGCCCCGGGGCGGGCTCCGTCAGGCGACAGCCCTCAACTCGAACAGATGCGCGCGCAGACGGCGGCGATGCAGCGGGCGCAGCAGCCCGCAGCGCCGGCCGAAGCCCCTGACCCGGTTCTGGGGTACAACCCCACGACCAAGCGCGTGTTCAGCGCGGGCCAAGAGTTCGACCTCGACGTGGGCCCCGGGCTCAAGGCAATGCAGGCTGGGCTGCTGGATCAGGACAACGCCGAGTTGCCGGACGGCTTTCTGCGCATGCGCTCCAGCCAGATCAAGAACAAGCTCAAGACCCTGTACGACGGCCTCGGCATGGTTGACGCGACCCAGCGGCGTATGGGCCAGATGGCTGCCGGCGCGGGCTCCACCGTCCGCGACCTGAGTGGCGACAGCTTCGGCCAAGGGCTGGAGAACTACGGCCAAGGTGTCATCGAGAACAACCCCAGCAAGATCAGCAGCGTCTCGGACATCCCAGACATGCCGGGCCAGTTCGTCCGTGAGGGCATCGGCATGGTGGCCCCGGACGTGGTCAACGCCGTTGCAGGATCGGCCGCAGGCGCTGCGATCGGCACCGCGCTGGCCCCAGCTACCTTCGGCATTTCCGTGCCCGTGGGAGCGGTTCTGGGCGGGCTGGCTGGGCGTTTCTTGCCCTCCCTGTTCGAGACCTACGGCTCCATCCGCCGCGAGCAGCGGGAATCCGGCATGGACGAACGCGGGCTGGCGTTCGGCGCGGCCTCTGGCTCCGCTGCACTGGAAGCCTTGCTGGGCCCGGAAGCGAAGCTGGCGGCGCAGGCTGCCCGGCGCGGAACGCGCGCCGCTGTCGAAGAAGCCGGCAAGGTCAGCGTGCGGGACGCCCGTGACTTGCTGGGCCGCGGTGCGGCGAAGAACCTTGGCCGGGAAGCAGTCGTGCAGGCTGCCGTCGAAGGGCCGCTGACCGAGGTGCCACAAAGCGCCATCGAGCGGTTCGGCGCCGGCAAGTCGCTGACCGACGAGGAAGCGCAAACCGAGTACGGACTCGGCGCGGCCTTTGGCGCGCTGGGCGGCGGCGTGGTCAGCCCTATGGGCGCAACGATCGAGTTCAACCAAGCCAAGAGCTTCATCAGCAAGCTGGAAACCTTGCAAGAGGTCGCCGCCAACCCCAGCCTCCCGAGCGCGCAGCGCGTGCAGGCCGCGCGCGCCGTGCAGGACATCTACCGCGGGCAGAGCGCCGACCCTGAGACGCAGAAGGAGATCGACGCGTTCCGCGAGGTGGTCGCTGCGCTCGACGCCGACATCGCTGCACAGGCGCAGACCGCGGCGCTGGCCGAGGGCGCACCCGTTGACCTCCTGTCCACGCCGGCGCTGGACCGTGACCGCAGCGGCGAGCAAGCCGCACGCCTCGCGGAGCGCACCGCGCAAGAAGCAGAGTCGTCATTGCAGTCCGCCACACGTGCCGGGCAGCAGTGGCAGGACCTGCAGGCGCAGCAAGAATCTGGGCTGGCCGCCGCGCAGCGGGTCGGTGAGCAAGTGCCCGCGCTTTTGGCACAACGGGGCCAGCAGGTTCGCCAGAGCGGAGACGCCGCAATGGCCGCAGGCGAAGCCGCGCAGCCCCTCATGAGCCGCCTCAACGCCGAGAACGACGCGCTGCAGCCAGCGACCCGCGCCGGGCAGCAGTTCGACGACGTCATGTCCGGCAACCTTGAGACCGCGCTCAACGACCCTGAGACCTTCGGGCCGTATCTGGACTCGCAGAACGCCGCCATGGGCGCGGAGCCGGGTGTGGCCTCACGCATTGACCCCCGCGGGCCGACTGTAGGCCCCACGTCGCCGCTGCCCCCTCGCGGCCCCGGCGCGCCCATTGCGATGTCGCTTGACGCCAAGCCCGAGCCAGCGCAGACTCTGCCTGTTTTCATGGGTGTCTCCCCCCCAGCCGCTGCCACCAGCGGTACTTTGGCCGGTGCGGCTGAAACTGCACCGGCCCTTTCTTCGAGCGTGCCGGCCAAGGTCAAGCCGGGCAAAGCCAAGGCTCCCAAGGCCGAGCTCGCCAAAGACATCTCCGACGCGCGCGCTACGCCGCTGTCCCCCGAGGACGCTGCGGACCTCAAGGCCGCGCTGGACGAGCTCGAAGCCTCCGTGGCCTCCGAGCCGGGCAAAATCAAAGGCAAGCTCACGCTGCCGCAAGGCGTGCTCACCGGCATCATGCGCGCGCTGCGGGAGAACAAGAACCCCGTGGCGTACAACGGCCGCGACGTGGACCCGACGGCCACCGCGCAGTACAGCGAGCGCATGCGCGCCATTGTCGACGCTGCCAAAACTGTCATGGCCCGCGCGGACAAGCTGCTCAACGCGCAGTCCAACATGGTGCCCACCGAGGCCAAGAGCAAAGGCAAGTTCTCCGACGCCGACGCGCGGGTGCAGGCTGCCGGAACCACGCAGTCGCTGACCGAGATGCAGGCGCTGCTGCGCCAAGCTGTGGACCAGCTGCGGGAAGCTGCGGGCTCGGACATGAACGTCGAGGCGACGGTCGCCGTGCTGAAAAAGCGCGCGCAGAAGGTCGAGTCCAAGTCCGCCAAGAAAGCCAAAGCCGACGAGAGCATGGACACACTGCTCTCCCGTGCGTGGGCCATGTACAAGGACGGTGACCTCGACGCCGCCGAGAGCAACGACGTCACGCGGGGCCGTGAAATCCGCCTGTCTCGCGAGCGCACTGCCCGCGGTGCAGAGTCGCAGCCGCTGGTCGCAGCGCACGACGACGGGTACAGCCGCCGCCCAATCAAGCGGCGCAAGAACGAGTCCGACGCGGCGTACGCCAAGCGCGCGGAGGCGGCCAAAGAAAAAGGCGTGCTGGGCATGCTGGCGTACATGCAACGCCACGGCACCGGGTTCGAGCGCCTGCTGTCCTCGGCCGTTGGCCGGGCCCTGCGCCGCGCCGGCACCAAGAACGCCCCGCAGCCCGAGGTCGAGTTCATCCCCGCTACAGAGACGCCGCGCTACGACCCCAAGGCCAACAAGCTGTTCGTGCACGAGACCGCCTCGCCCGAGGAACTGCTGCACGAGACACTGCACGCTTCGCTCCAGTGGTACGTGTACAGCAACCCGGACTTGCCCGAGGTGACGCAGCTGCGCGCCGCGCTCAAAGCCGTGCTGGACTTCAAAGGCGACATGCCGCCCAAGGCCCGAGAGGTCGTCGAGGTGCTGCGCCGGGTGTCCAAGGGCCGGTCCAAGACAGCCGAGCTCGACGCGGTGCTGGAGTTGATCTCCTACGGCTCCACGCTGCGGGACTTCCGCAATTTCATGAAAACCATGCCCGCCGTCAGCGACGGCTCGTGGTACGCCGGCATCACGACGATGTGGAAGAAGCTCACCGCGCTGGTGCAGTCGATGCTGGGCGTGTCCAACTCGCTGGCCAACGATGTGCTCGACGCCACGGTCGCACTGCTGGAGCAGGCAAGCATCGACGCCGAAGGCCCGCCCGGCGCCAAGGGCAAGCGCAAAGGCAACGTGCTGCAGGCCACCGTCACCTCGTACGACAACATCTTCGACACGGTCGACGACCTGCCAGCGACGGAGTACAAGCAGTACGTCAACCGCATCTTGCCCAACTGGCTCTCCACCGAGGTGGTGTTCAACAAGCTGCGGTGGGGGGAGCGTGTCGCCGGCAAGCTGTCCGGGGACGATGGCGTGTTCAGCAAGATCGGCGAGTGGGTCATTGCCAACCAGCCGATGCTGGCGCGATGGATCAGCCTGTTCAACGCCCGATTCGGCGTCGACACGCAGTTGTCCAGCGCGTACACGGAGTACAAGAACTCCAAGCAGGCCGGGTACAACTACGCCGAGCGCGTCGCCCGCATCATCGAGCGTGACCCCAAGCTCGGCATGGAAGTGCTGCAGTACCTTGACGGTGACACCCGCAAGCTGCAGGGCGAAGAGAACGCTCCACTGCGAGAGCAGGCCGACAAGCTCACGGAGTGGCGCGACAAGTACGTGCAGGACCTGCCCGAAGCGCAGCGCCGGTTCTTCACCGCGCTCAAGTTCTCCGAGGGCATGGTGTTCGCCAAGACGACCGCCGATGTGGCCAGCCGCACCTTTGGCGCGAGCGACCTGCGCAAGCTGGCCGCCGTCAAGACCGAGATCGTCGACGATCTGGACAACAGCTGGACCGAGTACGACGGCGAGGGCAACCGCATTCTGGATGGCCGGTTCTACCGCGTGCTGGAAAAAGGCACCGTGGCCAAGGGCGGCACCGCCGGGTTCATCTCGGAGTGGCGCGCCAAACAGATGCTGGGCGACGCAGCCTTCGAGGCGAAGTACACCATTGAGCCCGGCTTCGTGTGGCAGTTCTCGGGCAAGGTCAACGCGGGGTACAAGTTCTCCGCGGCCAAGACGCTCAACCAAGCCATGACCGAGCCAGAGGCGGTAGCCAACGCGCTGCGCAACACGATGTCGATGCTGGCCGGCACGTACGCGTCGGTCGAGTTCAGCAAGCAGATCGACACCTTCGGCTACAAGGGTGGGCGCCCGACCGCGCGCGCTGTTGTGTTCGCGGACGAAGCTGCGATCGCCAAGGTGTTCGGCAGCAAGCCCGCCGAGGGCTCCATCCTCAATGGCAGCCAGAACGAAGCCAAGTCGCGCTACGTGCTCAATCTGTACCGCAGCAAGCACCAGTGGGTGCGCGTGCCCAAAGGCGCCGCGTACGGGCCGCTAGCGGGCAAGCTGATGCAGGGCACCGCGTGGAACGCCATGCAGGACATGAGCAACCGCCAGCCCATCGTCGGCCTGCAGTCCGCCAACGACATGATGCGGTACTTCAAGAAAGCGAAGACCATCTACAACCCGGGCACCCACCTGACCAACGTGCTGACCAACATCACGCTGTCGATGATGCACGACATCTCGCCCACGACCGTGGCCAAGGCCCTGCGGCTGTTCACGCTGTACGAGACCTCGCCCGGGCGATTGACCTCCGAAGAGCGCCGCGTGATGCTGGCGTTCATGGACTCCAACGCCATGATCGGAGACTTCTCCAGCGTCGAGGTCAAGCAGTCGCTGTACGACGCCATGCGCGACAACATGGCAGGCAACGAGCCGGTGCGCGAGAGCCGCGTCGGGGCGTACCTCGGGCAGTTCAGCGCCTACGAGAAAGCCAAGGGGCAGATGATCAAGCGCATGGGCGGCGCCGGCAAGGTCGCGGAACGCTTCGACGAGCTCGCCACGCAGATTTATTCCGCGGAGGACAACGCGTTCCGCCTCGCTGCGTTCCTGACCAAAGCCGGGGAGTTCGCCACAGCCAACAACGGCGGCAAGGTGACCGACGAGCAACTGACCGCTGCCGGCAACTTCGCCAAGTGGGCGTTCCTCGACTACGACATCGACGCGTATGCGGTGCGGGCGCTGCGACAAACTGTCATGCCATTCGTGTCGTGGACCTACGCCATCGCACCGGTGATCGGCCACATCGCGCTGCACAAGCCGTGGAAGATCGCGAACCTGCTGATTGCGTACTACATGTTCGAGCAAGCCATGCAGATGGCCGCCGGCGACGATGACGAAGAGGACGAGGCCAAGCGCGCAGTCGGGCCCAAGTACATCCGCGACCGCATGTTCGGCTTCGGTCCCTACGCGCACGTGCGAGTGCCGTTCATGGGCGACGACGACAAGCCGGTCTACTACCGGCTGGGTGCGTACATCCCCCTGTCAAACTACGCCGACTCGGTGCCCAACAGCTTCCTCGGGCTGAGCGGGTGGCCTGCGCCCATGACCCCCGGCGGCCCGTTTGTGAGCGCGGTGCTGGCGCTCACGGCAGGGGTTGACCCGTACACGGGCAAGCCGCTGGCCTCCCCAACAGCCTCCGACCTGCAAGACCTCGGCAAGCGGGCGCAGTTCATGGCCAGCCAGTTCCTGCCGAACCTGCCAATCGTGAGCGCATCGGAGCTCAGCAAGCTCGACGCCATCGTCAACGATCGGCAGGGCCTCACCGGTGTGGACCTCGGCAACCTGCAGATTGCACGCTGGGCGGGCCTGAAGATGTACGATTACCACCTCGGCGAAGGCGCAGCGCAGCAGCAAGTTGCGGTCAAGGCGATCACCCGAGAGTTCGAGGCCGAGATCAGCAAGCTGCGACGCGCGGAAGCCCGCATGGAGCAGCCGGACTGGGAAGGGTTCACCAAGAAACGCGCCGAGTTGCTGCAACGCATGCAGGAGCGGACGGCGGAAGCAACTGGAGACGAGTGACATGGCACGAGACTACAAGGCTGAGTACGCCGGCTATCAAGGCACCGAAGAGCAAAAGAAAAACCGCGCGGCACGGAATGCGGCGCGGGCTGTTGCGATGAAGAAGGGGCTGGTGAAGAAGGGCGATGGCAAAGACATCGACCACAAACGCCCCATCTCCAAAGGCGGCACCAACGCCGCGTCGAACCTGCGGGTGCAGAGCGCGTCGGCCAACCGAAGCTACGCTCGCAACTCCGACGGGTCGATCAAGTAACTTCGAGGCCCAGCGCGCGGGCGCGGGCTTCCAGCGCGATCAAGTACAGCCCCTGCCACTCGGCGTCTGCGGACGCCACGTGCGCTGCTCCGTTAGCTGGCGGTTGCAGCTCTTTCTTCGGGTCCAGCGTGCGGGCCAGCGTGTACAGGTCACGCTCCATGTAGTGGGGCCACGGCTTGCGCCCTTCCCACAAGTTGGTGAGGATTGGCAGGTCGAACATGCCGGGCTTGGCCCACACGGTGACGCCTGCGTTCTTGCCGCCCAGCACGTTGTAGACGACGCTCAGTGAGCGGAACAGCTCGTCATCGCATTGCCGGGCCTCGCCCTCTGGAGCGTGGAACACTCGCTGCCGGATGTCCGCAGCTTGTGTCTCCCACCACGCCACCGTGGACGGGTCCACGTGCCCCTTGGGGTCGGATACCCAGATGTCGAACGCCGGGCGCTGCGCCACGCCGGGGGTGGTGTCCACAACGAACACGCCCACCTGCAGCACCTTGGCGGTGGGTCGCAGAGACAGCGTTTCGAGGTCGACCATGATGGCTTTCATACAGCGCCCTTCCACGTAGCTGCCTTGACCGCCCACATCTCAAAAGTTTGCTCTCGGGTATCGTTGCGCATGGTGTCTCTTTTCAATTCGCCCCGCCTTGAAGAATAGACAGCGCCACGGGGCTAAGTGGGCGTGCCTTGGCGCTGGTGAGCGCCGCCTGAAATCGGGGGTGGTGCATGTTGACGATCATGCAGATCGCCTGACCGGGGTTGGCCCGGCTGCAGCCTTTGAACAGCGTCACACGCTCGCGCGTGTGGAGCAGCGCGCCGGCGGCGCCAAGCTCGTCGGATACCCGCTGCATGTTGTCTCGGGACCGCTGCAGCCACTTCTTGAGCGACACCGTGTTGATGGCCAGCGCGCTGCCCGGCATGACTGGGTTGGCCGAGTCGTACACGATCTTGAGCCGCGCCACGGCTTTGTCCGGGATGGGGAACTGCACCTTCTCCGGGTTGCGCCCTTGCGCGTCGTACTCTTCACGGCACTCGATCAGCTGGTCGTTGTGCTCTTGCAGGAACTGCCCAATCACGTCGAACGCATCCAGCTTCTGCTGCGCGGCAGATGCCCGCGACCCCTCGACGACCTTGAGCAGATGCTCCACCACAGCGTCCACGTCAAACGGGAACAGGCCCAGCTTGCGGCCAATGGAGCCCATGATCCACGCGCCAATGATGGCGGTGCGGTAGAAGCGCTCAGCGGGCTCAAACGCAAACGCGAACTTGCGGTCGAACGCAGCCGACCCCTTGTCCCACACCGCCCGCTCCCCGCCGCCGGCGAGCACCGCCTCGACCAGTTCCGGCAGGGCCCAGCCGTAGTTGTCGCGAATAAGGGCATGGAAGGCGTTGCCGTGCGCCCGCACAAACGCGTTGTCGTGCTGGGTGACCTCGAAGGTGCGGGCCTTGACTGGGTCGTTCTGGCTCATCACCTCTTCGTACTTGGCGTGCAGCGAGTAGTTGCAGGTCACCAGTGTCGGCCCGTCCCACGTAACTGGCTCCCGCACACTGCGGTCCTTGGACAGCGCCAGCTTCTCGCGCCCACTACTCAGGTTGTAGGCCAAGTCGATCGCCGCGGCCGGGTCCAGCGTGGTCAGCTCGTCGATGGTGCCGGGCAGGTGGTTGAGCGTGCCGCGAATCTTGTACATCGCGTTGGCCGTGTCCGTGACACCCATCAGTAGCTCACGGGGTGAGCCACACAGGCTGTTGGCGGCCAGCAGCGACAGGGTTTTGCCGGTCGTGGTCTGTGGGGAATAGATCGAGAACAGGAACGATGAGTTGCCCGCCGCGCGGCCGATGACCCCCACGCAGGCGACAAGCACCGCTGCGGCGATCGTGTGGGCTTCTGGCGCGTCCAGCAGGGCCATGGCGGCTACCCACTTGCTGCGGTCGCCCTTGCGCGTCAGCAGGGTGCCATAGCGCGCCGCTGGGCCCTTGAGCCGCCTGTCCACTGCGCCGGTGGGGGAGCCAAGCAGCGTGTCCCCGCACAGGAACGCGCCGTCAGGCTGCCAGCCGAACTGCTCGAAGTCGCCGCCTGCAGGGGTCTGCGCCTGCACCATCTCAAGGTAACGCATCAAATAGGTCCTCATTGCGATCTGCCCAGCCGCCGTGTTCACGTAGATCATCTTGTTGATCAGGTACTCGGCGAAGTCTTTGCCCACTGCCGCGATGCGCGCCAGCGGCATGTCAAATTCTTTCCACCCCCCCAGCGGGTACTTGCACGCAATACGGGCGGTGGCTTCGTTGTGCGCGTTGTCGGTGTACACGCCGGTGATGTACAGCAGGTAGTTCGATACCACCTCGCGGTCCTTGACCACGGTCAGCACGCTGTTGCCGTTCGCGTCCTTGGTCTCCACCTCTTTCTCAGTCTCACGCCACACCTTGTCGCTCTCGACGAAGTACCCTTTGGGCACCTCCACCTGCATCAACTCACCGGTGTCCTGCTCGGCCTGAATGAACTCCTGCCCGCACAACTGAGCGGGCGATGTGATCTGCCCCCGGTATGGGCAGCCGCTGCACCCGCTGGCGCACAGCTGCTCGAACTTGGCGCACGTCGTCGGCCCGGTGCCCTTCCACGCGGAGAGCTTGCTCATGTTCGCCTGCAGGTCGAAGTCCGGGTGTGCGCCGGCCAGCGTGATGACCGCAGCCTGTGGGTCGTTGCAGTATTTCGCGAAGCCCAGCGACGCGCGCCACATGGGCTCGACCACCGGCTGGTTCGCAGCGTCGGCCACGCCGCCCGACAGCGCCAGCGCGCTCAGCTGCTTGCACTTCTTGGTCACCATGTCCAGCACGATGTCACCGGAGCCCAGCAACGCGGCCGACACCGCTGACACCGCCGCCGTACCACGGCCGGGGCGGGTAGACATCATCGCTGCCTGAAACACTTTGGCCTGCGCGATCCACGGTTGCAGCGCGCCAGCCAGCAGCGCAGGGTCGTAGTCCGGGCAGTCCACCACGCACTTCACCAGCTTGTGGGGCAGCTGCTTTTTGTGGTGGGTGTCCACTGGGCGCAGCACCATCGAGGGGTCGTGCACCTTGCCCGTGTCCACCTCAACGCCCTTCTCCCCCAGCGCGATGCGCAACGCCACGCTGGCGCGCACCCACGTCGGGCTCTGCATGGCAACTGTCATGGGCCAGTACGCATGGATGCCGTTGCCCGACGAAACCACCAGCGGTGCGGGGAGGCCGATCGCCTCGTACGCTGCCTTGAACGCGCGCCAGCCCTCTTTCTGGTCGGCGTAGGGCTTGCCCGGTCCACAGTCCACGTCGACTGCGAGGGCCTTGAACGCGGTAGCGAGGTCCGCGGTGCGGCCCCACTTTTGTCGCCCAGTCTGCGGGTCCACATGCCCGTGGTTGGCGAACTTGCCGACACCAAAATACACCGTGGTGTCAGGCTCTGCATCCCACGAGTGGATGGCAGCTACAGCTTTGTCTAAGTCATTGAATGAGCCTCGGTTCCAGAAGATGCCGCCGCGCATGCACGCGACGACGAGGGAGTCTTGGGGCGCTGTAACGCGCGCCAGAAATGTTTTGGTGTCCAACTGTGCCCCCAGATGAAAACCCCGGCCGTAGCCGGGGGGTCGCCCTGCGAGTCTAGCGTCAGGAGAAGAGGCTGTCGATCTTCGCAGCCAGTTCGTCAGACGCAGTTACCGGCTTGGTTTCCGGCTTGGTTTCCGGCTTCGTCTGCACCGCTGGAGCAGCGGCGGGCGCCGCTGCTTGCGCTTCCTCCGCGTACGCTTCGTCCACTGCAACGGCGGCAGGGGCTGGAGCAGAAGTGAGCGCCGGCTTACTTGCGGGAGCGGGCAAGCCAGCGGCCTGTCGGGGGTCGATGACGCGGGTCGCGATCTTCGCCTCGTCACTGTTGGCCAGCGCGTCGACACGGGCCACAGCTTTCTCAGGCACGTAGCCCTTGTGCGTGAACGTCATCTTGGGGAAGCTGGCGCTCGGGTCGAAGCCCAGTTCGGTCACAGCCTCTTCAGGCACCACGCCGAAGTTCTCCAGCTCCTTGATGTAGTTGCGCATCGCGGTCATGCCGGACACCGGCACCGTGATGTTGTACACCTTGGAGGGGTCCTGCGCAGGCACCACGGCGAGGTGGCGCTGATCAGCACACATCTTGGACTTGGCACCCGATGGCAGCATCTTGGAGCCCAGCACATTGTGCATGCACGAGGTGCAGTTGGAGCTCACTGGCTGGACGATCGACGCGTCTGGTTTGATGCCGTCGTGGGAGAAGCAGGCGGGGCGCGCGTCGACAGCGTTGGGGTCGTACGCACCAGCGTAGAACACCTTGCTCACGCGTGGGTTGGCGCCCACGATGATGACGTCCAGTGTGATGCCGACGACGGTCTCGACTCCGTCCTCAACGAGTCGGTAGCGCCCGCTCTTGATGCTGATGCGGGGGCCGCCGAGCCCACCGTCGCCGACAACGGCGGCCGCGATAGCCGAGCGCTGCCCGGTGTTCTGGCGCAGCGCGATACGCGCGGCAATGTGTGCGGGGACTTGGGTCAATGTGGTGGAAATTGCAGTGCTCATGGTGTCAGTCTTTGGTAGTTACGGCGGTGTTTGCAGCGCGGAAATTGAACACGCTGCGGCTCTTGAAGTCGATTCCCGGCGGCGGGGCGCCGTGGGCTTCGATGTACGCCTTGACGGCGGTGCTCGACGCACGGGACTCAACCAAGTCCCACGCGTTGTGCTCTTTGCAGTAGGAGAACAGCGCCTCGCGCGACCCCACTGTTGCGCTGCTGTGCGTCGACCAATAGGCCGTCCCCAGCTGCGTCGGTACGTTCTGCAAGCCCTCTTCTTGAGCGCGCGCAGTGAACCAGTTTTCAATCGACGTCTGCCGCTCGACCCATCGGGCCTTGGCAATCTTGTACTGCGCGTCGAGTGTCGCCAACTCGCGGCGGCACTCCAGCAACCGCTCCGCGGCGGATTCAAAGTTCATCGTCAGTCCTTCAGTTTTCGTTCACGCCATTCACCAGATCAAGGAAGTCCGCTAGGACTGCTTGCTTGTGGCGGAGCCGGCGGTATAGCTCTCGCTCGAATGGTGTGGACCAGATGTGCCACACCGTAGTTTTGCCCGTTGTCGTCAGGCGCCGAATCCGCGCGTTGGCCTGCTCGTACTGCTCAAGTGAATAAATCGGCGCGTACCAAATGATGTCTTTTGCGCGGGTCAAAGTCAAGCCGTGCGCAGCCACTTTTGGGTGCGCCAGCAGAATCCGCGGCTCGTCCGTGTGCTGGAAGTCGTTGAAGATGCGGTTGCGCTCAGACTTGCTCACGTCACCATGCACGCTCTCCACCGTGAAGCCCATCAACTTGAGCTCTTGGTACAACCAGTTCTGTGCGCCACGAAGCGGGCAGAACACGATGACTTTGTCGCCGATCTCTTCGATCAGTTCGCGCAAAGTCTCAAGCCGGTGCTTGGCGTCGATTCTCTCCGTGCCCTGATCTGTGTACACCACGCCGCAGCAAATCTGCAGCAACTTGGCCAGCGCGACTGCGCTGTTCGCAGCGCTCACTGTCTTGCCCGAGAACGTAGCGATGGCGTCCTTCTGCATCTCGCCGAAGGTTTGTTTTTGCGCCGGCGTCAGGTCGCAGTAGCGCCCGACGAAGTTGGTCTGTGGCAGGTCCTTGCACTCGTCCAGCGAGTACCTGATGGATGGCTGCAGCGTAGCCCGCACGGTCTCCAGTGCATCGGGGCGCGCGACCCACTTGAACTGCGTGATCTTCTGCATCACGCGGTCCTTGAACGCGGTGAAGCTGCGGGGCACCGTCGGGCTGTCCACCAAGCGGGCCAACGTCCACGCGTCGGTGGGGCTTTGTGCGATCGGCGTGCCAGTCAACAACCACAGCCACGGCTGCCACCGGCCGACCCACTTGGCGAACACGCGGTAGCGCACAGAGCCGGCGGTCTTGACCGCAGTCGCCTCGTCATAGATGACCACGTCGAAGTCGTGGAGGTAGCCGGCCATGTTGGTGAAGCCGTCGTGGTTGATGATGACGTACTGCACCCCGGGCGTATCCAGTAGCGACAGCCGCTTGGCCTGTGTGCCCGTGCAGATGACGAACGAGCGGTGCGGCAGGTGGTGCTTGATCTCGCGGCCCCACACTACCTTGAGCGTGGACAGCGGCGCAATGATCAGCACTTTCTTGGCCACGCCCTCGGTGAGCAGAAAGTCGGCTGCCCACAGCGCGCTGAGCGTCTTGCCCGTGCCGGGCGCGTTCAGGCACAGCGAGCGCTTGTGCGTGGTCAGAAACGCGGCGGTCTCTTTCTGGTGGTCCATGGGCGGGAAGCGCCCGGGCCAGTCGTAATACTCCAGCACCGGGGGCGGCACGGAGAAGCCCAGATTGCGCAGCACCAGCGACTCTTCCACACCATACGGCACAGCGACCAGTGTGTCCGGCCCATGCTGCGCTACCTTGGCGTGCGGGATGACGGCGGTGATGCGCCCGTGATCGGGCGTGTTGATGATCAGGCGACGCTTGTCAGCTTGAATGAGCATGTCAGCCAGTCAGTGCGTTGTGCAGGTCTACCCACTCGCGAAACTCTGCGCGGAACCCATCGAGCGTAGTGTCGCGAACGATCCACGCCCGGCCACCGGTCCTGATGATGTCGGACACCTCACGTAGCTGGTATGGCGTCAGATCGTTGTTGCCGAACTTGGTCTCGATGGCGAACATGCGCCCCTTGTGCATGCCGACAAAGTCGGGGATGCCTTGGCGGCCGAAGCCGTTGGCCGAAGGCATGAAGTACCAGATGTGGTCTGGCGGCTCGGCGTCGAGCACCGCGCGCACCAGCTTCTTGACACCGTTCTCGTTACGCATCACCGGGTCCTTGCGTCAGGGCAGATCGTTTTGGCCGCGCACCAGTTGCACAGCGGCGAAGGTTTGGCTTTGAACACACCGAGTTCGATGACCTCTTGAACACGGTCGAACCGTGGCTTGAGTGCGTTCCACAGGGCGCCCAGATAGCGCCGGTCATAAGTTGCGTCAGTGGTCTGATTATAGGCCAGCCAGATGAACGAGGTCGTGACTTTCTGCACCTCGGGGTACTGCCACATCACCATCGCCGCAAACAGCTGCAACTGCGACGGGTCGTCCTTGACCTTGCCTGTTTTCCAGTCAATGCACACCGCCTTGTCGCCGTCAACAATGAGCACGTCGGCGATCGAACGAATCCACACGTCCTTGGCGAACCAGTCCACCGGCTGCAGGTCTTTGTTGACCGCCATCTGGTGCTCGAACAGCTTGGTGCCGGGGCGCGCAGCGATACGTTCCACCAATGGCCCCCACTGCTTGAGAGTCTGCGCTCGCTCGGGCGTGGTGTCCAGCGCCAGCCGCGCGGCGATGCCGGGGTCCTTGGCAGCGGCCGCCCGGCCATGAAGCTCCAGCGCCTCGTGCACGCGGTTGCCATACTCCGACGCGCTGCTGCCTTGGTCCTTCACGCGCTTGGTGACGTACATGTAGTCGAACTTGGCTTGGCACTGCTCGAACGTGTTGAGTCGGCTGAACGACAACGGCATAACTGTCATGGGGTCTCCAAAGCGATGATGGCAAGTTGCGCGGCGATGTCAGCCTGAATGGCCTCCAGCACCTCGCGGCGGGTTTGTGGGATACATGGGGTAGCGGTAAGCGA
>Ga0222708_1000151_pt1 | contig 20005 bp, 11 predicted proteins | sample AntAcemetage1576_FD_179806 | JGI IMG/M metagenome (GOLD analysis project Ga0222708, IMG submission 179806) | Saline water microbial communities from Ace Lake, Antarctica - #1576 | ecosystem: Environmental > Aquatic > Non-marine Saline and Alkaline > Saline | place: Antarctica: Ace Lake... | reverse complement strand
CATACGTGTTTCTCATGTGTAAGCCTACCCGTCACCGTGCAGTGCGCGATGGACGAGAGCGGCAGTGGCCGACCCGATACCGTCGACGGTCATGAGAGCGTCGACGGTGGCGGCACGCAGTCTGGTGACAGATCCAAAGTGTTTGAGTAGCTCGGCTGTGCGGGCTGGTCCTAGCCCGGGAATACTCGACAACTGACTGCGAATATCGCGTGAACGCGTCACCTTTTGATAGCGAAGGGCAAAGCGATGGGCTTCGTCGCGCAAGCGTTGCAACAGAAACAGTGAGTCTGATGATCGCGGCAAAATCACCGGGTAGTCACTATCGGGCAACCACACTTCCTCGAGCCGCTTTGCGATGCCACACACAGCAATGTCGTTGATTCCTTCGTCACGCAGTGCTCGGGCTGCAGCGGCAACCTGCGGTTGGCCACCGTCGATCACCAGCAACCCTGGTCGGTAGTGGAATGACGTGCGGGGCGCGGCTGGATCAGTCGGGGCGGCACGGTCATCATGCAGGTAGGCCAAGCGTCGGCGTAACACCTGATAGATCGCATCAGTGTCGTCGCGGGCCTCAGCGATTGAGAATTTGCGGTACTGGTCTTTGCGCGGCAGTCCGTCCTCGAAGACAACCATTGAGGCCACCGGATTCGTGCCGCCGAGGTGTGAGACGTCGAAACACTCCAGCCGCAGGGGCGCATCAGCAAGCCCCAGAGCCTCTTGAATGTCGGCCAGGGCCTGGGACCGCGCGGTGAAGTCGCCGCTGCGCCGCAGCGAATACTGCAGCAACGCACCCCGAGCATTGGTGGCGACAGTGTCTGCTAGAGCAGCTTTCTCTCCACGCTGTGCGATTTTCACGGTCACTGCTCCGCGCTCACCAGCACTTCGTCGACGTTCTGTGAGAAGCGTTTGCAGTGCAGCCACATCGTCGGGCACCGCCGGCACCACTACCTCGCGCGCCGGAATGCTGGCATCGTCGTAAGCGTTTTGGAGAACCGTTTCGACCAGTTCTGCCATCGTGACGTCGAGCTCAGTGTCGACTACCCAGCCGCGCACACCGCGAATGCGCCCACCACGCACAATGAACAGTTGCACTGCCGCGGCCAGTTCGTCGTAGGCGATTCCGAAAATATCGACGTCGGTGTCATCGGTGAGAACGACCGCACTCTTGGCAAGGGCTGTTTCCAGCGCTCCGATTTGGTCTCTGATGCGCGCCGCGCTCTCGTAATCGAAGTCACGTGAGGCCTTCGCCATGTCGACTTTTAATGCGCGCACGTGACTGACATCATTGCCCGCCATGAACGATGCGAAATCGAGGGCGATGCTGCGGTGCTGCTCAGGCGTGACGCGCCCCACACAGGGCGCGGCGCATTTACCGATGTCGCCCAATAGGCAGGGCCGATTGGTGCTCTGTGCACGCTTGTAGGTCGATTCGGTGCACGACCGCATCGGAAATGCTTTGAGCATGAGGTCGACCGTGTCGCGTACGGCCCAGACCTTTGTATACGGGCCGAAATAGCGGGCTCCGGCGATGGCTTTATTGCGCGTGATCATGACGCGCGGCACGCGATCGGCGAGGGTGATGGCAACGTAGGGGTAGGTCTTATCGTCGCGAAACTTCACGTTGAACGGCGGAGCGAACTCTTTGATCCAGGTGTACTCCAACGACAGGGCTTCTAGCTCACTGCCCACCACGGTCCACTCCACCGCCTGTGCAGCGGTAACCATGCGTCGAGTGCGCTCGTGCAGGCTGTGCAGTGGTTGGAAGTAATTACTCAGCCGACTGCGAAGGTTATTCGCCTTGCCCACATACAGCACCCGCCCGGTGTCGTCACGAAACCGATAGACCCCGGGATCAGTCGGAATCTCGCCGCGCTTGGGGCGCCACTGTTCACGATTCACCCTGTCACCGCTTCGCGGTGGCGGTCGCGATCTTCTTCTTCTTGGTGACAGCTGGCTCCGTTTTTTTCACCGCAGGGCGGGATCGTGTCGGAGGGTTCGCCGCGACCGGGTCAGAGGTCATCAGCTCATTCAAGAAGAATCCGGTGTGGCTGCCCGCGACGGTCGCCAGATGTTCGGGGGTGCCGACGGCAAGCACGTGGCCACCCCCAGCACCACCCTCGGGGCCGAGATCAATGAGCCAATCGGCCGCGCGAATCACATCCAGATTGTGCTCGATCACGATCACCGTGTTGCCTTTGTCGACGAGCCCGTTGAGCACGAGCAGCAGTTTGCGAACATCCTCGAAGTGCAGACCAGTGGTCGGCTCGTCGAGTACGTACACGCTTCGGCCATTTGACCTTTTTTGCAACTCCGTGGCCAGTTTGACTCGCTGAGCCTCGCCACCCGACAGCGTGGTGGCACTCTGACCAAGACGGACGTATCCGAGCCCAACATCAACGAGAGTTTTGAGAAAGCGATGAATAGCCGAGATGGGCTCGAAGAACTCGGCCGCAACCTCGATGGGCATGTCGAGCACCTCAGCAATGTTCTTGCCCTTGTAGTGCACGGTGAGAGTGTCGCGGTTGTAACGGGCTCCCCCGCACAACTCGCAGGAGACATAAACGTCGGGCAGGAAGTTCATCTCGATCTTGATGGTGCCGTCGCCTGCGCAATTCTCACAGCGGCCGCCCTTGACGTTGAAGCTAAAACGACCAGGCAGATAACCCCGGGCCTTGGCTTCTAACGTTTCAGAAAATAGCGTCCGGATGCGATCGAATACTCCGGTGTAGGTCGCCGGGTTGGACCGCGGGGTACGGCCAATGGGCGCCTGGTCAACATGGACGACTTTGTCGAGGTGTTCGAGGCCCTCTACGCGAACGTGCTTTCCGGGGACCTGCCGTGCCCCATTGAGCTTGTTGGCGAGCACCTTGTACAGAATGTCGTTCACGAGAGAAGACTTGCCCGAGCCGCTGACACCGGTGACAGCCACGAATGCGCCCAATGGGAAATCGACCGTGACGTTTTGAAGGTTGTTGGCTTTCGCTCCTTCAACGCGCAGCATCCGGTTGGCGTCGATGGGGCGCCGCTGAATACGGTCGACCACCCGGCGTCGGCCGGCAAGGTAGTCGCCGGTGATCGACTGCGGGTTGGCGATGAGCTCGGCGTACGAGCCCGAGTGCACCACCATGCCGCCGTGCTCGCCAGCGCCGGGACCAATGTCGACAATCCAGTCGGCGGTCCGAATGGTGTCTTCGTCGTGCTCGACGACGATGAGAGTGTTGCCGAGACTTTTCAGCTTCACCAGCGTGTCAATGAGGCGGCGGTTATCGCGCTGATGCAGCCCAATTGAGGGCTCGTCGAGTACGTACAGCACGCCGGTGAGGCCAGAGCCGATCTGAGTGGCCAGACGGATGCGCTGCGCTTCACCTCCGGAGAGAGTGCCCGCCGCACGCGCCATACTCAGATAGCTCAGGCCCACCTCGAGGAGGAACTCGAGTCGCGCCCGAATTTCGCGCAATACGGCGGCGGCAATCGTTGCTTCACGTTCGGTGAGAGTGATGGTCTGCATGAAGTCATACGCGTCGAGCAGGCTGAGATTTGCGACCGCAGAAATACTGCGGCCATCAACTGTCACCGCGAGAACCTCGGGTTTCAGTCTCGCCCCGTCGCACTCTGAACAGGGCACCTCGCGCAGGTACTCGGCGAACCGTTGCTGTGACCAGTCGGTGTCGGCTTCGGCGTACTTGCGTTCAATATAGGGAATGACTCCTTCGAAGCCCGTTGAGTAGGTGACGTCGCGGCCGAATCGGTTGCGCCACTTCACGCTGACCTCGAAGTCGTTCCCCTGCAAAATGGCGTCTTGCGTGCTCTGCTCCAATTCACCCCAGGGCGTGTTCAGCGAGAAGCCCAGGTCTCGGCCTAAGCCGGCGAGCAATTTCTGAAAATAGCTGTACAGCCCCTTGCCCTGCTGGTTCCACGGCAGGATCACGCCATCGTTGAGGCTGAGTGAGGGATCACCGACCAGCAGGTCTGTGTCGACGGCCATGCGGGTGCCCAGTCCTGAGCACACCGGGCACGCTCCGAAGGGGGCGTTAAAAGAAAAGGTGCGCGGTTCGATCTCAGTCAATTGCAGGGGGTGACGGTTGGGGCAGCTGAGCTTCTCGCTGAAGGTGCGTGTGCGGTCGACTGCCGCGGCCTCGCGGTCAACAAAATCGATAACGACGAGCCCCTCGGTGAGGCCAAAAGCAGTCTCCAGCGAGTCGGTCAGTCTGGTGAGCGCGTCATCATTGGCGACAAGACGGTCAACGACGACAGCAATATCGTGCTTGATCTGTTTTTTCAGGATGGGGGGCTCAGTCAGTTGAATGAGCTCGCCGTCGACCACTGCACGGGCGTATCCCGATGCGGCGAGTTCGCGAAACAGGTCGACGAATTCACCCTTCTTCTGGCTGACAACGGGGGCAAGCACCTGAAAGCGGATCCCGCTCTCGAGGGTCATGAGCTCGTCGGCGATCTGTTGCACTGTCTGACGCTGAATACGCTCGCCGCAGATGGGGCAGTGTGGAATGCCCACCCGAGCCCAGAGCAGGCGCATGTAGTCGTAGATCTCGGTGATTGTGCCGACGGTCGACCGCGGGTTTCGATTCGTCGATTTTTGGTCGATCGACACTGCGGGGCTCAGCCCCTCAATGAAGTCAACGTCGGGGCGGTCAACCTGCCCCAGAAACTGTCGAGCGTAGGCCGAGAGAGATTCAACGTAACGCCGTTGGCCCTCGGCAAAAATGGTGTCGAACGCCAGCGAACTCTTACCTGACCCAGAGAGGCCGGTAAACACGACGAGCGCGTCCCGCGGAATGACCAGGTCGACGTCGCGAAGGTTGTGTACGCGCGCGCCGCGCACACTCAGATGGGGGGCGCTCTCAAGAGGGGATACTGACACTCTCGTCATTGTAGGCGGGGCATCCGACCGCACGCTGACGGTGCCGGGGTTAGCGTACGTGCCCCGCCTCGACCATGCCTCGAAGGTCTTTCTTGAGATCTTGCACTTCGTCGCGCAGCCGGCCGGCCAGCTCGAACTTGAGCTCTTCGGCGGCGGTAAGCATCTGTGCCGTCAGATCGGCAATGATGCTCTCCAACTGCGTGGCACCCTCCGCGGCGCGGCCTTCTCGACGAAGAGCGGGTGTGGTCGTTCTTTTGCCTCCTGCCCGCCGGGCCAGGAGCGCGGCAGTATCGGCCCCTTCTCGCACCAGTTGATCAGTGATGTCCGCGATTTTCTTCCGCAGCGGAGTGGGGTCGATGCCGTTGGCAAGGTTGTAGGCAACCTGCCGCTCTCGTCGGCGCGTAGTTTCATCGATCGCCTGTGCCATCGATCGGGTGACAACGTCGGCATACATGTGCACCTCGCCCGACACGTTGCGAGCGGCGCGACCGATCGTCTGGATGAGCGACGTCGCCGATCGCAGGAACCCTTCTTTGTCAGCGTCCAAAATGGCGACCAAAGACACTTCGGGCAGATCAAGCCCCTCGCGCAGGAGGTTGATGCCCACAAGAACGTCGTAGACCCCCTGGCGCAATTCGCTGAGTAGCTCTACCCGGCGCAGCGTGTCGACGTCAGAGTGCAGGTAGCGCACGCGCACTCCCGCTTCGGTGAGAAAGTCGGTGAGCTCTTCAGACATCTTCTTGGTCAACGTGGTGACGAGAACCCGTTCATTGCGCTCAGTGCGGAGTCTAATTTGTTCGAGCAGGTCGTCGATTTGGCCCTTACTGGGCTTGACGATGATGGCCGGATCAATCAGGCCGGTCGGCCGAATGATCTGCTCGACGACGGAATCGGTGATGCCCATCTCGTACTTGCCCGGCGTGGCCGAGAGATACACCTTTTGGCCGGTGCGGCCCAGAAACTCTTCCCACCGCAGGGGACGGTTGTCGAGGGCACTGGGCAACCGAAACCCGTGTTCGACGAGGGTGCGTTTGCGCGAGGCGTCACCCTCGTACATGGCACCGATTTGGGGCACTGTCACGTGGCTCTCGTCGATGACGACCAGAAAATCTTCAGGAAAGTAGTCGAGCAGGCAGTTGGGTGCCTCGCCGGCTACTCGCCCATCAATGTGTCGCGAGTAGTTCTCGATGCCGTTGCAGAATCCGATCTGCTCCATCATTTCGATATCGAAGGTGGTGCGCATGCGCAACCGCTGAGCCTCCAGCAGCTTGCCCTGGCGCTCAAGCTCAGCGAGCCGGGGTTCAAGCTCTTCTTTGATCGAGACGATGCCGCGCTGCATCCTGTCGGGTGAAGCAGCGTAGTGAGTAGCCGGAAAAAGCGAAACGGCATCGAGTGACCGCACCACGTCTCCGGTGAGAGGGTGCAGGGCGTAGAGCGCCTCGACCTCGTCGCCGAACATTTCAATGCGAATCGCAAGCTCTTCGTACATGGGGATGATCTCAATGGTGTCGCCGCGCACGCGAAACTTACCGCGAGAGAAATCGATGTCGTTGCGCTGATATTGCATACCGACGAAGCGGCGAATGAGAACCTCGCGAGGGATGCTCTGCCCCACCTGTAGAGCGACCATCGCCTCCAAGTATTCTTCTGCCGCACCCAGGCCGTAAATGCACGACACGGTCGACACCACAATGACGTCACGTCGACTCAGCAGAGAGTTGGTCGTCGAGTGACGTAAGCGTTCTACCTCAGCGTTGACGGAGCTGTCTTTCTCAATGAAGGTGTCGGTTTGCGGAACGTAGGCTTCGGGCTGGTAGTAGTCGTAGTACGACACGAAGTATTCGACCGCGTTGTGCGGCATCAGGTCGCGAAACTCGGTGGCCAGCTGCGCGGCAAGCGTTTTGTTATGGGCGAGTACGAGGGTGGGCCGCTGCACCTGTTCGATCAACCAGGCAGTCGTCGCCGACTTGCCCGTACCCGTGGCCCCTAACAGCACGATGTCTGTCTCGCCGGCGTTGATGCGTGCGGTGAGTTCAGCAATGGCTTGTGGCTGATCGCCGCTGGGCCGATAGTCGCTCACGACCTCGAAGGGGCGCACCGAACGCGTGGGTTCCATAGGCTTAGCCTACGAGAGAGGGCCTGAATCTGCGGTGTGATGAGGATCGGTGTCAGCCTTCGCGCGAAGCCGCTGCCACAGGGCTGTGACCTGCTCGGCGGTGTGCTCGAGCGAACCGCTGGTGTCGATGACTACATCGGCGAGGGACAGTCGCTGTTCGTCGCTGGCCTGTGCGGCTATCCGCTCTCGAGCAGATTCAGGGCTCATTCCTCGCAGGGTCACCAGTCGGTCGAGACGTTGCTCGACGGGGGCATGCACAACGACCACAAGAGAGAATTCACCGGCATCGCGAGCTTCTGCCAGCAGTGGCACGTCGTACACAACAATTGCTTCGGGATCACCCTGGGCAATGTGGGTGAGTCGCTCGTTGTACAGTCGCCGCACTTCGGGGTGCACGATGCCATTCAGGTCGGCGAGAGCGGCCGGGTCGGAAAACACCAACGCACCGAGTGCTGCCCGGTTGAGGGCACCATCGGGACTGATGACGTCTGAACCGAAACGCTGGCGGACGCCTTTGAGTCCGACAGACCCGGAAGCTACGGCTTCTCGTGCCAGGAGGTCGGCGTCAATCACGTGGGCACCAAGGGATGCCAGCTGTGCCGCCACCGCAGATTTTCCGGCTGCGATTCCGCCGGTGAGCCCGATCACATCCACGGCTTGACCCTATCTCGTGTGAATTTTAAAACGCAGGCGAGGCAACGACGAACGGGCCGCCCCTGAAACCAGGAGCGGCCCGTTTACGTCAGCGCCAGAAGGCGCCCGTGATCAACTGTTGCCGGAAAGCTTCTCTCGAAGCGCTGCAAGTGATTCGTCGTCGGCGAGGGTTCCGCCGTTACCCGACTCGGACGAGAACGTGGATCCGCTCGTCGACGCGGGCAGCTCGGTGTTTTCGTCTTCAACGAGAGCTGCGGCGACCTGCTTCTTGTGTGATTCCCAGCGAGCCTGAGCGGCAGCATAATCTTGCTCCCACTTGCCGCGCTGTTCGTCGAAGCCGTCTTTCCACTCTTGAGTTTCAGAGTCGAAGCCGTCGGGGTACTTGTAGTTGCCCGCCTCGTCGTATTCGGTGGGCATGCCATAGACGGCCGGGTCGAACTCGGCGCTCTCTGGATCGACGCCCTCGTTGGCCTGCTTGAGGCTCAGCGAGATGCGGCGACGTTCGAGGTCGATGTCGATGACCTTGACGAACACCTCATCGTTGACTGACACGATCTGCTCGGCCAGCTCGACGTGCTTGGCCGACAGCTCCGAGATGTGCACGAGACCTTCGATGCCGTCTGCGACGCGAACAAAAGCTCCGAATGGAACGAGCTTCGTGACCTTGCCCGGGGCAACCTGACCGATCGCGTGGGTACGCGCGAAGACCTGCCACGGGTCTTCCTGGGTGGCCTTGAGAGAGAGCGACACGCGCTCGCGCTCGAGGTCAACCTCAAGAATTTCAACCGTGACGTCTTGGCCAACCTCAACGACCTCGCTGGCGTGCTCGATGTGCTTCCAGCTGAGTTCGGAGACGTGCACGAGGCCGTCCACACCGCCGAGGTCAACGAACGCACCGAAGTTGACGATCGATGACACGACACCCTTGCGAACCTGGCCCTTGGCGAGATTGTTCAAGAAGGTCGAGCGGCTTTCAGACTGGGTCTGCTCAAGCAGCGCACGGCGAGACAAAACCACATTGTTGCGGTTCTTATCGAGCTCGAGAATCTTGGCTTCGATCTCTTGGCCCAGGTAGGGCGTGAGGTCGCGCACGCGGCGCAGCTCGATGAGAGAAGCAGGAAGGAAGCCGCGAAGCCCGATGTCGACGATGAGGCCGCCCTTGACCACCTCGATGACCGTACCGGTGACGACGCCGTCAGATTCTTTGATCTTTTCCACGTCGCCCCACGCACGCTCGTACTGCGCACGCTTCTTAGACAGGATCAGGCGACCCTCTTTGTCTTCTTTCTGAAGAACGAGGGCCTCAACGGTGTCTCCGACAGAGACAACCTCGCTGGGATCAACGTCATGCTTGATCGACAGTTCACGCGAGGGGATAACACCCTCGGTCTTGTACCCAACGTCGAGAAGAACTTCGTCGCGGTCGATCTTGACAACGATTCCTTCGATGAGGTCACCGTCGTTGAAGAATTTGAGAGTGAGTTCAACCGCGGCGAGAAAATCTTCAGCAGAGCCAATGTCATTAATGGCGACCTGCTTGGGGGCATTGGTCGTTACGAGGGTCATGTAGTTATTGCTCCGATACGGGCTTCGAATAGGGCCTGGACGACGTGGCACGTAATGCTGTCGTCTGGGCAAACGGGTCAGACAGCCGTCAGTTTGACGACTCTCCAGCCTATCGTGCCGCGGGAGCGCCCGGCAAACCCCGACAGTCGGTGTTCGCGTTCAGTACAGCAGGGCTGAAGTGAGGGTGTCGAGGCCGACTCCCCCTAGATCGAGGGCCTTTTTGTGGAAGGTTTTGTTAGAGAACGAGGCCCCCTCCTGCTTCTTCACCGCGTCACGAATCTGCTCCCAGATGCGCTGGCCGACCTTGTACGACGGGGCTTGGCCGGGCCAGCCGAGGTAGCGGTTTACCTCGAAGGTCACGAATTGGTCGTTCATGTTGACGTTCTGGCGCATAAACGAGAACGCATCGTTGCTCGTCCAGACCGAGCCGGTTGCAGGGTTGACTTTTCTCAGGTGCACACCGATATCGAGCACGACACGCGCGGCTCGCATCCGCTGCCCATCGAGCATCCCCAGACGGTCGGCGGGGTTATCGAGATAACCCAGCTCCTCCATCAACCGTTCGGCATACAGCGCCCACCCTTCGGCGTGACCGCTCGTACCGGCGAGAAGCCGGCGCCAGCTGTTGAGTTGAGTTCGGTTGTAGACCGCCTGCCCAATCTGAAGGTGATGGCCAGGAACACCCTCGTGGTAGACCGTGGTCGTCTCGCGCCAGGTGTCGAACTCAGTCACGCCCTCAGGAATGCTCCACCACATGCGGCCGGGGCGCGAGAAATCGTCAGTGGGGCCCGTGTAATAAATCGCTCCCCCCGTGGTGGGTGCGATCATGCACTCCAGTTTCTTCACCGGCTCAGGGATGTCGAAGTGGGTGCGTGACAATTCGGTGATGGCCGTGTCGCTGAGCTCCTGCATCCATGCCTGCAGCGCGTCACGGCCGTGCAGCTTATGCGCGGGGTCATTCTCTAGATGGGCGATCGCTTCTTCGACGCTCGCACCCGGAAGAATCTGGCCGGCGATGCGGGTTTGCTCTTCGACCATGCGTGCGAGTTCTTCGATTCCCCACTCGTACGTCTCATCGAGGTCAATAGTGGCGCCTAAGAACCGCCGGGAGTGCAGTCCGTACAGTTCGCGGCCGACGGCATCGTCAGCGCGAGCGGCGGGCGCCAGTTCGTCGTTCAAAAAATTTGCGAATTCTGCGTATGCGGCAGTTGCACCTGCGGCGTTGCGGTGAAGATCAGCTTTCAGCGTGGCGGGTAGCTCACCTTCTAGCGCGGCAGCCTGCAGTGCAAACTCTGTGAAAAATCCCTCGGCCGCACCGTGCTGCCGCGCCTGCTGAAGGACCTCTCGCACCTGGCGAAGTGCAGGCGTGTTAGCCGCGGCAATGCCTTCGCGCAGCGTGCTGACATACCCTTGAAGCGCACTGCCCACGCTGCCCAATTTACGGCTGATGATTCCCCAGTCGTGTTCAGTAGCTGTCGGCATCAGGTCGAAAATCTCGCGAATACCCTGTGCCGGTGAGGCGAGAACGTTGAGGTCGCGCTGATCCCACCCCGCCTCGGCCAATTGCCCATCGAGCCGCAACTCAGCAGAGAGATCGGCAGCCGTGACGCGGTCAGTGTCGTCGGCAGGGACCGCCGCAGCGAGTTGTGCCAACGTGGCTCGGGCTGCGTGTTGATAGCGTGCGCGCCCCTCGGGGGAAAAATCTTGATACTCGTCGAGCTGCCCCTGTGCGCCAATGTAGGTGGCAACGTCAGGGCTGAGCTCCACCAGCGTGCTCACCCACTGCTCAGCGATCAAGTCGATGGCGGTGGGGATGCGGTGCGGTGTCTGCTCAGGCATGGTGGGGAGCCTAGTGCGCGGCGGCATCCCAGTTGGCACCCACGCCGACTTGAACATCGAGCGGCACGGCAAGATCTGCCGCAGCGCCCATGCGTGCCCGAACGATCGCCTCGAGCGCCGGGGTTTCGCCCGGTGCAACCTCGAAAACCAGTTCGTCATGAACCTGTAACAGCAGGCGCGAATCCATCGCGTCCCGCGCCATGTCGGCGGCCACAGCGTTCATGGCAATTTTCATGATGTCGGCCGCCGAACCCTGAATCGGCGCGTTGAGCGCCTGCCGTTCAGCGTTCTCGCGCAGCATTCGATTGGGGCTCGTCAGGTCAGGAAACGGGCGGCGACGGCCAAAAATTGTTTCCGTGTACCCGTCGACTCGGGCCTGTTCAACGACGCTGCGCAGGTACTCGCGTACGGCTCCGAAGCGCTCAAAATAGTCGCCCATAAGTTGCTTGGCCTCACCGGTGTCAATGCGTAGCTGCTTGCTGAGGCCGAACGCGCTCAGCCCGTAGGCGAGCCCATAACTCATGGCCTTCACCTTGGTGCGCATGTCGGCAGAGACGTCGGCGGGTTCAACGCGAAAAATGCGAGATCCCACAAAACGGTGAAGATCTTCTCCTGAGCGAAACGCCTCGATGAGGCCCTCATCGCCTGAAAGGTGCGCCATGATGCGCATCTCTATCTGCGAGTAGTCGGCTGTCAGCAGGGTGCCGAAGCCCTCGCCCGCAACGAACGCAGCGCGGATGCGGTGACCGACGTCGGTGCGCACCGGGATGTTCTGCAAATTTGGGTCAGTTGACGAAACTCGACCCGTACTAGTGCCGGTTTGGTCGTAGGTGGTGTGAATGCGTCCGTCGGTAGCGATGGCCCCGGACAGCGTCTCGACGATTTGACGAAGCTTCGTAGCATCACGATGCTGCAGCAGCAGGCCCAGAAACGGATGCGGATGCGCCTGCTGCAGGTCGGCCAATGCGGCCGCATCCGTCGTGTAACCGGTTTTAGTCGCGCGGGTCTTCGGCATTCCGAGCTCACCGAACAGCACTTCTTGCAGTTGCTTCGGGGAACCCAGATTGACCTCTCGCCCGATTTCAGCGAACGCTTGAGTGGCCAGCGTTGATGTCGTCTCACCGAGTTCTGCGTTGAGCACATCGAGGCCCGCTAAATCAACGGTGATTCCGGTGCGCTGCATGAGCGCCAACACCAGCGCTGACGGCAACTCGATCTCAACCAAGACTCGCGCGCTTGACTCAGGGAGGGACCGGCGCTGCTCGGCGACCAGTCGGTGCAGAAACCAGGCCACGGTGGCAGGGCTCACGCCGTCAGTATCGGGCACCAGCTGGTTCGGATCAGCCTGGGGCATCACCTCGCCGAGAGCGCTGTACACAAGGTCAGCAAGGTCATACGACTTCGCGCCCGGGCGTTCCAGCCATGCGGCGAGGCGTGAATCCCACACCACCCCCGCCAGTTCAATCTTGAGACCAGCGAGTACGCTCGCAGCCGTTTTTACATCGGCGAATAGCTTGGGGCTATCACTCGACAGCCATGCTTCGAGGGCCACATAGTCCGGGCGATGGGCGGCCCAGTTCACCTGCACGGTTTCACTCGCGGTAGACAGTCCGAAGCTCGCAAGATGCCCGAGAGGGGCATCGACGATGACGGCAACCTCGAAACCAGCTTTTTCGGCAGTGTGCAACCAGGCCGCTAATTCTTCATCGACCAGGGTTCGCACGGCGGGCGGCTGGAGCCGCTGTGCAGCATCGTCACCGAAGTCTGAAGCACTGTCAGCACCGGTTGCGGTGTTCAGGTCGCCCATGGGGGCTCCCTCTGCGGCAGCGATCTTCAAAACGCGTTCGGTGAGGGTTCGAAACTCCAACCGTTCGAAAATCAGTTTGACCGCGCTCACATCCATTGGGCGTCGGTCGAGTTCGCGGGCAGTCATCGGCAGCTCGAGGTCAGTGACCAGACGATTGAGGCGGCGATTACGTTCGGCACGGTCACGCTGGGCCCGCAGGTTGTTACCGACGACTCCGCCGATGTCATCGATGTGCTTCCAAATGCCATCGAGCGAGCCGTACTGCGTAATCCACTTCACCGCAGTCTTCTCGCCGACCTTGTCGATGCCGGGAAGGTTGTCACTCGTTTCGCCGACCAGCGCCGCAATCTCGGGATACTGCTCTGGGTTGATGCCGTATCTCTCCCGAACTGCTTCGGGGTCGTATCGCTTCAGCTCAGACACTCCGCGCGCGTTCGGGTACAGCAGTGTCACATCATCATTGACCAGTTGAATGGCGTCGCGGTCACCCGAGACAATGAGCACTCGGAAACCATCGGAACGAGCTTGGGTGGCAAGGGTCGCCAGAATGTCGTCGGCCTCGTAATCCTCTTTCGTGATGGTCGGAATACTCATGGCTGCCAGGGCCTCCTGCAGCAGGGGCACCTGTCCTACGAACTCAGACGGCGTTTCTCCTCGAGTGCCCTTGTATTCCGGGTACTCCCGTGTGCGGAAAGAAAATCGCGAAATATCGAAGGCCACTGCCACGTGGGTGGGCTTCTCTTTCGCGAGGAGGCTCAAAAACATGGACAAAAAGCCGTGAATTGCGTTGGTGTGCTGGCCATCGCGGGTCACAAAACTGTCAATAGGGAGGGCATAAAACGCCCGAAATGCCAGGGAGTGGCCGTCAATTATGAGGAGGGTAGGCTTTTCGGAGTTCGTCACGGGCACAGCCTATCGAGGCACCCTCGGCGGAAAATGCTCACCAGTACTGACCGACGCCGAGGACTCTTATGACACTGCTGCCCCCCGACCTCGATCCAGAACTACTCGAACGGTTAGTTGCGACCGGAGGCGGCGCCCTGACCCGCAAAATGGAGATCGAGTTTCTCGAACTTTCTGCCCAGCGGTCGGTCGCAACCATGCCCGTTGCCGGAAACACTCAGGTCATTGGGCTGTTACACGGGGGCGCGCACGTCGTTCTGGGCGAAAGTTTGGGATCAATTTCATCGGCGATACACGCCGGCCCCGGCCGCTACGCCGTCGGCATCGAAATCAACGCCACACACAGCCGCCCAATTACCGAGGGAACCGTCACCGCTGTCTGCACCGCTCTGGTGCTCGGGCGAACTCTGTGCACCCACGAAATTGTGATTACCGACGCCGCGGGGCGCAGGCTGTCGACCGTGCGCATGACCAACATGCTGCGAGACAACTGAATGCGACTGAGGGGGCGAGCAGCCTCAGCTTTTGGCGGGCGCTGGGGCGTCAGGTGTGTCAGCTGCCGCGGTGTCAGCTGGTACGGAATCCAGGCTCGTTGACGCCTGGGCCGTGCCCGCATCGCCGGTGGCAGCGCTGTCAGTTCCACCAGCACTATCGGCCTTGCCGCGCGAGTCGCTTTTCGCGACGTGTTCTTTCTTCGAGCCGAGCTGGTCGATGATCGCCTGGGCTACCGCGTGCATGGTGGTGCGGCGATCCATAGAAGCCTTTTGGATCCAGCGGAAGGCTTCTGGTTCAGCCAGACCCATGCGTTCATTCAGTAGGCCTTTAGCGCGGTCGACCAGTTTGCGCGTTTCAAACCGCTCGACCAGGTCGGCAACCTCAGCTTCAAGCGTCAAAATCTGCTGGTAGCGACTCAACGCCACCTCGATTGCCGGCAGAAGATCGTTCGGCGTGAAGGGCTTCACCACGTAGGCCAAGGCACCCGCCTCAACAGCCTGATCCACCAGCTCTTTCTGGCTGAACGCAGTCAGTAGTACAACGGGAGCAATGTGGTTCTCACTCAGGCGTTTTGCTGCTTCGATGCCGTTGAGCTTCGGCATGCGAATGTCCATGATCACCAGGTCGGGCCGCAACTCGGTGGCCAGCGCTACAGCCGTCTCACCGTCTCCGGCTTCACCGACAACATCAAAGCCGTTGTCACGCAAAATCTCGACGATGTCCATTCGAATCAGCGACTCGTCTTCGGCCACAACAACTCGACGGGGGGCTACGACGCTCTGATCATGGTCACTCACAGAAATGAGCCTACGGTATCGTCGACTTGGCGCACCTTCGGGTTTACGCCGGCTTGGCGGAATGGTAGACGCGGCGCACTCAAAATGCGTTGTCTGAGAGGACGTGTGGGTTCGAGTCCCACAGCCGGTACGCACAACGACGAGGGCCCGCATCCGTGAAAGACGGATGCGGGCCCTCGTCATAGGTGGCCTGCGTATCGCCGTGGCCGTGTTTTATGACTGCCGTGCGTATCGCGACGAACTAGTTATGGGTCTGCCAGGCAGGAGCGGCAGCGTTGATGGCGTCGCCCACGGTGTGCACTCGCAGGTCGTTGGTCGAGCCGGAGATTCCGGGAGGGGAGCCCGAGATGACGACCACCGTGTCTCCGACCACGGCCAGACCGCGCTCTATCAACACTTCGTCGACCTGTCGGTACATGGCGTCGGTGTGAGTGACGCGCTCGACCAAGAAGGCTTCGATACCCCAGGTGAGCGACATGCGCCGTGCGATCATCGCGTCAGGCGTGAACGCTTTCATCGGGATACGAAAACGTAAGCGCGACATCCGGCGGGCGGAATCACCTGATTCGGTGAACACGCACACGAACTTGGCGTCAACGAAGTCGGCTACTTCGGCGGCGGCGAGAGTGATCGCGCCTCCCTGCGTCCGCGGCTTGGTGCCCAGCGGTGGGATGCGCTCGAGCCCGTGGTCTTCGGTCGACGTGATGATGCGCGCCATCGTGGCGACAGTGATCACCGGGTACTCCCCCACGCTCGTCTCACCACTGAGCATGACGGCATCTGCCCCGTCGAGCACAGCGTTGGCGACGTCAGAGGTCTCTGCCCGTGTCGGAATCGGGCTACTGATCATCGATTCGAGCATCTGGGTAGCCACAATGACGGGTTTGGCCATGCGTCTGGCCAGTTCTACCGCCCGCTTTTGAACGATCGGCACGGCTTCGAGAGGCAGTTCGACGCCCAGGTCGCCACGGGCGACCATGATGCCGTCGAAGGCTTCGATGATCTCTTCCAACGCATCTACCGCCTGAGGCTTTTCAATCTTTGCGATCACCGGCACGGTGCGGCCCTCTTCGCGCATAATCTCGTGCACGCGGTTCACGTCGGAGGCGTTGCGCACAAACGACAGTGCGATGTAGTCGGCGCCTAGCTTCAAGCCCCAGCGCAGGTCGTCTTCGTCTTTCTCTGACAGCGCCGGGACGTTGACGGCAACACCGGGCAGATTAATACCCTTGTTGTTCGACACCGGGCCTGCCACGACAACTTCGGTGCGCACTCGTACGCCGTCGGTGTCGAGCACTCTGACCTTGACTTTGCCATCGTCGATGAGCAGAAAATCTCCGGGGCTCACGTCTTGCGGCAGGCCGCCATAGGTCGTGCCGCACAGGTCTTTTGTGCCTGCGACGTCTTCTGTGGTGATCGTGAAAATGTCACCCTGCGCAAGCTCATGGGGGCCGTTAGCAAATTTACCCAGCCGGATCTTGGGCCCCTGCAGGTCAACGAGCACAGCAACCGACTGCTCAGCGTCGGCGGCTGCTTTTCGCACATTGCGGTAGACCTCTTCGTGCACGTCGTAGCTGCCGTGGCTCAGGTTCATGCGGGCAACATTGACGCCTGCCTCGATGATGGCCCGGATATTTTCGTAGCTTGCTGTTGCTGGCCCGAGGGTGGCGACAATTTTCGCACGTCTCATGGTGTCCTTACGTGATCTTTTTTGGGGTGGTGGGGGTGGACTTTTTTTGACACGTACAGCGCGACGCGGTCGTTAGGCGTGAGGCGTGAGGCAATCTTGGTCAGATGGCGAACGGCCGGTCAGTGGCGCGCACGGGTGCGGGCAACTCACTCGAACCCTGCAGGTACGTATCGACGGCAGCAGCTGCTGCACGGCCTTCGGCGATTGCCCACACGATGAGTGACGCACCTCGGCCCGCGTCTCCAGCAACAAAAATGCCCGTCTCGCCCGTCGTGAAATCAGCGTGACGGCCCAGTGTTCCGGATCCATTGAACGGTAGCGCAAGCTGGTCGTCGAGTGTGGTTCGGCCCACACCTGTGAATCCGAGCGCGAGAAGCACCAGATCGGCAGGAATCTCTCGTTCAGTGCCGGCCTTGGGCACTCGACGGCCGTCGAGGTATTCGGTTTCGGCGACTCGAAGCGCGCGAACTTCGCCCGCCTCGTTCGACAGAAACTCGACCGTCGAGGCGAGGTAAACACGTTCGCCGCCCTCTTCGTGTGCGCTTTGCACCTCGAACAGGGTGGGCTGCATGGGCCACGGCTGAGCTTCTGAGCGCTCGTTCGGCGGTTGCACGCCGATTGCGAGGTTGGTGACGCTGAGAGCACCCTGGCGGTGCGCGGTTCCGATGCAGTCAGCACCCGTATCGCCACCACCAAGCACTACAACGTGCTTGCCTTCGGCAGAGATCTGCTCGACGACCTGGTCACCGGCCTGAACCCGGTTCGACTGGGTGAGGTATTCCATGGCGTAGTGAATGCCGAGCGCGTCGCGACCAGGAATCGCGGCGTCGCGTGCCTGTGGCGCGCCCGTGGCGATGACAACAGCGTCGTATCGGGTGCGAAGCTCAGCCCAGGTGATGTCGACCCCGATTTCGACTCCGGCGCGAAATCGAGTGCCCTCGGCCTGCATTTGGGTGAGCCGGGCGTCGATGTGGTGCTTTTCCATCTTGAAATCGGGGATGCCGTACCGAAGAAGGCCCCCGATGCGGTCTTCCTTTTCGAACACAGCGACCGTATGGCCGACTCGCGTGAGTTGCTGCGCCGCAGCAAGGCCTGCGGGGCCAGACCCCACAACAGCGACGGTTTTACCGGTCAGCCGTTCGGGCGGTGCGGGTTGCACCCAGCCGTTGTTCCAGGCTTGTTCGATAATCGAGGCTTCGACCTGCTTGATGGTGACGGCCGGCTGGTTGATGCCGAGCACACACGACGACTCACAGGGCGCAGGGCACAGCTTTCCGGTGAACTCCGGGAAGTTGTTGGTCGCGTGCAGGCGTTCGATGGCCTGTCTTCCTTCACCACGCCAGGTGAGGTCGTTCCACTCGGGGATGAGGTTGCCGAGTGGGCATCCCTGATGACAGAACGGAACGCCACAGTCCATGCACCGACCGGCCTGGCGGCGCAACACGGCTTGGTCACCCTGCTCGTAGACCTCTTTCCAGTCCATGAGACGCAACGGCACAGGCCGTCGGGCGGGAACTTCCCGTTCGGGCGCAGTAATGAAACCACGAGGATTAACCACCGGTTGCCTCCAAAATACGGCCCCACACGACGTCACCGTCGGGGTCAAGGCCCTCCATAACCGCGGTGTCGCGGGTGGCCAGTACGGCCGCAAAATCGCGAGGCAACACCTTGACGAAGCGGTCGAGAGCTACATCACCCTCAGCGATAAGACGCGCTGCCAGTGCGGATTCTGTCTCGTCAGCGTGACGATGCAGAAGGTTCGCAACCAGCACTCGATCGTCAGCGTCGAGCGGAGACAGCTCGAGCTCACCCGTGGCCAGGGCGGCCTCGTTGACCCGTTCGGTGCGGAGGTTGTACACGTACGCAGTGCCACCCGACATACCGGCGCCCAGGTTTCGGCCGGTTGCCCCAAGAATCAGCGCGGTGCCACCGGTCATGTATTCCAGAGCGTGATCGCCCACTCCTTCGACAACCGCTGTGGCGCCCGAGTTTCGTACCAAGAAGCGCTCACCGACGATGCCGCGCAGAAACATTTCACCGCTGGTGGCGCCATAGCCGATGACGTTCCCGGCGATTACGTTGCGCTCAGCGTGGAAGATAGCGTCGCGTGAGGGTCGCACAATGATGCGCCCGCCCGAGAGGCCCTTGCCGACGTAATCGTTGCTGTCACCGTACAGCCGAAGGGTGATACCCCCCGGCATGAAAGCGCCCAAGCTTTGCCCGGCCGAGCCGGTCAAAGTGACGTCGATGGTGTCGGGTGCGAGGCCGTGCTCGCCGTGCAGGAGGGTCACTTGGTGCCCCAGCATGGTGCCCACCGCGCGTTCGGTGTTACGAATTGGAAGGTCGATACGAACCGGTGATCCGTGCTGCAACGCATCAAAACTGAGGCGAATCAACTCGTTGTCGAAGTGCTCGTCCAGCTCGTGGTCTTGCTCCTCCTTCTTTGACCGCGGTGCCGTTTCATCAAACACTGGGCCCTCAAGGATGGGCGAGAGGTCGAGCCCGTCGGCCTTCCAGCGCCGCACTGCGCGGTCAACGTCGAGCAGATCAGCGCGGCCCACCGCCTCTTCAAGCGTGCGGAAGCCCAGGGAGGCAAGGTACTCACGCACTTCTTGGGCCAAGAATTCCATAAAGGTGATGACGAACTCGGGTGTGCCCGTGAACCGTTTACGCAGTTCGGGGTTCTGGGTCGCAACACCGACGGGGCAGGTGTCGAGGTGGCACACTCGCATCAAAATGCAGCCGGAAACCACCATCGGTGCCGTGGCGAAGCCGAATTCTTCTGCGCCAAGCAGTGCCGCGATGACCACGTCACGACCCGTCTTCATTTGTCCATCAGCTTGCACGGTGACTCGCCCACGCATGTTGTTCAGCATCAGGGTTTGTTGGGCTTCGGCCAGCCCAAGCTCCCACGGCGTGCCGGCGTGCTTCAACGAGTTCAGGGGGCTCGCGCCGGTTCCACCGTCGTGACCGGAGATAAGAATCACGTCGGCTTTGGCTTTGGCAACGCCCGCGGCCACTGCGCCGATGCCCGACTGGCTGACAAGTTTCACATGCACGCGTGCAACCGGGTTGGCGCGCTTGAGGTCGAAGATCAGCTGCTTTAAGTCTTCGATCGAATAGATGTCGTGGTGTGGCGGTGGTGAAATGAGCCCCACCCCGGCGGTGCCGTGACGAAGTCGCGCGATCCACGGGTACACCTTGTTGGCGGGCAATTGCCCACCCTCGCCGGGCTTCGCCCCCTGTGCCATTTTGATCT
>Ga0222708_1000150_pt1 | contig 20024 bp, 15 predicted proteins | sample AntAcemetage1576_FD_179806 | JGI IMG/M metagenome (GOLD analysis project Ga0222708, IMG submission 179806) | Saline water microbial communities from Ace Lake, Antarctica - #1576 | ecosystem: Environmental > Aquatic > Non-marine Saline and Alkaline > Saline | place: Antarctica: Ace Lake... | reverse complement strand
TTGCTAATTGATGCTATGGTAAATGATAATACTATCGCTTATAGTGATATTATTTATCCTATTTGCTTGTTTCTGGGGGCACAAGTGGTACTGGAAGTACTATGGAGAATAAGTTCTATTGCTGAATGGAAATCAGAGCCTTATGTAAGGCGATCTATATTGCTGAATTCATATAACTATGTACAACACCACTCTTACACATTCTTTCAAAATAATTTTACTGGCGCAATAAGTAGTAAGTTAAAAGGATTACTTGGTGGATATGATAAATTCTGGGCAAATATGCATCATGGGTTAATGCCAGATTTACTTAGATCTATAGTGAGTCTATTTGCCCTCTCTACAATAAGTTTAAAATTAAGTATTTTCTTTACTGCATGGTGCCTAATATATGTACCTCTTATCTATTACCTTTCTAAAAGATTAACAACATTATGCTTCATAGAAACTGAAAGCCGCCATTCTCTTATAGGGCAAATTTCAGATAAAGTCAGCAATATAACCGCCCTATTTTCTTTTGCTGCACGAAAATATGAATTCAAATCTTTAGATAAACAAATATCAAAAGATTTTATCCCAAACCAAATTGCCGTATATAAATGGGATTTCTTAATCCAAATTACTAGCACCTTACTTTATTGGATAATGCTAACATTTATCTTGTTTTACATGATAAACCTTAGAATGAACGATATGGTATCAGTAGGAGATTTTGCATTTGTATTTGGTCTAGTTTTATCTGTCGCTGAATCAATTTGGAAAACGACTATAAAATTACAAGATTTTGCTAGAGATATGGGTGATTTAAAAAGCTCTATGTCTATATTAAAAATTCCACAAAAAAACTTAGATCATCCAGATGCAAAGCCATTAAAACTCAAAAGTTCAGAAATAAAATTTGAAGGAATAAATTTTAGATACAACAAAAGCTTTGTATTTAAAAACCTCAATCTAACTATAAAACCAGGAGAAAAAATTGGTCTTGTAGGTCCATCTGGAGTAGGAAAGTCTTCTTTAGTGAATTTATTGCTCAGATATTTCCGAACCGAAGACGGACAAATCCTAGTCGATGGCCAAAATATAGATAAAATAACTCAAGATTCTTTGAGACAAAATATAGCAGTAATTCCACAAGAAGCAGCTCTCTTTCATAGATCAATAATAGAAAACATAAGATATGGAGACCTAAAAGCGACAGATAAAGAAGTTATCAAAGCAAGCAAAATGGCGCATACACACGAATTTATAATGCAAATGCCAGAGCGATACAAAACATTAGTTGGAGAACGAGGAATAAAATTATCTGGCGGACAAAGACAAAGAATAGCTATTGCCAGGGCTATTCTAAAAAATGCTCCAATATTAATCTTAGATGAAGCCACCTCTGCACTGGACACCCAGACAGAACAAATTATACAAGAAAGTTTGAACTTCTTTATTGCAGATAAAAAGAAAACTGTTATCGCTATAGCGCATCGTCTTTCTACACTCAAACATATGGATAGGATAATAGTATTAGATCAAGGTAAGATCGCTGAAGAAGGAAGCCATGCTCAGCTCATAAAAAACACAAATAGCATTTACTATAAGCTATGGAAAATGCAGGCATTCTCTGATTAATCTCTAATTAATGTCTAGCATTAGGATGTTCCCATAGACCCTACATGTATCCATTATATGGATCTGCAAACATACATAATAACCTGCTATACAAGATTCCATGATATCATCTAGCTATTAAAATGCTTGATAATATCCTGTCCCATATCTTTACCATCTGTTCCTGGAGAATAATATTTTATTAATTTGCCAGTCTTGCCAACAAGATAGTAGAAAGATGAGTGGTTGATTAGGTAATTGCTTGTGTTTTCTTTTCCATCAATAGCTTTTGAGTAATATACTCGAAACTGTTTTGCAACATTATCTATCTCCTTCTCAGTACCAGTAAGAGCAAGGATTCTACTATCAAAATTAGTAAAATATTCATTAAGCTGTTTTTCTGTATCCCTTACTGGATCTATTGTAATAAAAATTGGCTGTACAAAATCACCATACTCCTTTACTTCTCGAATAGCTCTAGTCATCTCAAATAGGCTAGACGGGCATATATCCGGACAGTGAGTAAAACCAAAGTAAATCAATAATAATTTACCTCTAAGCTCTTTAGAACTAAAATAATTACCATGAGAGTCAGTTAACACAAAATTACCGCCCATATCAGTGTTCTGGTTGATAATACCTACATTCTTAGTTGTACTGGCTTTAATTTTAGGAGTAGGAGTCATTGTAAGCATAATTACAAGGGATACCAATATAGTAACGATACCAATACCTAAAATAACCTTAACTACAAAATTTGATTTAGATTCCACAATCACAACTCCTATTGAATATCGCGCCATGATAGCATAATAAAGAACTAGCTCAATAAAAAAGGCACCCAAGGGTGCCTTTTTTATCGCATTTATCGATCAATTTAACTTGTTAAACAGTTAGCGATTGAGCTTGGATCATTTCCATCTGCACCTTGTGTTCCTGCGGATACCCACTGAACAATACTTGCTGCACCAAAAATCATACCAATACCTATAGCGGTAGCAACTGCTAGAGGCCAAGATAATTTACCCATAAATAAACCAACTCCTAGAACTATTATAGCAATGGTTGCTATCGCTTTACCAATACCACCTTGCAGCTGGTTTACTACATTACATAGAACTGCAGTAATTCCAGATGTTGCTGCCGGATCAGCAAAAGCAGAAGTTGGAAAAATAATTGTAAGAAAAGCAAATAAGCAAAATGCATAACTTACTTTTTTTGATAAATCTAAATCATAACCCTTCATATAAAACCTCTTTTTTTAAAATTGTAAACTCCTTGGCAAGTTCCAAGAACCTATAAGGTTCATTATATCACCTGACTGCCGATAAAGTCCATACGCTTACGCAAAGCACATAAACTTTTAGAACAAAACTGTAACTTTGTGACAACAAGAGGAAAAACAAGATTTTCATATTTTTTTCAACTTTTCATTGAAATAACCAAAAAAAATTGCTACTTGTAACGGATAAACAAACACAGACTGAAGTTTTTATGCTTAATGAACATAGCTATGACAACTTGCTACTACGATATATAAATATTGAGTCTGAAATTGAGATAGCATATAGACATAAGCTATCCATTGGAATCATGCTCAGCTTAAAAAAAGAAAAACAAGAAGTGAAGCAAAAATTAGATCAGTTGATTTTAGTTCACCACGCAAGCAATAAATAGCAACATATACTATAAACCCAGAGCTTCCTTATATAAGTCAAGAAGTTGCTCTTGCTCTTGTAGCTTACCAGAGTCCATAGATCTCATTTTCACTATCTTCCTCATAGTGCTAACATCAAATCCATGGAATTTTGCTTCTTTATATACTTCACTAATATCTTCAAGAACTGCAGATTTTTGATCTTCTAGCTTTTCAACTCTTTCAATAAAGTTTTTAAGCTTTTCTACAGCTACAACCTCTGTTGTTCTATCTAAAACTTCTGTCATATTCATTACCTATAATCTAAACGTTAAATCTAAAATGCATTATATCTCCATCTTGAACAAGATAATCTTTTCCCTCAAGCTTTAACTTGCCATTTTCTTTTGCTTTTTGCTCTCCATTACATTCAATATAGTGGCTGTAACTAACTACCTCTGCTCTTATAAAACCTTTTTCAAAGTCAGTATGAATCACGCCAGCTGCCTGTGGAGCCAATGTATTGTCTTTTATTGTCCAAGCATGAGCTTCCTTAGGGCCAATAGTAAAAAAGGTCTTTAAACCAAGAAGATCATATCCACATTTTATTAATTTATCTAAACCAGATTCTTTTAAACCTAATCCTTCAAGGAAAAACTCCTTTTCTTCTTTTGTTTCTAGAGCGCTAATTTCTTCCTCAACTCTTACAGATATAACTAATGTCTTTACAGCTCTAGTTGCTGCAAGATCTGTCACTTTCTTTGAATAATTATTTCCAATACTAGCTTCACTTTCTAAAACATTACACACAAAGAAATATGGTTTGCTAGTAATTAATTGAAGTTTTTTTAAACTTTCTTCGGAATGCCCTTCTTTTAATAGTTCCCTAGATGGCCTTCCTTTATCAAGGACTTCTAAGCATTTTTCCATCAATGCAATTTCATCTAGAACCTCTCTATCTTTTGTGAATTTATTCTTATTCTTAGATTTTTCTAAGGATTTGCTTAAAGATTCATAATCTGCAAGGATAAGCTCTGTTTCTATAAGATGTATATCCCTCACTGGATCTACGGTGTCTTCTACATGAGTCACATCTTGATCATCAAAACACCTCACAACATGCACAATAGCATCTACCTCTCTTATATTCCCTAAGAATTTATTCCCAAGTCCCTCGCCTTTACTTGCTCCTTTCACTAACCCAGCTATATCAACTATTTCTATAAAAGTTGGTATAGTTTTTGCAGAGCCAGCAATCTTTGCTAATTCCTCTAGTCTGTGATCAGGGACAGAGATCCTACCTACATTAGGGTCAATTGTGCAAAAAGGATAATTTGCTGCCTCAGCAGACACTGTACCAGTTACCGCATTAAATAGTGTGGATTTACCAACATTTGGAAGACCAATCACTCCACATTTAAATCCCATATCTCCTCATTTCTTTTGAAGTTTATTAATCTCAGTGGAGAACAAATCATGTTTTCCTTCAAGTAAGTGAGGCAATAGGCTTGAGATATTCAGGAGTTCAATTTCTATATCAACAATTTCTTCTTTAGAAAAATCCTCTAATACATGCCTTGAAACCAAATCTCTATCTCCTGGATGTCCAATTCCTATCCTAATTCTTGTATATTTATTTGCCACCCTAGAGTTTATAGATTTTAAACCATTATGACCAGCCACTCCACTACCTATATTTAGCCTTACTTTTCCAAAGGCAATATCTAACTCATCATGAAGTACAATAACTTTTTCTAAATCTATTTTAAAAAATCTAATAAATGCAGCTACTGATTTACCAGAGTCATTCATAAAAGTCATAGGCTTAATGGCTATAACTTTACAATCATTAATAGTGCCTTTAAAAACCTGTGCTTTAAATTTTTCTGCTTCTTTAGAAAGATTGTATTTGTTTATTATAGTATCTACAGCCATAAACCCAACGTTATGTCTGTTATATCTATACTTTGTTCCCGGATTGCCGAGCCCAACTATTAAATACATAAGTTAATAGCGATTTACTTGCTTTGCTGAGTAGCTTCTTCTTCCTGTTTTTCTTCTGTAGATTCTCCCTCAGCAGTAGGAGCTTCTTCTTCCATCATAGATTTAGATCTCTTACCTGTGACCTTTAATATTGTCTGATTAAGATCTTTATCTACTAATTGAACACCGGAAGGAAGCTTTATATCTCTCAATGAGAATGGAGCACCCATTTTGATTTCAGAAACATCTATTGCAATTGATTCTGGAATATTATCTTTATTCACTTCGCATTTTAAAAAACGCTTAGCCATATTAACAACTCCACCTCTTTTAATCTCAACAGATTTTTCTTTGCCAGTAATTTTAATAGGAACTTCTACTCTAAAGTTTTTTGCTTCATCAATAGCAAAAAAATCAACATGCTCAATTTGATCTGTTACAGGGTGCACACTAATTTGCTTTGTAAGAACTTTGCTCACCTTTCCATCTACTTCCAAATGCACCACATTTGTCATAACATCAAATCTATGACAAATTGTATCTACATCTTTAGAAGATAAAGAAATAGCCTTAGCTTCTTTACCATTACCGTAAACTACGCAAGGCACTCTACCTTCTCTTCTAAGAGCACGAGCTGAACCAGTACCAACTGAATCTCTAAAATTTGCTTTCATTGATAAATTACTCATAATCGATCTTTCCTTTGGATTACTAAAGAATTATTTCGTAGGAGCATAATATATAATAAATGCCACTAAGTCAAAAGAACTTTGCTATTTTTTTGTAAAAAAGCCAAATAACACATAGAAGAAGAAAAACTTTAGAAATTAAGTATCAATATTTCTTGCTTCATCCGCATGAATTCTGATGAACTCTTTTCTAGGCTCAACAACGCTACCCATTAAAGTAGAGAAAATTTCTTCTGTTTTATCAAAATCCTCTATTTTAACCTGAGTTAAGAATCTATGAGCAGGATTCAAAGTTGTATCCCATAGCTGATCTGCATTCATTTCACCTAGACCCTTAAATCGTTGCAAGCTCATACCTTTCTTACTTAAAGAGAATAAAGTATTAAAACACTCTGATGGAGTATTTACATCAAAATGTTTTCCATCATTTTTAAATACTATTCTGCAACCTTCTGCAAAATAATCTTTTATCTCCTTACCGTACTCAATAAGCTTCTTAAAGTCAGGATTTTGTAAGAAAATTTCATCAAACACATGCTTATCTTCTACTCCTCTAACAACCTTCTTAATCTCTGTTTTTCCTTCACCTAGATCTGAGTAAGTCCACTCAACGTTAAAAGAGTCCTCTTCTTGAGCCATCAATCTTAAAATAACTTTATCAAGGCGTTGCTTATAATCAGAATTATTAGAATGCATTGCATCCAGGATACCTTCCAACGATAGAGATTCTAATATTCTAACAGGTAACTTCTTAGACATTCTGGAAACCAAATCTTTATATTTTGTAATATTCTCTAAGAATACTTGTAGATCTATATCAAAACTCTTTCCAGATTGTGAGGCGATTTGTATGTCTTCTAATATACCAGTGAATAAAAATGCATTTAATTCTCTATCTCCTTTTATATAGACATCTTTACTTCCTCTCTTAACTTTATATAAAGGAGGTTGTGCTATATATAAGTATCCACGCTCTATTATTTCTCTCATTTGTCTATAGAAAAATGTCAATAATAAGGCACGTATATGGGAACCGTCAACATCAGCATCTGTCATGATAATAATTTTATGGTATCTAATTTTATCAGGATTAAATTCATCTTTACCAATACCAGCACCCAAGGCAGTAATAAGAGTACCTATCTGTTCCGAACCAAGCATCTTATCAAAACGAGCTCTTTCAACATTTAAAATTTTACCCCTTAGAGGTAAAATAGCCTGAAAAAATCTACTACGCCCCTGCTTTGCAGACCCACCAGCACTATCTCCTTCAACTATAAATATTTCAGATTTTGCTGGATCTTTCTCCTGACAATCCGCTAATTTACCTGGCAAATTAGAAATATCTAACGCACCCTTCCTACGAGTAAGCTCCTTTGCTTTTCTTGCAGCTTCACGAGCATATGCCGCTTCACTTACTTTTGCAAAAATATTCTTTGCGTCCGCTGGATTCTCTTCAAACCATTGCTCCAATTTTTCACCAACTATTCCTTCAACAACAGGTCTTACTTCCGAGCTAACCAATTTATCTTTTGTTTGAGAAGAGAATTTTGGATCCGGCACTTTTATAGAAAGCACACAACTTAATCCTTCTCTTGAATCCTCACCAGTAAGAGAGACTTTTTGCTTCTTCGCAGATGGCATCTTATCAACATACTTATTGATCGTACGAGTTAGAGCAGCTTTAAAGGCTGATAAGTGAGTACCACCATCACGCTGTCTAATGTTATTAGTAAAACATAATATATTCTCATGGTAACTATCGTTCCACTCCATAGCTACCTCTAAAGCTATCGAATTTTTTTCAGATTTTATTACTATTGGATCATGGACTCTATTCTTTGTCCTGTCTATATACTTAACAAACTCTTCAATTCCACCTTCGTAATGTAAAATAATTTTCTTCGGCTCTTCTTCTCTTTTATCTTCTAGTTCAATAGATACACCAGAATTTAGAAAAGCTAGCTCTTTAAAACGATGCTCTAATGTAGAAAATTGGAAGTCAATATTGCTAAATGTTTTTATAGAAGGATAAAATACAACGCGCGTACCTGTTTTTCCACCAGAGTCACCTTTTGCTACTAATGGTGAAACCGTCTCTCCATCTTCAAAACGTACAAAATGTTCTTTACCATCTCTCCAAATAGTAAGTTCAAGCCACTCAGAAAGAGCATTAACAACAGACACACCAACACCATGAAGCCCACCGGACACTTTGTATGAATTCTGGTCAAATTTACCACCTGCATGCAATTGAGTCATAATAACTTCGGCAGCTGATTTACCTTCTTCGTGCATTCCTACAGGGATCCCTCGTCCGTTGTCTTCAACAGAAACGGAACCATCAGCATTTAAAATAACTTTGATAGTATCACAATGATTAGCTAAGGACTCATCTATTGAGTTATCCATAACCTCATAAACCATATGATGAAGCCCAGACCCATCGTCTGTATCACCTATGTACATTCCAGGTCTTTTCCTTACAGCCTCTAACCCTTTAAGTACCTTGATGGAATCAGCACCATAGTTTTCTTCCTTTTTTTCTTCCATAATTTTACTCATTGTCACGAACTAATAATTTGATTTTCAATTTTTAAAAACTCAGCATTGCCTTTTAAAAACTCAAAGCTCTCCATAAATGTGGAAGTAACCCAAACTTGAGCACCTATATCACTCACTATTTCAAAAAAAATAGCCTGAGACTTTACATCTAAGTGAGCCACAGCATCATCAAGCAATATAACAGGCATCATATTTCTATGCCTAATCTGAGCTATAATTTCTGTTAGAAACACAGACATCAATAGGAGCTTCTGCTCCCCAGTTGAACACATGTCCGCCCTAACACCAGCTTCGCCTTTCCATACTAGCAGATCTGAACGATGAATACCAGCATTAGTACGCTTAGATAACGAATCTAGTGCTCTGTTTTCCCTTAAAACGACCATAAATGCCTCTTCAATCTGCAAAGAAGGTATTTTGTGCACTTTTTCTTCTATTTCTCCAGACACTTTTACTACAAAATGGGGCAAATTATACTTAATATCCATAGAAGTTTCTTGCAACATCTCAATGAATTGTACCCTAGAAATTGCAATTAGCACTCCAACCTCAGCCATATTGCGCTCCAATACAGACATCCAATCTTGATCATAGCTCTTACTTTTTAATAGATTGCTTCTTTCTCTCATATAATATTCATAAGATAAAAGATTTTTTGAATGAGAAGAATCAAAATTCATTACCATACGATCAAGGAATTTCCTACGCATAGACGTACTATCTATAAAGATGTGGCCCATTTGCGGGATGAGCCAACTGATCTTCAGCATTTTAGTAAGCTCTGAATGACCGACAGATGTATCGTCAATTTCAACCTGCCTTTTAGTAGACTCAGCACCTAACTTAGAGTAGGTTACAATTCTTGAAGAACCATACTTACTATTGACATCACATGTTACCCTCCAAGGTTTTGAAGAGTTCTCAAGCATATTCATCTCTGACAATTTCACTCCACGCATTCCTCTACCTGGAGACATCAAAGAAATAGCCTCAAGCAAGTTGGTCTTGCCAACTCCATTCAAACCAGTAATTACTATAAAATTTGACTTTGGAGAAAAATCTAGAAATGAGTAATTTCTAAAACTCTCTAATACCAATCTATTGATCTTAGACTTCACTATATCCGAGGAATACATAACCTCAATTATACACGCATTGGCATAATTATGTACTGAAATCTCTTATTTGAGATATCACACAATAATGCAGGAGAAAAATTATCTTTAAATTTAAAAAGCACCTTATCTCCCTTCACTACCGACATTACATCACTTACATATCGAGCATTAAACCCTACTTCGAATTCCTTTTCAGAATTAGTAATTACTCGCAGAGTCTCAATAGCAAAACTACCATCGTCATTTTTAGAGCTGATACTAAATTTATCGCCAACAAGTGAGAATTTTATACCTTTAAATTTTTCATTTGTAATGGTAGATACTCTATCCACTGCTTTGGAAAAATCTTTTGCTGAAACCTCAATAGAAATATCATTACTTTCAGGCATTAAGTTTTGATAATCAGGGAATTTTGCTCCTATTAATTTAGAAACAAAAACAAAGGCATCGTTATTAATTTTGATTTTATTATCTGAAATGCTGATTTTTATCTCCCCGTCTATTGAATCAATGATTTTCCTAATTTCTATCACAGATTTCTTTGGGATAATTATACCTTCAAACTCATTAACACTCAGCTCAGCACTACTATCTGCACAACATAACCTGTGCCCATCTGTAGCAACCATCCTCAAGTGCTTATCTTGATAATGCATATAAACACCATTCAGATTGTACCTAGTTTCCTCCGATGAAACAGCAAACTTACATTGATCAATTAATGACTTAAATTCGGATGAATCTATAGAGAATGTACCTTCATAAATCTCATCATCAAGCTTAGGAAAATCCTTGGGAGACAATACAGATAAAGAGAAACTACAATTTTTAGATACAATGTTAATTTTACTTTTTTCATCACTAAAATCTATTTCTATATCTGATTCATCATCCAGCTTCCTAACTATATCATACAACATATGTGCATCAACAGTTATAGATCCATGTTTCTTTATAGAAGCAGCGATTGTTTCAGAAACAACAATGTCCATATCTGTAGCAGTTATCTTTATCCCACTAGACTGAGTCTCTATAAGAATATTTGATAGAATTGGAACTATATTCCTTCTCTCGACTACAGACTGCACATGAGACAAAGCAACGGAAAAGTTACCTTTGCTAATAGAAATACTAAAGCTATTCCCTGCATCTATGTAATTTGTATTTTTTTCAACCTGATCTAACATTGTAACACCTTAATTAATAATCTAACGTCCTCTGAAAACTCTTTATCGTTTTTTAATAAACCCTCTACTGTTTTTACAGCATGCATAACCGTAGTATGATCTTTACCACCAAATTTCTTACCAATTTCAGCCAAACTGTGACTTGTTAAAGATTTAGACAAATACATAGCAATTTGCCTTGGCCTTGCGATATTACGAGACCTTTTTGAAGAATACATATCAGAAACTTTTAAATTATGCCTTTCTGCTACTTTTTTCTGCACCTCCTCAATCGTAATATTTCTTTCATTAGATCTCAAAAGATCTCTTAATATATCTTGAGTACCGCCTAAAGTAACTTCCTGCTTAGTAAGGTTCGTGTGAGCAATAACTTTATTTAGAGCCCCCTCTAGTTCACGAACATTTGATGTTATTTTAGCTGCTAAAAACTCTAATACTTGATTAGGAACGCTCAGTCCCATTTTTTCGATTTTCGACTGCAATATACCAAGCCTCAACTCATAAGTGGTATTATGTATATCTGCAACCAATCCCCATCCAAGCCTAGATTTGATTCTCTCTTCCATATTTTGAAGGTCTGAAGGAGATCTGTCACCAGAAATAACAACCTGACGATTATTATCAATCAATGTATTAAGGGTGTGGAAAAATTCTTCCTGGGTACTATCTTTCCCACAGATAAATTGTATATCATCCACCATAAGAACATCAGCGGAACGATATTTCTCCTTAAACTGCATTATTTCATTTGTACGGAGAGCCTTTATAAATTGATACATAAATTTCTCTGCAGAAATATATACAACCTTTCTGGAAGGATTGGTCTTATTTATATGCCAAGCTATAGCATGCATTAGATGGGTCTTTCCAAGTCCTACTCCACCATATAGAAATAAGGGATTTGAACCTGGTTGTACTTTTTTTGATTCTGAAACAGCTCTAGCTGCTGCATAAGCAAATTCATTAGATGGACCTGCAATAAAACTCTCAAATACAAATCTACTATCTAAGAATGATTTCAAGGACTCAGATTGCTCATGTTCCATATTTTTAATTTTTGACTGAGATGCAGCTTCGTTTGCAGCAGCATTTTTACTGGCTTTTGTAATAGTAATGCTAATTTTCTTTATACTACTATTATGATTTTGCCATACTTTGATTATTTTTTTTTCAAAATGAGTAAGAACCCAGTCTCTTATAAACCTTGTAGGCACAATAAAATGAACTGTAGTACTAGTACAATCTTTGCACTCTAATTTACTTATCCAACTTCTAAACGTATCTTCACCAAACTCAGATCTGAGATTTTCCTTAACCAAAGGCCAAATCTCATGCTGCTTGTCATCACCTGCATCAATCTCAACACGTTCTTTAACTAAATTAGACATTATAGACCGTATGAGCTAAATTTGAATTTTTCCATCCACCTACTCCGTTTTTACCCTCAAACCCATCCTGCACATTAATACAAACCTCATACCCATTGGAATGAGCACATTTTGCTGCATTTGCTGATCTAACACCCGACCGACATATAAATACTAACATATCCTTCTTATTGGGTACATGAGATTCTAAATCTCTTATAAAATTTTCGTTCATACTTCCATTTAAATCTTTTAACCATGAAATAAGCATAGGTTTCTTAGCAAGAACAGAAATATCTGGAATACCAACGTTGTTCCACTCTTCCGGAGTTCTGACATCAATTAACTGTGCACTTGGATTTTGAGACAAGATATCCCAAACAACAGCTGCGCATACATCCTTGATTAAATCATTCATATCAAACTCAGGTTAAAAAAACAATAAAAATACCAGAACACCACAGATCCAGGGGTTTACTAAGGATGCATTATAAAATATATCTAGTAAACATTTTTTTGAAGTTTTTTGACTTTTTTAACCCCACCTTCCTTGAGGTTTATACAGTTTCCTGGTATAACGCAAGCCATACTTAAATCAAAGCCCCCTGTGCAGAACGAAATCTTAAAGAAAAAACTATTATACCGCAGCACTCATCGTGGCTGCAAAGAAATGGACCTCATGCTATCTACTTTTATAAAAAGCAAAATAGATTCATTCGAGCCAGATGGTCTAGCCTTGCTAGATGACTTTATAAATGAGAATGAACTTGAGATTATGGAATGGATAATAGAAAGCAAGAACATACCTTCAAAATATAACAGTCTAGTCAAAAAAATTGTGAAATTTAATAGGCAATAAAACCTTGATAAATAAAACGTTACTTGAAAAAATAGAGATAAAAATAGGTAATATACTGGATGGCGTATACCCATATGCACTAGAAGAAATATCTAAATCAACTCCAAAAGACATCATCTTTATCACAAGCGATTCTGCCCGTGCTCGCAAAATTCACAAAGAGATCAAATTTCTAAACTCAAATGCATTATTATTTCCCTCATGGGATAGCACTCCTTATGATTTGGTCTCTCCTTCAAAATCTATATTAGAAGAAAGAATCAAAACTTTATCAAAGATAAATAAAGGCAATAAAAATATAATAGTTACTTCTTTAGATGCCTTTCTCCAAAAAACAATTCCTCAAGATATATTATCTAAACACACGATAACCATCAAAAAAAATGCTATTATTAACAGGCAGAGTTTGATTGATTTTTTGGTAGCTAACAACTACTCAAGGCTTTCAGAAGCAAACGAACCCGGTGAGTTTGCAGTAAGAGGAAGTATTATAGATATATTTGCAAATGGAGAGGAAGAAGGATTTCGTATAGATTTCTTCGAAAATAAAGTTGAATTCATAAAAATATTCAACCCCGCCACTCAAACATCAACTGGCAGCGCAAATGAAATCAAAATCTTACCATCTAGCGAATTTATATTTTCAAAACAATACCTGAATGTACTAAAAGAATCTTTACTAACTGTTGCTGGTTCAAAAATCAATGAGCTTGATATTATACGAAACCTAGAAGAAGGAATAAAATCAAATACTATAGAACAATATCTTCCACTTATATATGACTGCCAAACTTTGGACTCCTATATGAACCAGCCGATGCTTATACTGGATAAGTTCCTTGAGCATGAAGGTAAAAATATATTCGAGAAAATCCATAACCTATACGAAGAAAGGGTCAGGCATACAAAATTAGATAAAACCATTTTACCACCTCACCATCTGTGGATTACCTATGAAGAATATAATGCTAAACTAAGGAACAACCAACTTATCAGACTAGAATTATCTGAATCTAAGAACCAAGATACAATCTTACAAGTGAGTAATATAGATAACTTTAAGATTTTGTCTAAATATCAACATTCAGATACTGTGAATCTACTAGTAGAATATATTCATATACAATATAAAATTAAAAAAAATATAGTTATATCTGCATCAAGTGAAGGCTCTAGAGATAGGATTCACAAAATACTCCAAGATACTAACGTTAATTGTGTCTTAGCTGATGCCATGCCAAAGAAATTTAATCCTCATGTACATCTTATAATATCTCCTATAGAGAGCAGCTACTCCTGCCCAGAATACGCATTCATTACAGAAAAAAATATTTTTGGAGAGACTATACAAAAGATAAGTAGGAAAAATAAATCTAAATCTAATGCATTTAGTGATTTATCTAGTTTTTCTCTTGGAGATCTAGTTGTGCATAATGAATATGGTGTTGCAAAATTTCATGGATTGGAAACTATAGAATTATCTCACACAAAGCATGATTGTATAAAACTTGAATATTCAATGCAAAACAAGCTGTTTATTCCAGTGGAAAACATCAATCTTATTACAAGATATGGATCAGCAGAGAGCTCTACACAATTAGATAGTTTAGGCGGCACTTCATGGCAGATCAAGAAAGGAAGAGCAAAAGAGAAAATTAAGAAATCTGCCGAATATCTGATGCAGATTGCTGCCCAAAGACAACTCAAACAAGCAGATATTCTAGAAATACCCCCTGGTCTATACGAAGAATTTTGTAGCACATTCCCTTATATAGAAACCGAAGATCAGATAAATGCAATTGCAGCTATAATTTCTGATCTGATGAACGGGAAACCTATGGATAGGCTGATATGCGGAGATACAGGATTTGGCAAGACAGAGGTTGCGCTAAGAGCAGCATTCATAGCAATTAAAGCCGGAAAGCAAGTATCTTTAATTTGCCCTACCACCTTACTCACAAAGCAACATTTTCGATCCTTCAAATCTCGTATGGAGAAATTTGGAATTAAAATAGCTCAACTTTCTAGGCTAGTCTCACAGAAAGAATCAAAAAATATCATAGAAGAAATCAATAATGGAACCTTAGATCTTGTTATAGGAACTCACGCACTACTTAATGACAAAATAAAATTCAAAGATCTAGGACTACTAATCATCGATGAAGAGCAGCATTTTGGAGTAGCACAGAAAGAAAAGTTAAAAAAACTCAAAGACAACATACATATACTCACTCTCTCTGCTACCCCTATTCCTAGAACTCTTCAGATGTCCTTAAGTGGGATAAAGGATCTTAGCTTAATTTCTACTCCTCCAATTAACAGAATTTCCACCAAAACAGTTATAATTAGATTTGATGAGCTAGTTATCAAGGAGGCCTTGATAAATGAACATAAGAGAGATGGACAAAGCTTCTATATTTGCCCTAGAATAAGCGACCTTGAAGGAGTAGAGCATTCACTACGACGCATAGTTCCAGAACTAAAATTCAAGAAAGTACATGGAAGAATGGCCCCTACTGAAATAGATCATATCATGAGCGAATTCTGCGATGGGAAATTTGATATATTACTGTGCACATCAATAATAGAATCTGGAATAGATATCCCAACTGCAAACACTTTGATTGTTCATAAGTCAGACCAATTTGGATTAAGCCAAATGTACCAAATCAAAGGTAGAATAGGTAGAAGTAATATAAAATCTTATGCATATTTTACCTTTGCAAGCAACAAAGCAATAAAATCCACAACCTTAAACAAGCTAGAAATATTGCAAAAGACAGAGCATCTAGGAGCAGGATTCTCAGTAGCATCATATGATATGGATATGCGAGGATATGGAAACTTAGTAGGAGAAGAGCAATCTGGGCATATTAAGGAAATTGGCGTAGAACTCTACCAGAATATGCTAAAAGAAGCTGTTGAAGATATAAAAAATAATGGAGAAGAAAAACGCAAAGAAACTCAATTCACACCACAGATTAATTTAAGTATTCCTGTTTATATACCAGAAGAGTATATACAGGATTTTGATATGAGGCTAAACCTATATCGAAGGCTAGGAGAATTACAAAATGAAGATGAAACACAAGCTTTTGCAGCAGAAATGGTAGATAGGTTTGGAAAACTACCTTTAGAGTTTGAAAATTTATTCTCTACAATAACTCTCAAAAATCTCTGTTATGACTGCAAAATATCCAAGATAGATGCAAGTACACTAGGTTTTGCTATTACTTTCTTAGAAAGAGATGCAAAACACTCAGATAGGATATTAAAATTTGTAATCAATCATTCGGATAAAATAAAAATAAAACCTGAGAGTAAGATAGTAATATCTAAGAATATCGAAGATGGACATGCAAGAAGCGTCTATATCGAAAAGTTTATAAAAGATCTAAGAGAAAAACTATATTAAATAACTAGATTACATAACCGCATAATCCATACAAAAAAAGGTAGCTGAGTTTCCACAGCTACCTTTAATTTTCTTGCTAATTCTAAATAATTAGAATTTTAACTTTGTACCAAGAACAAATACTGTTCCTTCAGCATGCCCTGCATCACCAGAAGCTGTTGAAGCAGCTGCTGTATCAGCAGTAGCGTTACTACCAGAACCAGTCAATGCTAAACCACCTTGATTTTTCAATTTTAGATTGTAGTAAGTTGCTTCAGCATAAGGCATAATACCAGCAGCTAAAGAATACTCAGTACCAAGAGATACTAGCTGTGTTGTGTTATGGTTTTTACGTCCATACATATAAGTAACACTTGTATCTAGTTTATCCATTTTGTAACCAAGACCAAAAGTTCCATAGTGACTATCTTCAATATTTGTCGCAGCTGATTGGAATCCTGACTCACCTAACCAACCATAAGAAGCCGCAGCTCTCCAGTCTTTGTAAGTAAGAACAGTACCAACATCTATACCTTCAATGTCTTTACTTTTCTCAACGCTAGCATCGCTACTATCACTAGTATCCGCCGTATTTCCAGTAACACCTACTAATGAGAATTTACCCATAACATCATTCATTACTTTTCCATCCCAAGTAATACCACCAGAAATCACATTTTTATTAGCAGCAGATGTTGAACTAGTAAAAGAATTTGGCATAGATGCATTAGAAATAACACCAGCTAAACCATTACCTCTGTTTTCTGTATCAGGAGTATAAGAAATACCAAGCTGGAAACCATTCATTTTAGGAGTATAGTAATTAACTTTACGTGACTTTTCTATGTGCCAAGAATCTGAAGAATTAGTCTCCGAAGCTGCTCCTTGAAGATCAAAGTCCATTGCATTATCCCCAACGTTCCAAGGACTCATTATAAAGTTATCTAATGCAACAGCTCTTGTAGGATTAAATAATGTTGAACTCAAAGATTGAACCCATGCACCAGAAATACCACCTGTTGCAACAGCAACATTATCAGCTCCAAGTCTCATTGCTTCAGAAGCATCATTGTTACTACCAAATTCCATACGACCTAAATCACCATGCTCTAACCATAGAAAACTTCTGTCACTTCCTTTTGAAGTATTTTTGTATGAGTTTGCATGAGTAGAAATACCAATATGCGCACCATACTCTAATCCTTTAGCAGTAGTACTTTTTGCTTCTAGCCATACTTCAGCATCAGTAGAAAAACCAATATCGTTATTGTTCTTTGTTATTTGATTATTTGCAGAATCATCAATAGATCCAATTGCGTGAGCATCAAAATTACCACCAATTTTTACACTCATATCATTTACCATAGGAGCCGCAGCACCGTCAGCAAACGCACTTCCAGCAAACAAACTTACTAAAGCTGTTGTTGCAAGTAATTTTTGTTTAATCATAACCTTACCTTAAAATTAATTTAAAAAAAACACTGGCCCTCAAAGAAAGCCGATCTCCATCGACATTTAATGCCAATGTTTCGATAACTCCATTATATGCTTGTGCCGCTTCACTAAACAAGAATAATACGATTTACAAAATAAAAACCCCAAGTAAATCTAAGAGTTTTGTGCCATAAAAAGCACAAGGGTTCTTCTGTAAAAAATCAAAAAACTATATAGGACCTTCATTACAGGCCATGTCAACTATTTTAAAAGGTCATCTAGCTTTTTGCCATTATCTAGAGAAAACAAATCATCGCAACCACCAATATGTCTTCCATCAATAAAAATCTGCGGAACCGTTGTGCTGCCATTAGCTTTCTTAGTTAATTCAGCTCTTTTATCAGGGTTATTACCTACTTCTATTTCTTTATAAGCTAACACCTTAAAATCCAGTAGAGCCTTGGCTCTAGAACAATAAGGGCATCCTTTTTTTGTGTATATAATTATGTCTTTCATAAGTTTGCCTCAATTTTTCTGTATAAAATACTTATTATGGCCTATAATCTGCAGCCCAAAGCCAATATTAGGATATTATTTAGCGTGGATAAAAGTCAAGAATTTGAAATTAACTCTGAGTATAATCTCTCTGGTGACCAGCCGCAGGCGGTAAAAAGCATACTGAAAGCTATAAATGAGAAAAAACAGAACCAAGTACTCCTTGGGGTAACTGGTTCTGGCAAAACCTTTACTATGGCGAACATAATACATGAAACAAAAAGACCAACCCTTATTATGGCTCCAAACAAAACACTGGCTGCACAATTATATCTGGAGATGAGAGATCTATTTCCAAATAATCATGTAGAGTATTTTGTTTCTTACTATGACTACTACCAACCAGAAGCGTATGTTGCGAAGAGAGACTTATATATAGAGAAAGACGCTTCAATTAATGACCATATCAATACGATGCGTCACTCAGCTACACGCTCACTGTTTGAACAAAGAGACGTTATTATAATTGCATCTGTTTCTTGTATATATGGACTTGGTTCTCCAGAATCATATTCATCCATGACAACAAAGTTGGAAGTTGGAAATACAAAAACTCGGACCTCACTTGCTGCAGAACTGATCAATTTACAATATGCACGTAACGACATGGAGCTATCTCAAGGGACCTTCAGGGTACGCGGAGATATATTAGACTTATCCCCACCTCACCTTCAGGACAAAGGATGGAGAATTGAATTCTTTGGAGATATCATAGATTCCATTTCTGAAGTTGACCTTCTAACTGGAAAAAAAACAAAAAAGATGGACAAAGTCACTATATACGCAAACAGCCATTATATTTCATCAAAGGAAAACACGAATGCAGCAATTAAACAAATTAAAGTAGATTTAAAGGAGAGACTAGACATTTTATATGATAGTAATAAGTTAGTTGAGGCTCAAAGACTTAGAGAGCGCACAGAACTTGATCTTGAAATGATGATAGAAACCAATACATGCAAAGGTATTGAAAACTATTCCAGGTATTTAACAGGCAGAAAGGCAGGCTGCCCTCCTCCAACTTTATTTGAATATATACCAAAAGATGCGCTGCTGTTCATAGATGAAAGCCATATTAGTATTCCGCAAATCCATGCGATGTATAATGGAGATAGATCCAGGAAAGTGCCACTTATGGAGTATGGATTTAGACTTCCATCCGCTCTAGATAACAGACCTCTCAAATTTGAGGAATGGGATGCAATACGACCACAAACTATATTCATATCTGCAACTCCTGCCAAATACGAACTAGATTTAGTAGATAATAAATTTGTTGAACAAATCATCAGGCCAACAGGACTAATTGATCCTGAATGCGAAATTAGACCCACTTCCACCCAAATCGATGACTTAACAAATGAAATACAAAAACAAATCGCAAAAGGCCAAAGGACCCTAGTCACCACCTTGACTAAAAAAATGGCAGAGAAACTGAGTGACTACCTCATAGATGGCGGAATAAAGGTTACTTACTTGCACTCTGAAGTCAACGCACTGGAAAGAATTGAGATAATCAATGACTTGCGACGCGGAGATATAGACGTATTGGTAGGAATAAACCTACTTCGAGAAGGATTAGATATACCAGAATGCTCGTTAGTAGCAATCTTGGATGCAGATAAAGAGGGATTCTTA
>Ga0222708_1000149_pt1 | contig 20045 bp, 13 predicted proteins | sample AntAcemetage1576_FD_179806 | JGI IMG/M metagenome (GOLD analysis project Ga0222708, IMG submission 179806) | Saline water microbial communities from Ace Lake, Antarctica - #1576 | ecosystem: Environmental > Aquatic > Non-marine Saline and Alkaline > Saline | place: Antarctica: Ace Lake... | reverse complement strand
TCGATCGACCTTAGCATACTTATCCATGCCATCAGAGAGAACGTCGAGATAGGAGGCCGTCTTGCTCTGCCCCTCATCATCATCGCGCTTGCCACGACGGCTTGATGCCAAGGCTGCAAGCCCCGCAAGACCGACAGCTCCAGCTCCAGCGCCAATGGCGATCTTCTTGTTGCGCAAGGAGCGCGCTTGAGCTGCACGGCGCATCTGGAGACCCTTAGCGCCCGCACCGGCTGCACCGAGCGCGCCCAGAGCTCCAAGCCCCAGAGCGCCACCTCTTTGAAGGTCCCTCTTCGACTTGTACTTATCAATGCCATCCTGAAGACGAGCAGAGGTGCGAGAAGCAGTATCACGTAGTGCATCTCTATCCATCTCTCGCTTATTTGAACTCGACTTCTGCGCCGCCCTGAGCTTTCTCTTCCAAGAGCCGTCGTTGGGGACATCATTGGTACCGAGAAGCAGCTGCTTCTTGGCGGCACCGCGAGAGGCAGAATCACCCCACTCCGTGGGTCCACCCTTATAAACCCGAGCAGCCGCAGCTGCCGCATCGCTACGGCGAAGGGCTCGACTGTCCTTAGCTGAGATAGCGCGGTCCTTTATCATGTTGGCAAGGTGAACCGATGAGTTGACCCCACCCATCCAATCGGCATACTTGTCCATGCCATCAGCTAGAAGATCGAGATAGGATGGGGTCTGCTCCCCCTCTTCGAAGGGAACCTCTCCCGCAAGATGATCTAAGTAAGAGAGATTCATGAGGCTACCTTGTGGTAGAGGTTCCCTTTCGATGACACGTGGGGCGGATTGATCAGCGAACCTGTCGAAACAGGCCGCCGTCTTGAACTAACCCTCGTCGTTATCGCTCTTGCTGCGACGGCTTGATGCCAAGGCTGCAAGCCCCGCAAGTCCGGCAGCGCCCGCGCCTGCGCCAATGGCGATCTTCTTGTTGCGCAAGGAGCGTGCTTGAGCTGCACGGCGCATCTGGACACCCTTGGCGCCCGCACCGGCTGCACCGAGAGCGCCGAGAGCTCCAAGCCCTAGGCCAGTGTAGTTCTTCTTTCGGTGAGGGGTTGATGGGCCTGATGCTCTCAGGTCCTTAATAAAGTCGAGATCCATGGACCTTTGCAGTCGATCGACCTTAGCATACTTATCCATGCCATCAGAGAGAACGTCGAGATAGGAGGCCGTCTTGCTCTGCCCCTCATCATCATCGCGCTTGCCACGACGCCTTGATGCCAAGGCTGCGAGGCCTGCCAGACCGGCAGCTCCAGCGCCTGCGCCAATGGCGATCTTCTTGTTGCGCAAGGAGCGTGCTTGAGCTGCACGGCGCATCTGGAGACCCTTGGCGCCCGCACCTGCCAGACCGAGAGCACCAAGAGCTCCAAGCCCTAGACCTGCCCCTCCCTTCGACTTCGCTACCTCAATGGTAGGCTCAACACGCTTAGGTGGGCGAGCAGTGCTGCGCGAAGATAAGCGCGTGCCACTATCCATGCGTGCCCTTGGGTTCTGCTTCTTTTTGTACATGCCCGAGTCAGCGAGAAGCAGCCTCTCCTGAGCGGCACCGAGAAGAGCCTTGTTGGAGCGCTGACTCCCATGAAGAAGCTGACCGGACGAACGAGCAAGTGCACCACCGCCTTGCTTAAACTTAGTCATCTCCGAGGAGCGACCCCTCGAAATCACAGCAGGCAGGCCACGGAACGTGGTTTCACCGCCAGGACCAACAATGAAATCAGCATCCTTGTCCATGCCGTCGGACAACAGGTCGAGATAGCTCACCTCGTCCTCGTACTCGTACTCGAAGTCGTCACCAGCAAGAGCATCAAGATAAGAAATCGTCACGCTACACCTCGGGATCGTTCTGTTAGGAGGGTGTGAAGTAGGGGCTACTTCTTCATTTTGGGCACGTTTCGAGACAGTGCTGTCCCCGGCCCAAGTGACAGGCGAGAGAAGGGGGACTTGTCACGATCTGAGGTGTAGCCCATGGCCACGCCCTCTACTAAAGTTCCGCTAATTCTACCCAATGCCATCCGCCTGGCAAAATCTTCGCTGCGATGAGGAGCCATAAGACTGCCAGAGAGTTCGACGGTATATTTGATGGGGCGCTTACCCGCGTTGCGAGAGTTCCAAGCTTGCACCTTGGCCAGGGTGGTGTAGTCGCCAGATACAAAATCTCGGCTGTCACCTGGATCCGTGACGCGCACCTGCTCAGTGATCCCCTTGGTCATCAGCTCGTAGGTGCGCTTGTGGAGCTTGACACCCGCGCTGCTGAAGGTGCTCTCCAAGTCGTCTCGCACCTGACCTTGTACTGTGGACAAGTTGGTGAGCGCCAGCTGCTCTTGAGCCTTGATCATGCCTGATGTAATCTGCTGGCCCTTAGTCACTTGCTCACCCAAGCGCACAAGGATCTTGCGCCCCTGACCCACTTGATGCTCTTTGCCTCCGATCATGATGATGAAGCTGCCAAAGCCAGTGGGCCGAATCTGGTCCACGCGTCCATTGAGCGTGGCAAGTGTGGCTTTAGCCTTGATCTGATCGGGCATGCGAAGGACCTGTAGAGCTTGCGAGAAGGCATCCGATAGGCCTGCATCAGCTGAAGCGACACCACCTGAGTGGAAGCTTTTCATCGGCAGCTGGACCGCGCGCTCGGTCATCGCCTGCACCTCGCGAATGCCGACGTTGACTCCAATCGAAGGGAGCTTACCAAACTCATCCTGGCCGTAGCACTTCGAGCACACACCCTCTGCTTGTTCACATGTGAGCGGTGAGCGCACGAGAACTTGCTTCATGCCTGAGCGCGAGAGCTTGTCGACCACCTCAGAGTCCACAATGGTGCCTGATTTGAACGTCAGCACTTGGCGAGCCAGAAGACGTTGCATGAGGTGCTTGTCCACATTCTCCAGGCGGCCGCGCTTGGTGTTGCAGTCGAGCGAAGTGATGGGATAGATGGAGGCCGTGTTGGTGAGCTCCTTCGATAGGGCACCAGGTCCAATGACAGACTGTGACTTGTCGATCATGCCCTTGCGCTGGCTGTAGGTGTGCTTCCAGTAGTCGTAGGTGCCAAGCCCCTCAGCGTAGTTGCCACGCACGGGCTCCTGGATAGTCCGGTTACGGTGATCCATCATCAAGCCCACAGCCCCGACCATTTGCTTGATCTGGTGGGGGTTGCCGCGCGCGCCAGAGACGAGCATGTCAGACAGGTTGTTAGGCTGGCCTGTGGAGTTCGTGCCCATGTCGTTGCCCACGCGCCCAAGCACCTTGGCGTCAGCGTCGGCGTAGATCTTGATGATCTGGATATGGGCTTCCTCAGGCTTGAGGCGAGGGTTTGAGCGCACATGTGCCACTTGGCGCTCAGCCTGCATATAGATCTGGTCCCGGGCCCCAGACATAGGCTTGAGATCGCTCAACAGCACTGACAGCCCCGTCAGGTAGGCGTACTTGCGCCCCACGTGCTTGAACTCGGTGATCGCTTTGAGGAATGCTTTCGTGCCGTGCTTCTTCTCAATGTTCATGAGCAGCTGTTCAACCTGCTTCTTGCCAAGCACAGTCTTGTAGTCGCGCATATCAGGTGGCACAGCCTCCATCGCCAAGCAAAGACCTGGCGTGGTGCGCGTGCGCAGAGACTTGATTGACACCACGTCATCCGGCTTCACAGCGCGCGCCTTCAGCGCCCTGATGGCCTCGTCAGGGTTCATGAAGGACTTGGCAGTCGACTTACCCATGCGCGTGACCCGATACAGACCAGCGATGTACTCCTGGCTCAGCTGCGGGTTGAGCGCCTCGCGGCCACGCCCAGCTGCATAGAGGTTCTTGGATGGCATCATCTGATGCGCTTCCTCAATAGCGTCTGGCGTGAGCACTGCGTGAACGCCCACAGTGTCGCCATCAAAATCGGCATTGAATGCTGTCAACACCTCAACTGGCAGCTTTACAGACCTGCCTGGCACAAGCTTCGGCTGAAAGGCTTGGACACCGCCACGGTGGAGAGTGGGGGCTCGGTTGATGATGACGGGGTGACGCTCCATTGATAGCTCAAGCGCGCGGCGCGCAAATGGGGTGCGCTCCCCGATCTGGTCGAGCGCAGCTGCACGATCAAAGCCGTTGTTCTTGAGGTGGGTGATCACTGGCGTTTGGAAGATCTTCCATGCCATCTCCTCAGGAATGCCCGCCTCATCCATGCTGAGCTTGGGATCAGGTGCGATAACACCCGTGCCAGATGCGTCCTGTTTGCGGCGCAGTGTCTTGGCCAGATAAACGCCGTGCTTGGGCTGCGCGCCAGCGATCGTAGCTGCCAAGCCAACCACGTTAGGCGTTTGCACGAGGCCTTTGTCAAAGCCCATCGTGCCACGCATGCCCGTGTAGAGAGCAACCTCTAGCTTCCTGCGCTGATCGCCAAGACCAGGCCTCAAAGCGAGCTCCTTGAGCTGGTTGTTCGCGATCAGCAAAGACTTGTAGTGCTCGTTAACGTCCGCGATGGATAATGAACCATCAGGCATATCTGTGGCAGGTCGGAACTTTGGAGGCAGCACAGGCACAGTGGCTACCACCATCTCCTTGAGCTGGATTCCGTTGTCACTGAAATTTTTCAGTACACGTAGACATCGGTGATTCGAGTTGAGCTCTGAGCCCTTGAGGGTTGGGCCAAGTTCCATGCGGCGCTTGATCTCACTCTTGACGTTGACGCCTGCGAGCAGCTCACTGATGGCCTCACCACCTGTCTTGGCTCCCTTGGTCTCCGGGGGGACCAACTTGCCATCTTTCACTGCCAAGACGCCCGCCATGATGTCTTGGAACTGTGAGTCCTTGATGCCCGTCACGTCCAGGATCGACTTCTCGAACGTAGGGTGTGGCATTGGGCGCGCGAGCTTGATGTGGGACCACTTATCACCGTCACGACCACCTGTGGTCTTGATGTCGAACAGCCCGCCATTCTCCTCCTTGAGGTCTTTGGCGCGCAGCGTGCCTGGAGTCTTGATCTCCCCAGCAGACAGGGCCTTGACGTCACGGTCTAGGAAAGGCGTCATGCGCACCATTGAGCCGTTCTCAGCGAGGTCAACCCCCATGCCTCGCATCATCGCCACTAGGCGCTGAGAGCTGTGAGGAACGTCGACTGGGGGGATCGGATAGCCATTCTCCATGGCGCGCCATGCCTCCGGCTGCGCGTCACCCTTCCAAGTGAACATGTCTCTCAGGTTAGCATTGGCGCCGTGCGCGAGCAGTGTGTAGATCTCACCAAGCCCCACAGCGCGGCCACCATCGCCGCCGGAACCGCTTGGCTGTCCGGACATGCCATATGCCTCACCTGCGCCGCCGCTGCGGGCAGACATCTTCTTCTCAACCTGCTGCTCAAGCTTCAGGATATACTCTTTGCCAATGAGCACGCCCTCAATGACATCCCCCTCCTCGGGGTCGATCAAGTTGCCGTGGTCCTTGAGCTTGTGCTGCTTGAGCTCCTTCTGGAGCGTTGCCTCGTTATCCTGACCAAAGGGGCGCGCGATATAGGGCTTGCCCGTCTTCTCTGCGATGTTTGATGCGGTCACCTCCATCACTTGGCCGAGATTCATTCGCCCTGGGACACCTGATGGGTTGAGCAGGATCTCCATAGGTCGCCCCTCCTCGTCCTTCGGCATCTGATCGTCAGCCAAAATAGAGGTGATCACCCCCTTGTTGCCATACCTGCCGCAGGCCTTATCCCCCTCGCGAGCTTCTTCCTCGGTCTTCACGACGATGAAGACACTGCCACGACGCTTGCGCACCTCAGCAACAATGCCCCCGTTGTCCTTCTCCCAGGCATAGGATGTGTCGCGATAGTCGGTGGCCATCAAGCGGCTGACGTTATTGAGCTTGCGACTCAAAACGTCTTCTTGGTTGCGCCGCATCTTCACCACCATTGGATCACCCGCATTGACGCGCGCGCCCTCCTTGATCACCCCTTCATCATCCAGATTGCTCAGCTGCTCGGGGAGATACAGAACTGGGAAGTAGGCTTGCCACTTCTTGACGTTCTGGACCTCGTCAGCACCCACAGGCACCGTTGACTGGTGAGCGTGGAGGCTTGTCAGCTTCTTGGCAGCTGTCTCGGAGATCACAATCCCATCTTCGTGGTTGTACCCCTTGTATGCCACGTAGGCGACGCGCAGGTTCACACCCAGCGCGAGAGCACCATCCTTGGTGGATGTCGAGTCACCAAGGATCTGGCCTGCCTTCACCTTGTCGCCGACCTTAACACTGAGCTCAGTGTCAACGAAGTTGCCCTCGTTAAGCCAGTAGTCCTTCGGGAAGCCAACTAGATGAATCTTGCCTGCCCCGTCCTTGATTGCCACTTCTTCCTTGGAGACCTTTGAGATGGTTCCGTCGACAGGGCTCTTGGGAAGGAAGTTAGAGGCAAACATGCCTTCGATAGTCTCTTCGCCCTTCTCTCCTACGGCTGAGCGGATGAGCGGCGCTTCGCGATACTTCAGTGGCTTAGCTTGGGCCTGCATCTTGGAAGCAGTCATGCCACGGGTGCCGTTGTTGTTGCTCATGAATGGCACAGCTAGGCTGTTAAGATCCAGCATGCTCGCAGCACTAAGCATGACGTACTGCACCATCTGAGTCTTTACTTTCTTCATGTCCCCCTGGTGCATGACCTCAACCATGCCATCGATGCGACTGCCCTTGATCTTCCCTTCAAGGTAAGACTCAGGCGCCGCCACGTGAGCTGCATGGATCTGACGTGGGTTGAGCTCAACGACCTTGCCCGTCTTCACATCTCGCAGTTTGGCAACAAGCGTCTTCCCGCTCTTGCGCGCTCCTGATGCCATGTGGAGCGTCGTGCCCACGTTACCGCCTTCGGGCGTGTGGATCGGGTCGAGGAACAAAAAATGAGAGGGATCAACTGCTCTCACATCCTTGGTGACCGCATGATCCATAGAAATACCACCCTCACCGCGCAGCGTGACCTCGCTGAACGTGGATGATATATCCATCGGGTTGTTCTGTTTGGGCATGCGCGCGAGACTGGTCTGAGTGAACGTCGAGATGAGTGGCGCCTGGAACAGGTCCTTGTAGACGATCTCATCGACCTTGGTGTAGCGACCCAGACCATGCTCAATGGTGCGCTTGATCTTCTCTCGATACTCGCGTCGGTTGAGGCGCTCCATCACGAAGTCGCCCACATCCTCAAAGGAGGAGTGTAGCAGCGACTCCTTCGCGTCCGAATCCTTGTTGCCCTTCGCCACTTCAATCATCTTCGCGACGACATCAACGAACATCTGCGGGCTGATCTTCGACTGTGGCTTGCCAAGGAGGATCGCCATGTTGTCGGCGTCAAACGCCTCCTTGTCTCCAAGGTAAACCAACACCCATTGAGCGAGGTCCGGCAAGGAGTCGCTCTTGGCGGGCTCATCTGTGTGGTAGAGCATCTTGTCGTAGAGCTTCTGCATCGCCTCACGCGCGCCACTTGCGCCGCGCGCCCCTGCGATTGTCGCGTAGGCATCCTTGGTCCAGGCGCGCTGCATATCCTCTCGACTCACGCCAAATCCAAGGAGCAGCGCGTGGAGGTTCACCGTGGAAAACTCACCAGGCTTGCGCCCTGCCACAAGGAGCGCAAGGACACCGTCCTCCGAAAGCTCCACCTTATAATTCAAACCCTTAGCGGTGTTGACGATGCTCGTCACCGAACCGTCGTCGTTCTTAGACGTATATACGCCAGGGAGCAGCCGCTTCTGAGTGGGGAAGGCATACTCACCCCCATTGACCAAGTAGGTGCCATACCTCGTCACCGCAGGGACGCTGAGTATAAGCATCTTCTTGCGGTCGACAGACTTGGAGCCGTGCTTGAGCACCAGATGAGCATAAACAGGGCGGGAGAGAGACTGGCCTGATGACTTTGCAGCTGACTGTGCCCTGTAGTCCTCGCTAGGCTCTGGGCTTGGCAGATCGACGCGCTCAAGCACCAGCTTGCGATCCCCCACGGTCACATTGAGGACCTCTTGAAGGTACTTATCAATGTTCTTGAGCACGTCCTTATGCGCCTCGAAAGGTGCACCCGTTCGCATTGACATTACTTCTCCAGTGGCAGCAGGCAGTGTCGCACAAGGCGCTTAGGCTTCAGGTGATTAAGTAGTGCTGCGTCGCCCAGGTTGCTTGGGCTTCATGTGCTTAAGCAGTGCACCATCGCGCCAGCGCATATAGTCGATCATGCCTGGAGCTCCCTCGCCAATGAGGTGCTTCGCAGTAGATATGGGCTTGCGCCAATCTGGTGAGTGTTCATCCTTGTGCATGATCCAGTCGTCACCATGATCATGCACGTGGTAGCCATCCTTGTGGCGCAGCGACACGAAGCGTGCCTGTCCTGGCTCAGGAATGGAGATCAGACTGGGAGAAAACCCCAGGTTGAGGGCCTGCTGCTCAGACATGGTGCGCTTTGAGACAAGCACGCGCTTGTGGTTCATGCCCTTGATCTGTATGCCTGCGCCTCGGTCTAGCTTCTTAGCTGCGGCATGGAACCCGCGCGAGGCTAGCTTGAACAATACGCCCATGATCAAAACTCCGCATCAACTGTGTCCAGCTTGGCCTGCTGATCTCTCATCTTCTTGCCAAGTTCAGTGTAGTCAAGCCACTCCACCAAAATCATGGCATCGCCGTTGGAACTCCAACCGCGGACGATGGATGCATCTCGATCAAACGTCGCCACGTCACCATCCTTGGTGACCATCTCGTGCACAAGCCTGTCCAAGAGCTCTTGGTAAGGCACGTGCGTGGCAGGATCTTCAGTGAGGCGAAACATCTGGCTTCGATTCAAGAACAGCTTGTCGCCAGACTTGCCAACCACAAACTGTGCACCCAGCTCCCTTGACAGCTCCTTCTCCATCGCCTTCTGAGCGACGTACTCAGGGTCAAGCAAGGGCTTGATCCAAGTCTGAGTCAGCAATTCAGGGGCAGCTTCACTATCCCCAGGCTGAACCACCATGGGGGTAGTGTTGCCTAAGGAACCCGCTGGGTAGACAATTCTCATCTCAGACCTTTGGTGGCATCACAGGGTTTGGCGGCTTGGAAGAGGCTCTGGTGCTATTCGGAGCTACTGACTGAGGGGTCACCTTCATTAGGATCTCGCGACCTAGAGAAGGATCCGTGTTGACCAGTCTGAAGATGATAGCCATACGACGCGCAGGCTCCATCAGCTTGATGCGGTTTGCCAGCGCTTCGGGTGACTTGGCATTGGCACGCATCTGCGCGATCTCAGCGTCAAGCTGTGACTGATCTTCGCCGCCCCCACCACTGGGACTCTGCTGGTTCTCCTGTGGCAGGATGGGCTCAGCTGAGCCTTTGGCCTTGCTCTTGCGACGCTCCAGCTCAGATGCGACAAGCTGCGCCACATCGGGCGTGGCCTGCCACAGTTTGCCCATGTACTTGACAGCTCCCTCTTGGTCCATCTTGACGACGTCCTCAACCAACTTCTTGACGTAGCCCTCCAGCTTCACGTCCTTGCGCTCAGTGCTGTTCTGACGATAGAACTCACCATGCTCATCCAGCTTGCCAGACTGTGAGATCTCACGCTTCGCTGTTGCCTTGGCCTGCAATGCTTGAGCCTCAGACTTCGCGCCCTGGCTCTTGAGTGACTGGAGCTGAGCCTTCTGATGCTCTTGCTGAAGCTCCGCATCCTGCTGTTGCTTCTGCGACTCCTGCTGTCCCTGCTGCTCCTGCTGCTGATCCTGCTGAGCGCGAGCATCAACGTACTTCTCAGAGCCAACCAGTGCAGCCTGAGCTGCGGCAGTGCTCTGCTGCATGTCTTGGTCGATCTGACCGTAGCCCTGCTGGTAGCCGGCAGTGAGCGCTTGGGTCTTGAGCGCCTCCATCTGATTGCGCAGCTCAGCACGAGCGCGCTCAGCGGCGTTGTCTTGAAGGCTGCGATCTTCTTGGCTGATCTTCGACTGCTCTTCGTCAAAGTTGAGGTCCATCGCATCACATACTGTTTTCCAGCTGATAACGCGCTGCTGGGCCAAGCTCATCTTCATGCCGAGCTGCTGAATGTCATCCAGCTGGCGAAAATTCTTCATCTTCGCGCCGCACGCAGGCAGCTGCGAGACTGCTTGAATCTCCGTCTCGACATAGGTGCACAGCCTGTTGAGCGCGCGCATCATGCCGATCAAGCTATTCTCTAGCATGCGCAGCTGCACAGAGCCGCCGGACCATGTCATGCCGTCAGACAGGAAGCCCTCGGGCACTGCCATGGCGCCAATGATCTCTGAGCGCGTCAGGTTGCGCATTGGGGCAGAGTTGTAGGTGTTCGCGTCGCCGCCCAGCTCACTCACACCCACAGGAAAGCTGCTCGGCACGACAGCGTTCTTGTCGTGGCGCCAACGCCTCAGGGACATGGCGAGGAACCTTGAGAAGTGCGCCAGGGGCATCTTATCAAGAGGTGACTCAGAAGAGGGCTGTGGGAAGACAAAGCGCAGCGGCAAGGTGCGCTCAAGGGCTGCCGCCTCATCGCTCTTCTTGTAGACTTGGTCGAGGTATACCAGCTTGAGCGCTGGCAGGATGCGAGGCAGACCAACCTCATCATCCACACCAGCTGGCGAGGGCTCCATCAGATGCAGCAACGTGCCATCTTTGAACTCAATGCGCTTCCTCTTGAGAGCTGCCATGACAAACTGCCAAGGGGTCTCGTCAATCAGCTCCCGGTCTATCTTTGTGCCTCGCACCGCTGACTTGAGATCGCCAGGCGGGGAGCAGTAATAGCGGCGCTTGCCCGTGAGCGAGTTCTTCTTCACTTGGACGTCGGCAGGGTTCAGGCGAACCATGCTGAAGCCCTTCATTGAGCGAATCTCTAAGTCCTTGGCCTCAAACTTTGAGCTGCGCTTACAAGCAGGACACTTGCCAACCACACTCTCGCCACTGAAGTTGTATAGCAGCTTGCGAGATTCGGCGGGGTGGCTCTCTTTGCAGTGGTTGCAGATGTATACGCGCTGGAAGGGGCGGTGGCTTAGAACGTAGGCGTTGCCATACGTGAAGAAGTCGAGACCTACGCCCTCGGCAAGCTCCAGGATGTTGGCCTCGTTATCGAAGTACTCGCCCCAGCGCTTCTGTAGCGCTTCATCGTTCGCCACCTCTTTGGAGGTGAAGATCACTGACGTGATCGTGTACTTGGCCAGCTTGCGCACGATGGCGGCGATCTGAGGCTGAGTCATCGCCACGATTCGACACAGCTCGTACAGCTTCTCCCTGCTCTTCGGGAGAGTCAGGGATGCAAAATCCATGAAAGGATCAGGATAGCTGTCCCGCCTCATGCTCAGGCTTTGACCAAGCGACATGAATCACTCCCAAGTTAAAATGTTCTGGACCGCCAGCATCGTGCGCATCTCGCGAATGATCTGTACCTTGTCTTGTTCAGCCAGAGAGTCAAGTTCCATATCCACGCCGGAGGCCAACTCCCTTAGCGTTTTAGCCACCAACGCTTGGTTGGGGAGGTCTGCACCACTACTGCGCCCAAGTCGCTTCGTGAACTCAATCATGAACTGGTCACGCGCGAACGACAGCTCGTGGGGGAGGGACATGTAGCCGCTCTGAATGGCATTGGCAGCCACGTACACGGAGACATCGTCTGAGAACTTGGCATCGTAGTTCTGGAAGAAGCGCTCCACCACTGCGACAGCTGCTGCGATGGCGTACATGGGGCAGCCCATGAGCGTAGTCGAATCCACCGGGCGCTCTGTGAAGGCGCGGCACACACCCTCAAACGCTTGGACACGTGTCCAAAACGAGGTGCTCATTGTGACCGTCTTGATAGCCATGATCTTGTTGATCAGCTCAGGCGACACGCTGAGCTCAAGCCTGTCGACCATGAGCGTCATGATCGTCTCAAACTCCCATGTGACCCAATCCTCACCGAGCAGCTCATCCATCGCGAGTGCAACGACCTGTGGCTTGGAACCAACCCCTTCCAGCGCCTTTAAGATCTCATCGGGGATCGCAGGGACGGGCTCCACCTCATCCTCAATCACCTCAGCGGGAGGATCCTCTTCGTTGGAGAGGCCATCCCACATGTTGGCAAGCTTTGAGAAGCGTCGCTTAGATGTGACCTCAGTATCGCCGATCTCTCCACCGCCACTGGTCTGGATGGAGCGCTCCCTGGAGCTGACCACAGCCTCACGGAAGTGAGCCTCCTGATCGGACTGGGTGAGCTTCATCTGCTGCAAACCAGGCTTGCTGAGCTCACCCGTTGCTGCTGCTGCTTCTGCGACAGGGTCAGAAGTGCCGCGCTGGACACTCCCCCCAACGCTCTGAGATGGATGGTAGGGCTGCGAAGGGCTGCGCAAGCCCAGCGGGTTGCCAGGGCTCATCTCGCTAGCAAGCTCACGCCCATTCAACGGGGTGTGAGCTTGCTTCTCAATGTATCGGCCCTCTTGCAGCTCTTGAAAGCTGATGACCTCAGGATTCGCGTTCCGGGGTTCGGAGAATGGATCCTTAGACAGCATCTGCATGAGCTCATAGCTCTTGCCGAACTCAGCCTTCGTCTTCAGGTCACCGAAACCATAGTCAACGCCCTGTACCAAGGGCATTGCACCAGAAGTGAGGTCTAGACTGCTCTCATCAGGCACGTTGGTTCCGTCGAGCTTCTTCATGTTCCATCTCTCAGGTTAGGCCGAGATACTTCTCCATGCCCTCCCTGATATACGGGGGCAGCTGCGGCAGGCGCTCCTGCGGGCTCTCCTTGACGTAATCGATCAGGTCCTGGGGGTAGGCCTTGTCGCTGGCCATCTTGTCCCACCCGTCGACCTGAAGGGACTTGTCAAAGATCCTCGTGGTGCCCTGATGCGTCTGCTCCCGAATGGAGTCCATGGCGCTCGGCTCTGGTCGGTTGACTAACACGCTACGTGCTGGATCCAGGAAATCTCGGTTCCACCGGTGCTCCAAACCTGCACTTTTATCGAGCTCTTGTACAGCTTCGATGACGTCAACGAGCCAGGATTTCGACTCGTTTTGCATTGACTCGACAGCTGCCTCCTTGAGGGTCTGACAACCCCAAAGGTAGACATCCTTGTCGTCGTAGTCCTCGAAGCTTGACACCAAGCGCGCGCGCTTGTCCATCTGGCTGAAGAACGATTCTGCCAGATCCCACTCCTCATGTGGGGGCAGGTCGTGCTCAAAGCCAACACCGAGGTGAGCTGCCACCTTGTGCATGCGCGATGCGATGGCCGCAGCATCTGAGGGATCCCAACGGTCCTCGTAACGCTTGAACAGCTCAGCGCTCTTCATGAGCTGGTCAGGCGTAGTCACGGGCAGGTGACCCACTGAGTCAGCGTAGACCTCCATCGGGGGCGGATCCACGCGCATCGCGCGCTTTACGAACTCGCCGAAGCCCGAGTCGAGCACAACGCCGTGGGCAAGGCGCGCTTCGCGCAGCTCAAACGCCACCTTCTTCAGCGCCTCCTGGTCGTCAACCATGAGCGCAGCTCCGTACATCACGAAGTACATGGAGCTTGCCAACGCCTCCTCAGGGGAGTTGATGGGGTAAGCTGAGCGCTTCATCAGGCCGTCATCGACCATAGCTGCGTAGGCATGGCCTGCTGGCTGACGTCCGAGGGGATTCTCCATCTCCTCGGGCCACTCAGATGCCATCTTATCAAAGCCGAAGCCCGGGTCATCAAGCTGATCGATGACACGACCTGGCGTACGGCGCACCTTGATATCGATCATGGCTTGTCTCCCTTGCGAAGGTATGAAAGGTCTGCTTCTTTTCGGATGCCTGTGCGGGACTCAAAGGGCTTAGATCCGCACTTGGCGCACATCTTGACACTGCCATAGTACTCCACTGCGTGTCCGCAGCTTGGACAGATCTCGGCCTGAGCCTGCTTATCCAGGTTTGTTGGGCTGGTGCCCGTATAGACGCCGTACTTATCCATCGCCATGATCAACCTCCTTGCTCGAAACGGACTTGCGCAACACACGTGAGAAACGAAACTTGGGGACGCGGCGACGGGGCAGGTTGTGGCTCTCGCCATCAATGCCTGTCTTGACGCACTTCTCTTCTAACCAAACAACATCGAGCGTCCCAAGACCCTCAAGTCGCACAGTATCGCCCTTGCACAGGCTCTCGGTCACGACGTCCACTAGATGTGTCAACACCTCGCGGACTTGCTCCTTTGTCACACCATCGCAGCGCGATCGTACTGACAATACGAGGTCTTTATGGTTCACGGCCTTGCTCCCTTGGAGTAGATGACATCGAACGAATCCCCATACACCTGACGGCGTGCCCAGCTCTTGCCTGCCATTGACTGAGCTACGGCACGTGCAACTTGCACCCTCTTGGGCAGCGATGAGGGGTCAGAAAGAAAGACTCTGGGACCAGGTGGTGCATGGTTCTTAACATTCACGAAAGAACGCCCCGATCCGCTCGCCATGGGGGGATAAGGACGGTTGGGGATGTTCGCATAGGCGGATGCCTGCTTCTCCACGGCAGCCTGCCACTTGGATGGGAGGCTCTCTTTATAGGCGCTGTATTTGGCAGACTCGCCCTCAGTGATGCTCAACGTTCGCTGCGGAGCTTCCTTTGAGGGGATCATGTACCAAGTGAGGACGCGACGTCGCTTGGGATCCATGCACAGGAGCAGATAGTAGCGTGCCTGATCGGCGCCATGGAAGTTGCTGAACACCCACGCAGTGACGTTGCCCCCTTTGGAGCCAGGGTAGGAGGTCTTGATGGCAGCCTTCACCTCAACCGGCTCCCCCTCAACCAGCAGGTCAAAGGGAGCTCGCGCTGAGCGAGAGATCTCAACATCAAGACCTAGCGCGGATAGCATCCGCGCGGCCCTCACCTCTGCTAGCCGCCCGTGGCGTTGGCGCTCTCCATGTTGCAACGGCATCATTTCACCTTAGTAGTTCTTCACAGATGAGGCCCCACAGAACAGGGCATACATCGGGTCCATGCCGAATCGTGAATCTGGCAGCGGGATGTTACGGGATGCCAGCTGCTCCAGGGTCAGACTATGACGCGCCATGACCTCAAACATCAGGTGACCTGTGGCGCGCGCGTCAGCTGTGGCATCGTGCGCTTTTTCGAGGGGTACCCCGTACTCGACGCAGCAGGCTTGAAGGCTGCGCTTCAGGATCTTAGGGTCGATGATGAGCTTCATGATGCGGAACATGTCGATATGCATCTCAGGATCCTCATGCACTGTGAGGTTACACCGTGCGGCCTCAGCGCGCAAAAAACGCATATCGAACGCCAGGCCATTGAATGTGACGTGGCAGTCAGCGCGATCGTACCAGCTCAGCATCTTCTTAATGGCCACATCTAGCGGAACACCCTGTGTCTTGCAGGCTTGCTTCGAGATGCCATGAACACGCTCGGCCGATGGCTCGATATGGAGGTCGTTGTTCACGATCTGACTGTAGGCACCAAGCTCCTTGCCCGTCCTGTCAAAGGCTACACAGCCCACTTGGACGATGCCGTTTTTGTCGGTGCTGAAGCCGCCAGTCTCAAAGTCGAACACGAGGATCTTGTTAAATTCGCGCTGCATCTTGTGTCTCCTTCATCATGAAGATGGCTGAGCCAACCTCTTTGAGTTGGTTGATTTTGATCACTTTGAGCGACTGGTTACCCTTCCATAGGTCCACCTCACATGAGGCCATAACAAGCGATCCTACAGGCACCCTATCCGGATCGCATTGAATGAACCACATCGCTGAAATCGCACCAGTCTCGTCCTCGATCTTGATGCGGGCGTATTTGTACTCAGATCCGTCAGCTCGCTGCTTGGCGGTCAGATAAACATCAACCACCACGCCAATGATGCTTACAGGCACGCCTTTTGGCACGTCAAAAACGGAATCGACAGTGTTAGTTCTGAAGATGTTGCAGTAGTCGGCTGCCATATCCAGCGGGCTCGAACCGCCCCATGTACCCAGCAGCTGACGGCGCTTGAACGCAAACTCGAAGAGGCCATCGCCGCGCATCGGAGTCGGGGTGAGCTCGTACGCCGGGTCAGTGACGCCTGGGGCGATGGCGTACAATGAAGACTGGGAGCGTCCATCGCGCCTAGAGCGCTGCGACATTTCGCGGGCCTTCTCGGCAAACGCTGCATGAAGGTCGAGCTCTTGCATCAGCCCACCTGTGAGACCCATCAGAGGACTGAGCGCACCTGCTATGAAGAGCGTGTTGAGACTGCCTGCGTCAGGATGGCAGCGGACCACGAAGTCCCTCAGGCTCTGGAAGGGTTGTTCAAGCTCGATGAGGTGGGCGAGGTCTTGAGACATCCCCTTAATCATGCCAAGCCCAAACATCACTCGGCCATCGCGAGGTGTTGTCTGGGCTGGTGAGAGCTGCACATCAGGCCACACCGTGTCGGCGCCCAAGGTGATGCCGTCCTTAAGGATTTGGCCGACCTTTTCTAGGTCGTCACTGCGCACGTGACAGGAGGCTGAGATGAATGCAGCTGTATGGTTAGCCTTCAGCCAGGCTGTGATGCAGGCGAGCATCGCGTAGACGGCGCTGTGAGCACGGTTGAACCCGTACCCAGCGAAGGTCTCCACCAAGGACCACACTAGGCGGGCCTCGCTGTCCGTGAAGCCCATAGCCACAGACGAGGCGGCGAAGTCGTCTTGGAGAGCTGCCATCTCTGATGCGAGCTTCTTGCCCATGGCGCGACGCACCAGATCTCCCTTCGCAGCGCTCCAGCCCGTAAATGCTCGGATCGCCTCGATCACCTGCTCTTGATAGACAAGGATGCCGTAGGTGTCATCCGTTGTGCTGCTCAGCGCAGGGTGGATGGGCTGCCAATCCACTAGGCCGTGGCGACGCATGGCGAAGTCGATGTGCGACCCCATATCCATGGGACCAGGGCGATACAGCGCGACCGCAGCGCAGATGTCGTTGTAGCACTGAGGTTTGAGGTGGGTGACTAGGAAGTCGGTAAAGCCAACTCCGCCTAGCTGGAACGTGCCTGCGGTATGGCCTGCGTTGATGAGACGATAGATGGATGGGTCATCAGTATTAATGCTCATGAGCTCATCATGACTCATCCCGATCCAGCCACAGCACAGTGACGCGACATCAAGCTCCATCAGGCCTAGCAGGTCGAACTTCACGCCACCCAACTTCTCAGCAGCTGAGTGCTCGACTTGGCAGTTGCCAAAGCCATCAACAGGCAGAAGGTCTGTGATGGCGCCGTCAGTGATGATCAGGCCAGCAGCGTGACGACTGCGCTCTCGCTTGCCACTCGACATGCGCGCAGCGATGTTCATGTACTGGCGCCATATCGGGCCATTCTTCGCTTTGAACAGCTCGTCAAGGTGACCACCCTTGATGGCGACACCTAGATCCGTGACATTCTTCAAATACTTCTTGCTGATACCGTCCGCGACAGAGTGGGAGACCGAAGTGAGGCGCGCGACCACGCCCCAGCTCTTTTTCGCGGCATAGTCGTTGTAGGTGCTGATGCCGCAAACAGAGGCTTCGCCATACTTGGATTGGATGTAGTTGATCACCCTCTGACGAGATTCCCGGGGGAAGTCGATGTCGAAGTCAGGCATCGACACACGGTCAGGGTTGAGGAAGCGCTCGAACGTCAGTCGCTGTGCAATGGGGTCGACGAGCGTGATCCCGATGGACCAAGCAGCGATAGATGCAGCGCCTGAGCCGCGCCCAGGCCCCACCAGGATTCCGTCGTCCTTGGCCCACTGAATGAAGTCTTGCACGATCAGGTAATAGGAGGCGTAGCCCATTGAGCAGATGACGCTGAGCTCATAGTCAAGACGGTCCAGGTACGCCTGAGGTGGTTCACGTCTCATCACGCGCGCGAGCCCCTCATGACAGATCTTGGCAAGCCATGCTTCAGCGGTCATGCCGCCCGGCAGTTTGACACGCGGCAGCTGCGGCGGGATGTAGCCAAGCTTGGCTTGGCAACGCTCGGCAACCTCACACTGAGCGCCATCATCAGGCAGTGGCTTGAGCCAAGCTCCGTCGAACTTGTGGTAGAGGATGTCCTGGACGTCTACTGAGCGTTGCAGGCGGTCACTCACAAGAAACGCCTGTATCTGCGCGTCCTGTGCTCGGGGGTAGTGAACATCAGCTGTCCAGACATAGGGGATGCCCATCTTCTGGCTCATGCCTAGCAGCTTGTCGTTGATGCGCCGCTGGGTGGGCAGCTCCCAGTCAATGCACTCCAAGTAGAATCTGTCCTTGTAGATGTCCTGCATGTTGCGCAGGCCAAAGCGCAGCGCGTCGATGTCTTTTCTCAGGATGGCGCTTGATATAGGGCTCGACATGTCACCGCTGAGCGCGATAACCCCCTTGGAGTAGCGATTGAGCAAGTCGTAGCCGATGCCACTCTCATCATCGAGCTTCTTAACCCCGTGGCGCATCAGCCCAAACAGGCTGCGCAGACCATCATTATTCTCTGCGAGTAGGGTGATGTGAGAGCGACCGTGCACTGTCAGCTCCACACCGAAGATCGGTTTCACACCCGCAGCATGACAAGCCTTGTCGTGCGAGACGATGCCAGCCATGGAGTCATGATCCGTGATCGCCAGACTGCTCCCGGGGGGCAGCAAGGCTGCGAACTCCTTGCTCTCCCCCAGTCCGTCCATCACGGAGTAGCAGGTGTGAACGTGCAGATGAGCTGTGGGCTTTGACCCACCAGTAAAGGGCTTGTCTGAATAACTCTGCACAGTGAAGATCCTCGCTGGGAGGTAGCGCGCCTACCGCGACAAGGCGGGCGCGCCACGTTGAGATGACCGAGGGCTTGAGGCAAACGGAGATGTTGGAGCTGCCCAGATCGCTGCCCATCAATCCTCCAAGAAGTCATCGTCAAGCTCATCCTCAGAGCGCTCACGGTCTTCGGCTGCGATGCTATCAAAGACGTCCTGTGACACGTCATCGCCTGAGGTCTCCACATAGTCAGCCAGGTCCCGCAGATACGTCGAAGCCTCACGGTAGGTCATGTAGTTCATGTCCTTGGCACACAGCATCTGAGCGCCAGTGGTGAGGGCCCACATCTCGTTTTGACCAATGATGCGGGCCATCTTCACAGCCTCGTCAAGCTGGCTGGGTGACACGAGCAGGATCGACTCAAGGCGCCTCTTAATGTAGGTGAAGAAGCTGCCCATCTCACTCAAGGAGGGCTTCTCATCCTCAAAGTAGGTGTCCATGACGAACTGCGCGTTTGGCCAGAGGCCTCGCAGCACACCCTCATGCGCGAGCAGGACCACAGGGGCCAGCTCACCAGTGAAGTCCGTCAGCATGATGTCCTGGCTAGACATGCGCTCGGTACGATCTACCACTGTGAGCCACGAAGCTGTGGGCGCATCTACCGTGGCCTCATCAACTGTGGCCTCTGGCTCCTCTTGCTGCCCAGCCTGATTCAGGGCAAAGCTGATCCCAATCTTTGCCATGGCGTCAGTGATCTCTTGCATCGAACCTGGACCGATGCCCATCAACTTGGAGATGAACTTAGGACCAGCTGCCACAATCCGTTCGACGCTGGCGTAGCCTGCGCGCACCAACGCGTTGTAAGGCCTGGTAGGCAGGCAAAGCGCCTCAAACTCAATGTCCATTTGGATGACAGACGGGTCATATTCCACGGATGTATGGGGCAGCTCAAACAAGACGTCAGGCGCCTGCGTTGAATGAGCCACATCCTCATCCTCATCCTGATCCTGATCCTCATCCCCATAAGGATAGGAAGCAGGATGATCAGCACCATCGTCGTCGTGCATGCTGCTGGAGGGAGCTGGGGTGTTAGCCTCAGCCCCTTGGGGTGATGGCTTGAATCGCTCATCATCCTCATCCCCATGCTCAAAAGGAGAGGAAGCAACCACGATGGCTTGCTGCACCAGCCAGACACCCAAGGGGATTGAGGCCTTGGATGCATGGCGCTGGAGTTTTTGCAGGATTGCCGGTCCCACACCGAAGTTCTCGGTGAGAAGGTTGGCCACAAGCTGGCTATTCATCAGGTTAATCTTCATTTGAGCTCTCCAGGTGTTGAATGAACTGATCTACGATGTCCACAAGCGATTTGCTCACTGGACCTTTAGGACAGACGGTGCGCACTAGGCGCATGCACCATGTG